>CAJDWU010000008.1_pt1 | contig 37497 bp, 33 predicted proteins | sample 7391771 | NCBI WGS metagenome assembly CAJDWU01 (sample SAMEA7055737, study PRJEB34461) | soil metagenome | biome: terrestrial ecosystem; feature: Peninsula; material: soil | place: Antarctica | collected 2016 | reverse complement strand
GCGAGTCAGTGCAGCGCGAAGCTGGCGTGCACCACCGCCGTGACGCGCTTCTCGATGGTGGTGGTGTCGTACACGCCGTACGCCGAGACGTCGGTCGAGTTGAGCTGCGTGACTTGGAAGACACCGCTGTCGGCGGAGCGCAACTGGCCGATGCTGACGCCGGTCGCCGAGGCGACGGCCTCGGCGCGGCGCTGTGCGTCCTTGATGGCCTCGGCGAGGAGCTCTGGGCGCACGCCGGCGAGGCCGGAGTAGTAGTACTCGAGTGAGACGGTCTGGTACGACAGTCCAGCGTCGACGAACGGTTGGGCGTCTTGCGCCAGGGCCGTGACCTTGTCGACCTCTCCAGAGGAAAGCGTGAAGTACTGGGCGAGCTCGAAGCCGACGACGTCGGGCGTACAGTCGCTCGCCGCGTTGGAGCATTGACGGTAGTCCGGGTTCACGGTCACGGGCTGGATGGTCAGGTCTGTGCGCGTGAAGCCGTGCGGCCCCAGCACCTTGAGCACCGCATCTAGGTCCCCGGCCATGAGCCGGTAACCCTGGCTGAGAGAGTTCGCGTCGACCCTGCGGCCGAACGAGGCCATCCACTTGACCTGATCCGAAGTGACTAAACGATCCGCTGAGCCCGTGACGTCGAGACGCGACGACTCGAAGGTCTTCACGTACTTCACGCCCTGGACCGCGACGTAGCTTGCAGCCACTAGTGCCACGCCCACCAGTAACGCCGCGACGACGACCCCGATGGCGGCCGTCCCTCGCTTCCCACCTTGCCCGCGTCCGAACTCCACGCCCCAGCATGCATCAAGGAACGCGGAGCCTTCAGTGAGAACCAGCCGAAGGCCTTACAATTTGTCCATGAAAATCAACCGTTTGCGTGAGGAATGGCGCTCGGGCAACGCCACGGCGAACGCGTGGTTAGGGCTTGGCGACGGATTGTCCGCCGAGATCATCGCGCGCCGCGGTTACGACAGCGTCACTTTCGACCTGCAGCACGGAGCGGCGTCCATGGCGGACCTCCCACGCCTGCTGCAGGCGGTCTCCAGCACGCTCGCCGTGCCGCTGGTGAGAGTCCCGCGGAACGACGGCGCCATGATCATGCGAGCCCTCGACCTCGGCGCAGAGGGCGTCGTGGTGCCCATGGTGGAGACTGCCGCTGAGGCGGCAGAGGCCGTCGCGGCGGCGCTCTACCCACCGGTTGGCCGACGCTCCTACGGTCCCCTGAGGGCAAGCCTGGCCTACGGCGCCGACCAGCACCTACGCGCCAACGACGAGGTGGCGGTGTTCGCCATGGTGGAGACAGCGCTTGGGCTCGAGAACTTGGGCGCAATCGCCAGAACCGTTGGGCTGACAGGTCTGTACGTTGGGCCGGCAGACCTCAGTTATGCGGTGGGGGCGCTACCCAGCTTCGACTCGACCGATCCTCGGCAGGTGGCCGCCGTCGAAAGCATCCTCACTGCCTGCAAGGCGAACGGCAAGGTGGCCGGGATCCACACCGGCGGCGTGGGCTTCGCGCGCGAGGCGGCCGCTAGGGGGTTCGGGTTCGTCACCGTGGCCGTCGACCACGCGGTGCTCGGCCAGGAGGTCGGCAAGCGCCTCGAGGCCTTCCGCGCCTAAGGCGATCTGCCGCTGTCAGCGAACCGCTGCCGTAATGCCGGGAGCGATGGTGAGCCCTGACGCAGTATGCATATGTACTGGTCTGTATAATGCCGCATGAGTGATTCCTACGCCCCCAGCGCCGCCGAGCGCTTGCTAAACACCGCGTCACGGCTATTCTACGCGCGCGGGATCTCCAATGTCGGCATCAACGAGATCATCGCGCGTGCCGGTGTGGCGCGCATGACGCTCTACCATCACTTCCCGTCCAAGGACGCGCTAGTGAAAGCGGTCCTGGAGGCCCGCCGGGTCGAGCGGGCGGCTTGGTTGGAGCGGGCGGACGAGCTAGCTGCCGAGCCCAGGGGGAGGATCCTGGCCGTCTTCGACCTGCTGGAGTCGTGGACACAGGCCCCCGACTTCCGCGGCTGCCCTTTAGTGGCGGCCAGCTTCGAGCTCGGCGGCCAGTTCAACGCGGCCCTCCCCTACGCCAGGGACCACCTAACCACCGTGAGGGCCTTCTTCGAGGAGCGCGCCAGGCTGGCGGGCGCAGCGGACCCCACGGCGTTGGCCGCGCAACTGCAACTATTGCTAGAGGGCGCAACGGTCACGGCGCTCGTGCAGGGCACGGCTGCGGCCGCCAACGAGGCACGCGCGGCGGCCGCCACGCTGGTCGACCAGCAACTGAGACCGGGCGGTGCCTGACCGAACGGGTAGCGCCCCAACCGTGGGGGGCCGGTTGGGGCGCATGTGATGTACAACGGCCAAGCCTTCGGCTTTGCCGACGAGGAGTTTAACACGCGTTCGATGAGTAATCTTTGGCGCCCTGTACGGAGGCCAAAGGGGCCTGGGGCCACAGCGCCAGCGCTGCTAGCGGCCGTGCGGGAGCATGTCGTGATTCACGCCGGCCACGGCGCCGCGCCGCGAGGTGGAGGTGCCCTGAGGCTGGCCTAGCTCACGTCCCTCGCCCTCGGAGCTTCAGGGCCGCTTGCCCTGCCGTAGCGCCAACCGGCACTAAAGAGCCCGTAGGGCGGATTGCCCCACAGGCTGAAGAACGCTGATGTCCAACGGATCCGAGACCCGGTCAGGGCCGGCTCTTACTCCTCGACGCGGTCCTTGAGGCCCTTGCCGGCGCGGAACGCGGCGTACTTACGTGCTGGGATGGTGATCTCGGCCCCGGTACCTGGGTTAACGCCCTTGCGGGGGCCACGATGGCGGGTCTCGAACGTGCCGAAGCCCGTGATCTGAACCTTGCGACCCGCGTCGAGCTCGATGGCGATGATGCCCTTGCCATCCGCGGTCGAGAAGATCACGTCGACGACCTCCTTAGCCTTGTTCGTGCTCAGGCCGGTCTTCGAAGCCAACTTTTCAGCCAGTTCTTTCTTGTTCATGGGCTAATTTCTACCACGCACGAGGACCCTGTGTGTCAGATTCATGCGCGTCCGCCGCGACGACCTCGAAGGCGACGGGTGCAAGGAAGTGAGAGGAGGGTGTCGCAACGACCCGATGGGAGTTCCCTCGGCGGGATCGAGCCGCGTTGGAATCGCCACCCCCTCCCCTCTATTCGGATACTAGGCCCACACTTGAACGAAAGCTGCGAATTACGCCCCACGCTCCGCCAGGACAGGTCAAATGGCCTCGTAGACGTACTCGTCAGCGGCCGCGTCGAGCGCGTTCGGCACCAGTGCGTAATCACCCCGGTGACCCACCAACGCGCCCCTTGCCTTTAGCTCACCGAGCACACGGGTGGCGGTCACGCGAGCGCAGCCCGCCATCAGGGCAACGTCGTCGTGGGTGAGGCTGAAGGGCAGGCGGCGCCACTGGGTGTGCTCCCCGGTCAGGCTTGCTGGCCCCTCACAGTCACGACCGAGGCGCCTGGTGAGACGAGCGAGGATGCGACAGATGCGGGCGCCCATCGGCAGGCCAAGGTCGTCGGCCAGCTCACGGCTGCGGTTGAGCTGGGTGACGAGCGCGGTGCCGACACCCAACCTTCCGGCCGGTCGCCCCAAGGTAGCGCCGAGGTCCACCTGCGCCACCTTTACCGCGTCCGCGGCAATGACGGTCTCGCCATGCTGCAACCCCTCGAAGACCGCGGTCGCCAGGAGGTCGCCCGGCCCAGCGAAGTCTGCCAGGCGTGGTTTGCCGGTGGCAGTTGGCACGATGATCCGCAGCACCCCCTCGAGCAGAAGGTACGCGTTCGGGGCCTCCTCACCCTCGGCGTACAGCGTCTCGCCGCGCTCCAGGCGCCTGACCGTGCTGGTGACGATGGCGGGGACGTGAGCGTTGGAGTGGCGCTGATGGACCGAAGAGCGAAGAGTTGCAACTTCGGACTCTCGCAGCGAACCGATCATTCCGGCAACCTCCCGACGAGGCTAGCCGGCGTGACCTTCTCGCCGGCCAGGATAAGGCTGCGTGCCGCGTCGACCTGATCCCATGTGTTCCATAGAAGCACCCCACGCACCAGCCCTTCTTCCAAGAAGTAGAAGACGCCCGCCTTACCGGGCTCCGACCAGTCGGCCACGACTTCGAGCCTTGGATCTAGCAGACCGACTGCCTCGTAGCCGTCGTCGAACAAGTCGGAGTAGAAGAACGGCAGGTGGTCGTACGGCTTCTCGGGCGCGCCTTGAACCGAGGCGACCATCTGCCGCCCGACCCCGGCGCCCATGATGTAGGCGTTGTCCTCGTGCTCGATGCGCATGCGGCGGCCCAGCCCCGGGAACTCGAAGCTGGCGACGTCCCCGGCGGCGTAGACGCCGAGCTCGCCCTCGATCCGGGGTCCACCCTCGGCGAGGGAGGCACGGAGGTGATCGTCCACCCACACGCCGTTGCCAACCTTCAGTCCGGCCTCGCGGGCCAGATCGTCGTTGGGCACGGCACCTATGCCTAGGACCACCAGGTCGGCGGTGAGGCTCGTGCCGCCTTCCAAGTTGACCTCGACGACGTCACCGCGCACGGTGGCGGAGACAACCTTGCCGCCTGGGTGCAAGGTGACGCCGCGAGCGCGGTAGTTGGCGCCGACCAAGCGGGCGACTTCGGCGGGGAAGCGGCCGCCGCCTATCTCGTCCTCTGGGAAGACCATGTGGACCTTGCTGCCCGCCAGCGTGAGGGCGGCGGCCATCTCGGAGCCGATGAACCCGCCGCCGACGATGACGGCCACGCGCCCGGGTCCGGAACGCGCCCGCGCCGTGTGGTAGTCGGAAACGTGCCGGTAGGCCACCACGGGCCCGCCGACCGGCATGCCCGGAAGCTCCCGAGCGTGGGCGCCGGTCGCGAGCAGGAGCCGCTCGTAACCGACGGTATGGCCGTCGTCAAGCGTTACGGTGCGCCCTGCAAGGTTCAGGTCGGTGGCGCGCCGTCCGAGGCGCAACTCGGCGCCCACTGACTCTGTGCGGAGGTCAAGTTTGACCTCGTCATCGCCTTTCCACATTCCCTTCGAGAGCGGGGGTCGTTTGTATGGAGCGACGGATTCGTCGCTGACGAGGAGGAGCGAGCCGTCAGGGTCAGCCTTGCGGATGGCCTTGGCGGCAGAATCGGCGGTCATGCCGCCTCCGAGCACTACGTAGCGGTACGTCACGTTCTCACCCAAGTACGACGCTAGCACGTCAACGACACTTTTCCAAGTGTTTATTTGTTTAAGTCGCTACAAGCGCCCTACACGGTGTCCCTCTGCCGTCCCGGAGCGCTCGACGTCAGCTGACACCCTGGATGTACGACTGCAGCTGCTCGATCAAGAACTCCTGCTCGGCCATCTCTGCCTTCACCACGTCGCCGATCGAGACGATGCCCGCAAGGCTACCGTCCTGATCGAGGACCGGCAGATGTCTGACCCGATGCGTGGTCATCAGCTCCATGCAGTCGTGGAGGCCCTGTTCCGGCGTCACGCTGACGACTGGCGAGGTCATGATCGCGCTGACGGCGATCTCCCTGGACGCGTGGCCCTGCAATACGACCTTGCGAGCGTAGTCGCGCTCGGAGAAGATGCCAACGAGCCGGCCCTCGTCCACCACCACGAGCGCGCCGACATTATGCTCGGCCATGAGTCCGAGAGCGGCGAACACCGTCGCCTCCGGCGCGACCGCCCAGATGGAAGAGCCCTTGTCCTGAAGCACCTGAGCGACGGTTCGGCTTATCTGCATGGCTCACCTCCGAGTGGATTTATCGACATCTTAGGGTGTTTAGCGCCGAGTGTTCAGTTTGCCGCGCTACCACCACCTAATGTCTCATGAGGAGAAGATGAACTTTCCGTTGACGTTGGCCTTGCCGTTCGTCACCCGGCCGTAAGAGTGCGCCCGGTAGCGTGGCCTTAGTCCTTCGCGGGACCGGCTCGCCACGGCGGCGACTCACTCCGCTCCCGCCCTACGCCCAGCAAAGGAGGAGGACCCTATGCGGATACCCGCCTTCCCTGGAACACATTACAAGCACGTTGCGCTGCACATCCTGGCTGCCGGCCTCGGCCTAACGCTCGTCAGCACCCTCGCGGCCTGTGGCCGCTCGGCGGACAGCCCGAGCCACCTCGAGACGCACGCCACGGCGGCTCGTCCTGACGTGGACGAGCTCCTGAGTGCCATGCTCTCGCCAGCTGGCCCGACCACCGCGGAAGACGCCCTGAGGGCCCTCCCCCACCCGAGTAACACGGCGTCGCGCACGGTGATCGGCATTCACGGCGGTACGGCCCAGGTCACGACGCTCTCGTATGACGGTCTCGAGGTGACCACCTACGCGCCTGGCCAGGGGCAGGCAACGCTGCTCGTGGCGCTGAGACTTACCAGCGGCTCCGCACCGAACCACGACCTGTCGATCGGCATGGACGCCGGGCAGGCACGGGCCCGCTTCGCCGGCGCCCGCGCGCTGCCCGTCTCCCCTGGCGCCACCGCGAGCTTCTCGGTGGAAGACGCGCCCCTTTCTGCCCCGTATCAGGTCGACCTGACCAGCGAGGCCGGCGCCCTGAAGGTCGTCACTTGGAGCGCCTACCTCGACTGACCACCGCGGTTAGACTGCGCCTCTATGGAGGGGCGAGACGACGGCGGACGGACGGCGAACAGCGGACTCAGCGTCTACCAGGACCGCACGGACGCACCCCGCGACCTCCGTACCTGCGACGAACTATCGGCCAAAGGCTACGCTCGCCTTGGCGAGGCACGAGCCCTGCTACGAAAGGGCGAGGGCCTCGAGCCGCTCTACAGCACCAGCGAAGCACGACTCCTGCGTGACGCGCTCTGGCCGCGCGGCGACCATGGGCGTCGCGGCGGCGCGGCGGAAGCCGAGGCCGCGGGGAGCCTTGGCCGGGCGCAGGCTGTCCCTCGTCGCCAGGCTGTCCACATCCCCGTCAAGGACCTCCCCTCACGCCTAGCCAGCCGCACCAGCGACCCGCAACGTTGGTTGGACGAGCTCTTCCGCGAAGGGTTCTTGGTTCTCGACACCGAGACAACCGGCTTAAGCGCCCGCGACGAGGTCATAGAGATCGGCATCGTCGATTCGAACGGCACCGCCCTCCTCGAGAGCAAGGTCTTCCCCCGGTCGGGCCAGGTGCCGCCGGCTTCCAGCCGCGTGCACGGCTACACCATCGAAGACCTGCGCGGAGCTCCCACCTGGCCCGACGTGCTCGGAGAGTTAGAGGCCCTGCTGGCCGGCCGCCGGGTGTTCGCCTGGAACGCCCCCTTCGACGAGCGGATGGTGGCCCAATCCGCGCGGCACTGGCGCCTCCACACCGACCTGCGCGGGTTCGAGTGCGCTATGCGGGCGTACTCGGCCGTCCGCAGCGTGACGGGATCCTTTCGCTTACAGCGGGCCGCGCTCATCGAGGGAGTGCTGGTGGGCGAGCAGTCGCACACGAGCTTGAACGACGCCCGCCTGACCCTCGCCGTCATGCAGAGGCTGCGTCGCGCCGGCCCCGGGCGCGCCTGAAGAGGGAGCGTTAACCTGAAGCCATGGGCGAGACTGACGGGGCGCGAGGCCGCCGCAAGATCGTGCACGTCGACATGGACGCGTTCTATGCGTCGGTCGAGCAGCGCGATGCCCCCGAGCTGAAGGGTAAGCCCGTGGCAGTTGGTGGCTCCGGCGAACGAGCCGTGGTGGCGGCCGCCTCGTACGAGGCGCGGCGCTTCGGGGTGCACTCGGCATTGCCGATGCGACGGGCCCTCGTGCTGTGTCCCGAGCTGGTGGTCGTGCCGGCCCGCTTCGAGGCGTACCGGGAGGTGTCGCGGCAGGTGCGAGACATCTTCCACCGTTACACGGACTTGGTGGAGCCGCTCGCACTCGACGAGGCGTACCTCGACGTCACTCACCCCTTGAGCGGTCCACCTTCGGGCACGCTCATCGCGCGGGCCATCAAGGCTGCTGTCCTGCTGGAGACGGGCCTCACGGCGTCGGCAGGCGTGGCCGGCGGCAAGTTCCTGGCCAAGGTGGCATCGGGCATGCGCAAGCCGGACGGCCTCACCGTCATCCTGCCGGACGAGGCTGAGGCGTTCATCGCAGAGCTCCCGATCGAGCGCTTCCACGGCGTTGGTCCTCGCACGGCAGAGCGCATGCGCGCCCTCGGCATCTCGAACGGCGCCGAACTGCGCGCACGCCCGGCGGAGGAGCTCGAGAAGCACTTCGGAAAGCACGGGCGGTTCTTCCACCAGATAGCCAACGGGCACGACGACCGACCCGTGGAGCCGAACCGCGAGCGGAAGTCGATAGGCTCCGAGACCACCCTGGAACGAGACTTGGCGCAGCGCTCGGAGCTGGAGCCGGTCCTTGCGGAGTTGTGCGAGGACGTCGCGCTTCACCTCGACCGCCACGGCCTGGTCGCGCGGACCGTGACCGTCAAACTCCGCTTCAGCGACTTCCGGACTATCACCCGCAGCCGCACGTTAGACGAACCGGTAACCGACAGGGGTGCGCTGCAGGCTGCCGCGGCGGGACTGGCGTTCGAGTCGGACCGGCCGTGCCTGCCCATCAGGCTGCTGGGTGTCACCGTGGCACAGTTGGCGCCAGCCGGCAGCCTCGTATTTCAGGAGCGGATCGCGTACCCGCCGTTCGGCACTGTTGGCTAACCCGGGTTCAGCCCTTTGGCACCGCGGCTCGCGAGCGTGCCAGCAGCGTCTCGTCGGTCAGGTCGAGGCGTAGGGGCGTCAGCGACACGTAACCGTTCTCGACCGCCCAGCGGTCACTGCCCTCCTCCACCTCCTCCGTCGGCTCCTCCGCGAACCAGTAGTGGGTGCGGCCCATGGGGTCCTCGCCCGCCACCACGTAACCTTCGTAGTGGCGCACCGACTGACGCGTCCACCTGACTCCCTTGGCGTTCTCGGGAAGGTTCACGTTGAGCAGCAGCATGTCGGGCAGGGCGAGGAAGGTTTCTATGGCGCTGCGCACGAACGGCGCCAGCTTCTCGTAGTCGGTGCCGCCATCGGTGTGCGGGGCGCTGAAGGCCATGGCCGGGATGCGCAGGAACGCGGCCTGCTTGGCCGCCGCGACGGTGCCGGAATGCCAGATGTTGTGACCGATGTTGTAGCCGAGGTTGATGCCGCTCAAGACGAGGTCGACGGAATCCCAATGGTGAGTGCCGAGAGCCACGCAGTCGGCGGGTGTGCCGTCCACGCGGTAGGCCTCGAGGCCGTCGATGATAGTGCGGGTGTAATGCAAGGGCCGGCGGACGGTGATGGCGTGGCCCATGGCTGACTGCTCCACGTCGGGCGCCACCACCCTCACCTGGCCGAACTCGGCCGCCACCTTCGCGAGTGCGGCGATGCCGGGGCTGAACACCCCGTCGTCGTTGCTGACCAAGATCCTCATCAGGTACTACTCCAGTTGCGCACTAGCGCGAAAAGTCCACGCCCGTGCGAAAGTCCGAACATCATACGCTTGCTTTAGCAGGGCCAACGCGCGTTCGTCGGGCTTTCATCGCCATTTCATGGGCGCTGGCCCTTACAGTGGGTGTGAACTACGCCTCATCGGTCTGGGACTTGGTCGTCACCGGCGAGGCACGATCGGAGGTTCTAATGCACTATCTCACGCAACGGAAAGACCCGCCCACGCGGTCCGGGCCCTCGGGCGCCGCGGGCCGACGGGCGCGCATCTTCCTAGCTACATTGGTCTTCGCAGCGGTCACCGTCTACTCAGCCGCAATCGCGCAGACACTACCAGCCAACGCGCAAGAAGCCGTTAACCGTGGCGAGGCACTGATGGACGAGGCCCTTGCCACGTACCAGGCCCAGTATCCCGACAAGCCGCTCTGGCAAGCCGCCTTCCGTGAGGGCCGCACGGCGGTCTCGTTGGCGCCCGGCAACCCCGCCGCACTGCGTTTCCTCGCCGAAGCCTACAGCCGGTCCAACTGGCCTGGGCCCGCCGTGAAGACCTGGGAGCAGTTCGCCGCCGCGGGTGGAACGTTCGACAACGAGGCCGCCGAACTGTACGGCAACGACGCGAACGCCAACGCCTACGCCGCATACCAGCGAGGCGACCAGGCCGGCGCCGCAGAGATGTACCTCAAGGTCGCGCAGGTGCTGCCCAACAACCTCGAAGCGCACCGCTGGCTAGGCCGGATAATGCTCGAGCTGAGACGCCCCGAGCCCGCCGTGGTGGCCTGGCGCAACTACCTCGACCTCAACCCGAGCGACAAGGGCGCACAGTACTTCCTCTCCCTGGCCCAGGCCCAAGCGCGCTGGGGGATCGACGCCGCCAACGACTTCTTCGCGGGGGTGGAGGCGTACGACAAGGGCGACATGACCGCGGCGCGCACGAGCTTCGCGAGCGCCACCGCCCGCAACCCCGACTACGCCGAGGGGTGGGCGTGGCTCGGCCGCGTCGCCTTCGAGCAGAAGCTGTACGCCGACGCCGCCGTGTCCTACGGGCGCGCCTTGGCCCTCGATCCTGGCAACGACACGTACGCTTGGTTCAAGCGCGAGTCCGAGAGACTCCAGGGCGGGTAAGGCTCGCGGTCGCGTAGTCGAAGGCTGCAAGTGCTAGGGATTGGGGCCGGGCGGTTAAGCGCGCCCGGCCCCAACCTCGCCCATTGACACCGCGCCTCGTCAGCCCTTCCCTTCCAACCAGTTGCTGCCGACCGACGCGTCGACTCGCAGCGGCACGTTCAGCTTCATGGCGCCCGTCATCTCCTCCACCGTCGCGCGGCGAACGTCGTCGGCTATCTCGACGGGCGACTCCAGCACCAACTCGTCGTGCACCTGTATCAGCAGGTGAGCGCCCGCGAACTCCTCGTCCAGACGCTCGTGCAGCCGCACCATGGCGACCTTGATCAGGTCGGCCGCGCTACCTTGGATGACGGTGTTGATGGCCACGCGCTCGCCCAGCTGGCGCAGGTTGCGGTTGCGCGACCTGATCTCGGGGATCACGCGGCGGCGGCCCAGGATGGTGCTGACGTAGCCGTCGGCCTCGGCGCGCGCCACGCACTCGCGCATGAACCGCTCCAGGCCCGTGTAGCGCGCCTTGTAAGTTTCGATGAACGCCCCCGCCTCGCGCTGTGGGATGCCGAGGGTGCGAGCCAAACCGAACGCACCCTGGCCGTAGATGATGCCGAAGTTGACGGTCTTGGCCACGCGACGCTGGTCGGCGGTGACCTGGCTCAGCGGCACGTCGAACACTTGTGAGGCCACGTAAGCGTGGATGTCGAGACCATCATGGAAGGCACGTGCCAGCTCCTCGTCGTCCGAGAAGTGCGCCAGTATCCGGAGCTCGACCTGCGAGTAGTCGGCGCTGATGAGAACCTTGCCTTCGGGGGCGTGGAACGCCCTCCTGATCTCGCGGCCGGCCTCGCTGCGCACGGGGATGTTCTGGATGTTCGGCTCGCTCGACGACAACCGCCCGGTGGCTGCGCCCGTCTGGTGGAACGAGGCGTGCAGGCGGCCCGTGGAGGCCGCCAGGTACCCGGGGAGGGGCTGCACATACGTGCCCAACAGCTTCGTGAGCTCGCGGTACTCGAGCAGCAGCTTCGGGAGCGGGTGGTCTGTCTCGGCGGCGAGGCGCTCCAAGACCTCGGCGTCGGTGGAGCGGCCCGTCTTCGTCTTCTTGATGACCGGAAGGCCGAGGCGGTCGAAGAGGACCTCGCCGAGCTGCTTCGGCGAGTCGGGGTTGAACTCCACGCCGGCCGCGGCTATCAGCTGGCCACGCAACTCTCCGATGCGCGCGCCCAACACGTGCGAGTACCGCTCCAGCAACCCGGTGTCTAGCGCCACTCCCTGCCGCTCCATGGCGGCCAGGACGCGCACCAGCGGCATCTCGACGGCGTCGAAGAGCCGGCGCGTCTCGTCACCCGCCTTCTCCAGCAGCTCTTTGAGGTGTTCGAATAGGCGCCAGGTCACGTCGGCGTCCTCGGCAGCGTAGTCGGCCACGTCGGCCACCGGTACTTGAGACATGTTCAGCTGGCCCTTACCCTTGCCGATCAGCTCGGTGATGGGCGTGGTCGTCAGGCCGAGGAACTCCCGCGCCAGCACGCCCATGTTGTTCGTGCGGCGCTCGGGGTGCAGGAGCGCGGCCGCGACCATGGTGTCGAACAATGGCCCGGCCAGCACTATGCCCGCGCGCGCCAGCACGTTGATGTCGTACTTGAGGTTCTGGCCCACCTTCAGCGTCTTGGCGTCCTCCAACACGGGCTTAAGGACCGCCACCACGGCGCCTGGGTCCAGCCCGTCGGTGTCGGGGGCGCTCTTGACCGGAACGTAGTAGCCCTCGCCGGCCTCGAAGCTGAAGGCGTAACCCACCACGTCGGCGTCGACCGCCAGCAGGGAGGTCGTCTCGGTGTCGAGCGCGAACGCGGCCTGGTCGGCGAGCCTGGTCGCCAGGGCACCCAGTTCGGTCATGCTCGCGACCAAGTGGTGGCGCGTGCCTGCCGGCGCAAGGGACTTGGCGGCCACGGGGCCGCTATCGCCCCAAGCGTTGCTCCCGCCACCGCCTAAGGCAGCCGCCTGCTCAGCGAGCGTGCGGAAGCCGAGCTCCCCTAAGAGCGTCTGGAGAGGCCCGGCGGCGGGCGCCTTGTACGCGCAGGCAGCAAGCTCGAACTCCATGGGAGCTTCGCGGTCTAGGGTCACGAGGCGGCGCGTCAGGTCCATCTGGAGCGCGTGGTCGAGAAGGTTCTCTCGCAGCTTGGGCGTCATCTTGTCGGCGTTGGCGACGACCGCCTCGGCGGTGCCGTACTCGTTGATGAGCTTGGTGGCCGTCTTGACGCCCACGCCCTTGGCGCCGGGGATGTTGTCGATGGAGTCGCCAACCAGCGTCTGGATCTCGACCGCTTGCTCGGGCGCGTACCCCTTCTCCACGCGCAGGAGCTCGTCATCGAGCAGGTCGCCCTTCGAGGGGTCCCACAGCTTTACCTTGTGAGAGAGGAGCTGGTGGAGGTCCTTGTCCTTGCTGCCGATCCGCAGCTCGACCTCCTCGCCCTTCAGGCGCTCGGCGATGGTGGCGATGAGGTCGTCCGCCTCGTACCCCTCCAACTCGAACACCGGCAGCCCGAACGCCGCGATCACCTCGCGGATGCGCTCGAACTGCACCTGCAGGTCCTCGGGCGAGCGTTCGCGGTTGGCCTTGTACTCCGGGTACCAGCCCTTGCGCAGGGTAGTCGAGTCGCTCACGTCGAACGCCACCGCCAGGTAGTCGGGGCGCTCGTTGCGCACGATGTTGAGGAGCATCTGCGTGAACACGTAGACGGCCTTCACGGGTTCGCCCGTCGGGCTCGTCAGGTCGCGGAACGGCGCGTAGTAGGCGCGGAAGAGCTGCGCGTGGCCGTCGATGAGGTAGAAGGTTTTCATTCAGGGCGCCCTTCGGTACCGGTACGGCCTCGATTCCTGGCCATATCGCTCGCGGCGCCTAGGCCACGGCGGGCTGCAGCCGGGTCGGCGCCCCTCATACGGATCCGCGAGACCGGATACCATCGCAGCATATCTGCCCACCAGGAGGCATCGTGGATTTCGAGAAACTAGGCGTCTTCTACTTGGGCCGGGAGGTCGACCCCGACTCCATGCAGCCTACGGACCAGGCGCTCCTCTACGACTCGAGCGACCTGACCACCCACGCTGTGATCGTCGGCATGACCGGTAGCGGCAAGACGGGCCTGGGCGTAGGGCTCATCGAGGAGGCGGCCATCGACGGCATCCCCGTCCTGGCCATCGACCCGAAGGGCGACCTGACCAACCTAGCCCTAACGTTTCCGAACCTAGCACCCAGTGACTTCGAGCCTTGGGTGAACGCCCGCGAGGCCGAGCAGCAGGGCGTCGGCGTTCCTGAGTACGCGGCGCAGCAGGCGCAGCTGTGGCGCGAGGGGTTGGCGGCGTGGGGCCAGGACGGGGCGAGGATCGAGCGCCTGCGCGCTGCCGCCGACGTGGCCGTGTACACGCCGGGCTCAAGCGCGGGCCGCGGCATCTCGGTGCTGCGCTCGTTCGCGGCGCCACCTCAGGCCGTGCTGGACGACGCCGACCTCATGCGCGACCGCCTCGAGGCCACCGTCACGAGCCTCCTCACCCTCATGGGTCTCGGCGCGGACCCCCTGAGCCGCGAGAACATCCTCCTCGCCAACATCCTGGAGCACGCTTGGCGCGCGGGCGAGGACCTAGGCGTCGCGTCGCTCATCCGCGCCGTGCAGCAGCCGCCCTTCAAGAGAATCGGCGTCATGGACTTAGACACCGTCTTCCCCGCCAAGGACCGCCTCAAGCTGGCGCTCAGCCTCAACAACCTGCTGGCGGCACCGTCGTTCGAAGCTTGGATGAAGGGCGACGCGCTCGACGTGCAGAGCCTGCTCCACGAGCCCTCCGGCAAGGCCCGGGTGGCCGTCGTGTCGATCGCGCACCTGTCCGACGCCGAGCGCATGTTCTTCGTCACCCTGCTCCTCTCGGAGGTGGTGGCGTGGACGCGCGCGCAGTCGGGCACCTCCAGCCTGCGGGCGCTCGTCTACATCGACGAGCTCTTCGGCTTCCTACCGCCCGTGGCCGAGCCGCCCTCCAAGAAGCCGCTGCTGACGCTCCTCAAGCAGGCGCGTGCGTTCGGCGTCGGGCTGGCGCTGACGACCCAGAACCCCGTAGACCTCGACTACAAGGCGTTGTCCAACGCAGGCACGTGGATGGTCGGCCGCCTGCAGACCGAGCGCGACAAGCAGCGCCTTGTCGAGGGACTGAACGCCGCCTCTGCCGGGGCTTTGGCGGTGCGAGACCTGACGGATCAGATAGGTCGCCTGCCCAAGCGCACGTTCCTATTGCACAACGTGCATGACAAGCGCCCCACCATCTTCCAGACGCGCTGGGCGCTCTCCTATCTCGCCGGACCGCTAACGCGCGACCAGATAAGGCGGCTGGACGCGGCCCAACCAGCGCAGGACTCGGGAGCCGCCACGGCTGTGGTGGAGCCGGCGGATGCAGTCCCACTAGTCGCTACAGGTCTTGTAGACGAGGCGGCCGCCCGCCCGTTCCTCCCCCCGCACGTGCCGCAGTCATTCCTGCCAGCGCAGGTAACCAGCGGTGCCCGCTACTTTCCCATGGCGTTGGGAGTAGCCGACGTCCACTACGAATCCAAGACTTACGACCTGAGCTTGGACCGGCGCGTCGCGCGCCTGACGGAGATCCAGGAGGGCATGGTGGCGGTGGACTTCACCGAAGGCGAGGACACCGACATCGACTTGGGTGCCCTTGGCAATGGACCCCAGGCCGGCGTGCCGTACGAGTCCCTCCCCGACACCGATACGAGCGCCGCTGCCGTGAAGCGCTGGGAGGAAGGTTTCCGGCGCTGGCTCCGCACCGCCGGCGCTCTCACCGTGCTCCGCCAGAAGGAGCTGAAGCTGGTCGCCGCGCCGGATGAGAGCGAGCAGAGCTTCCGCCTGCGCTGCTCACAAGCCCTGCGCGAGCAGCGCGACACGGCCATCGAGAAGATCCGTAAGCGTTACGACGGCAAGTTGAACACGCTGGAGCGCCGCCTCCTCACCAAGAAGCACGCCGTGGAGCGCGAGACCAAGCAGGTGCAGACCCGCGGCATCGACACGGCCGTCTCCATCGGCTCGGTCCTGCTCGGAGCGTTCGTCGGCCGCAAAGGCGCCAAGGTAACCGGGATCTCCACTGCCCTCAAGAAGACCGCCCGCATGACGCAGGGCCAGGGCGGCGTGTCACGCGCGAAGGAGTCCCTCGACCAGACCGAGGCGGAGGTGGCCGCCCTGAACGCCGAACTCGAGCAGGAGCTCGCCACCGTGAGCGCCGGCACAGTCCACGCCGAATCGATCGAGCTCGACACCGTGACGATCAAGCCCACCACGCGCGACGTGGCCATGCGTTTCGTAGGTGTGGCTTGGGTGCCGTTCCTGCAGGGGGCGGACGGGCGCTGGAGCCGGAGGGCCTGAGGCGCGAGCGCGCACCACGAGGGCTACACGGAGCTGCGGTTGCTTGGCGCTGTGCGAACGATCAGCGTGCCACGTCCGCCGCCTTGAAGGCCGCCGGTGCCGACAACCCCCGGAAGTTCCAATGGTCGCCTCGGCGCGGCGGCCAGATGACCGCGGTGGCACGTCCGGCGATGGCCATGGCGTCGACCGGGCCGAAGTAGCGCGAGTCCTCCGAGCCACCGTTGGAGCGGTTGTCGCCCATCACGAAGTACTTGCCTTCGGGCACGACCATGTCGAGCACGACGGGAGTACCCTCGGTGGTGCCTGCTGGCACCGAGATGTCGTTGACCACGTTGCCGTAGAAGAGTTGCACTCGAGGATCGTCCACGCTCACGCTGGCCGGAGCGAAGCCACCCATGGGGAGTATGGGCACGGCGTTGCCCTTGGGCGTGACCTCGAAGCCCATGACGAAAGACGCCACCTTGCCGTCCCTAACCACCACGACCGGGAAGTCTACGGGGGCCGGGCGCACAGTACCGGCATCCGTGATGAAGCCCTGGTCGATGGCCACGTCGTTAACGTAGACCTGGCCGCGCTCGATGCGCAGGCGGTCCCCCGGCAGGGCCACCACACGCTTGATGAAGAAGTTGCGCTTACCCGACTCCAACGCGGTGGGCGCGTTGGCCGGCTCGCGAAGGACGATCACGGCCCCGCGCTCGTAGTCCCCGAGGACGCCCGCGCGGCGCAGCCAAGTGTCGTACTTCGGGATGAACACGCGGTCGCCCGTGAGGAGCGCCTGTAGCAGGGTGCTGCGCCCGGTTCCACCGTTGAGGTTCGGTTCCATCGAGGTGCCGACGACGCCGACCGTGGTGAACAGGAAGGTGACCACGAGGAAGGCGATGACCAAGGCTTCCGCGTAACCGCGCACCTCGCGCCAGAAGCGTTGCTGGAAGGTCAGGGGCGCGGCCGTCGGCTTGGCGCCACCGCCCCCGCCGGGGTGCAGGCGCGTGCGTGCCGCCTGGCGCGAGGAGTCCGGGCTTTTCGGGTCGGATTTCGTCATGACGGCCCAGCCTACCGCGAACACCGGCCGTCACAGTACAATCATGTCGCCGGACCAGCCTGGAAGGCCACCGAAAGGGCGCGCAACGGCGCTCATAGCGGTCCCCTAGCCGTTCGGTCCCGAAAGGACCAGCATGTTCCAACGTTTCGCTGTTCTACTAGCCCTGTTAATCCTGCCTGCGGCCCTTGCCGAGCGTCCGTTCGTAGTTCCCAACTACTACCTCTCGCAGATCCCACAGCTCGAGGTCGGCGTACCCGTCTCGGGAGAGCTCACCGATTCAGACGGCCAGAACTACAAGGACGGTTCGCACCTCGACCTTTACCGGTTCGACGGCGTGGAAGGGAATTCTCTGACGCTCCAGCTCGACAGTGACGACTTCGACACCTACCTGAGCGTGTTCGACCCCAGCGGCTACCTGCTCGTCTCCAACGACGACAGCGACCTATACGGCGACGCCTACTACTCGTCGAGCGTCGGCTTGTACGTCGACGTACCCGGCACTTACATGGTGGTCGTTACCGGTTACTCGCAGTACGACCTGGGCGCCTACGAGCTCCAGCTCATGGGTGGCGGCTTCTCAGCGGCCGATGCTGAGACTATCGCCGTACCGAACATGGTGAGCGATGAACTGCAGCCCACCGACCCGCCCGTGCCCGGCGGCTGGGCAATGTCGGCGCCGAGCAAGGCCTACGGCTTCAGCCTGGCGCAGCCAACCGTGCTGAGGCTCGATGCCACGTCGGATGATTTCGATACCTACTTGTACTTGTTCGACGCAGCCGGCTTCATGGTGGCCGAGAACGACGACGCCGACTACAGCGAGGCAAGTGATTACGACACGAGTTCGACCATCATGATGCTGCTGCAGCCGGGTGACTACGTCGTTTACGTGAGCAGCTGGAGTGCGGACGGAGTCGGCGCGTTCGACCTCGCCATCGAGGAGTACGTACCCAAGCCCTGACATTCCGGCCGGGCCACGCGACTTCGGCCGCCGAGCGGCTAACATGGCGTACGCCCATGGCAGTCGAGACCACCGCCCACTCACTTTTCGACTCGCCCGCAACAGAACCCCTGGCCGCTCGCATGCGGCCCCGCACCCTGGCCGAGTTCATCGGCCAGGGTCATATCATCGGGCCCGGTCGCCTGCTGAGGCGCGCTATCGAGGCCGACCAGCTCTCCTCGCTAATTTTCTACGGGCCCCCGGGGACGGGCAAGACGACCCTCGCTCGCGTCATCGCCAACTCCACCAAGGCGCGCTTCACGGCCATCAACGCGGTCTTGTCGGGCGTGAAGGAGATCCGCGAGGCGGTAGCGGCGGCCCAGGCGTCCAGGCGGGCCGGCGTCAAGACCATCTTGTTCGTCGACGAGGTCCACCGCTTCAACAAGGCGCAGCAGGACGCCCTGCTCCCGTGGGTCGAGAACGGCACGGTCGTGCTCGTGGGAGCCACCACCGAGAACCCGTTCTTCGAGGTCAACAAGGCCCTGGTTAGCCGCAGCCGCGTGTTCCAGCTGCTGCCGCTGAGCGAGGACGACCTGCGCGCCGTGGTGCGCCAGGCGCTGGCCGATGGCGAGCGCGGCTACGGCAACCGGCGAGTCGAGATCGACGGTGACGCCCTCGATCACCTCGTGAACGTCGCGAACGGCGACGCTCGCGCGCTCCTCAACGCGCTGGAGTTGGCGGTCGAGACGACGCCGCCCGCCGAGGTGGCGCCGGGCGCATCGCCAGGTGGGGTCATCCAGATCACAAGGGCCGTGGCGGAGGAGTCCATCCAACGTCGCGCCGTCCTCTACGACAAGGAGGGCGATGCCCACTTCGACACGATCAGCGCCTTCATCAAGAGCGTGCGTGGCTCCGACCCAGACGCCGCCCTCTACTGGCTGGCCAAGATGGTCTACGCGGGCGAGGACCCGCGTTTCATCTTCCGCCGTCTCCTCGTACTCGCAAGCGAGGACATCGGGCTGGCCGACCCGCAAGCACTGGCGCACACGGCGGCTGCCGCGCAGGCTTACGACTACGTCGGTCTGCCGGAGGGGCGTTACCACTTAGCCCAGGCCACGCTCTACCTGGCCACCGCGCCGAAGTCGAACAGCACCATGGCGTTCTTCGACGCTCTAGCGGTTGTGGAGGGTGAACGCGAGGGCGAGGTTCCTGTGCACCTGCGCGACGGGAGCCGCGACAAGGACACCCTCGGGCACGGCGCCGGTTACGCCTACCCGCACGCCTATCGCGACCACTGGGTGGCGCAGCAGTACCTCCCCGAATCCTTGCAGGGCAAAGTCTTCTACGACCCGAGCGAGAACGGCTTCGAGGCGTCGATAAGGGCCGAAGTGACGCGCCGCCGCGAGGCGCAACTGGCGGCGATGCTCGAGGCGGACCCCACCCCGGAGGTCCTCACCGTGGCACCCCGCGTTGGTCAGCGGGCGCACTGGCTAGAACGGGCAGTCTCGACTCGCGGCCGGCGTTTGGGCGAGGTCCGCGACGCGCTCTTCGAACTCGTCCCGCTTGCCGCGCACCACGTGGTGCTGGACCTGCGGCCAGGGAGCGGCCTGATCACCTGGGAGGCCGTCAGGCGCACGCCGGAGGGCCAAGTTTGGGCGCTGGAGTCCGACGCCAGGGCCGCGGCCGAGTTGGAAGTCCAGGCGGCCAACTTACCGGAGTTGACGCGCCCCGTCGTCCTGCGCTCTGATCTGGCAGACCTCGAGGTCGCTCGCCTGGGGGGTGTGAGGTTCGACGCGGCCCTGGGCCGTGGCCTGCTCTCGGCGGCCGTGTTGGCGGTCGCCACGTCCGGCGAGACGCCGCCCTTCGGGCGCCTCTTCACGGTGCTGCACTCCGTCATGGCCCCAGGCGGCGTCCTTGGCCTCGCCGAGGTCGATGGTCGGCGGGCGCAACGACTCAACGCCCTGATCGACCTCTCGGGCGAGCCGGAGTTGGCAGCGCGCCTGGCGGCGGCCGAGGAGGCCATCTACGGCGTCGAGGAGGAGCTGGCAGGGGACGCCGCGGCTGCCGCCAGGGAGTCCCGCCTCGGGCCAACACCTGACAGTGTCGTGGACGCCTTAAGCGCGGCGGGTTTCTCGCAGGTGAAAGTGATCACCAAGACCTTCGCAGACCGCCGCAGTCTGCCACGCGACGCGGTAGAGGCCTGGTTCGCGCCCGGCACTGATCGGCCTAGCTATGCGGATCACTTAGGTGCCCGCCTGGGCGCGAACGAGCTGGACTCCGTGAGGTCCGCCTTCTTGCAGCAGTTGCCGGAGCGGACGGTCTCGTGGCACACGACCTACTACTTCTTGCGCGGGGTCGTGCGAGCGCTTTAGGCACGTGCCTAGGCCCCCCACCTGGACCACCCGGTCTGCTGATAAGATGCTCGCAACAAGGAGAGCGAGATGGCGCAACCTATGCGCTCGTTCGGGTCGGGGGACACCCGGGTAACGGTCGCCACCCCTCCGAACGTGCACCATGAGCCAGCCGGAAGCGGCTCCCGGCCCCACGCAACCTGGTGCCGGTGTTGACTCACGACGCCAAGAAGGCGCTGACCTACCGCTACGCGTTCCTGGTGGGCCTGCTCGAGCTCGCCATCGCCGTGCCCATGCCGGTGCTGGTGCTGCACATGACCGGTCGCGGACTCGACCTCGCCGTCATCGGGCTCGCTTTCACGCTGCGAGCAGTACTCGTGGTGCTGCTTGAACTACCCACTGGTGGCCTGGCCGACGCCATAGGCAGGCGCCCAGTGGCCCTGGCTTCGCAACTCTTCACCATGGCTTCGTTCGCCGCGCTCCTGTTCGTGGCAGGGCCCGCCCTGGCGCTGGTCTACGCCTTGCTCCAAGGTATCGGGGCGGCGCTGCACTCAGGCGCGCTAGATGCGTGGTACGTCGATGAACTCAAGCGCCTCGAGCACGATGTGGAGTTGGAGCCGCACCTAGCCACCGTCAACGTCTTCCAGGCGGTCGGCATGCTGCTGGGCACGGCCCTCGGCGGGGCGCTGCCCAGCCTGACGGCCGGCCTCGATCTTCCGTGGCCCGTCTCGGGGTTCGGCATCGCGTTGTTCGCTGGGATAGCGCTGCGCGGGATCGCGTGGTTGTTCACGCTCTTCCTCATGCGCGAACCTATCAAGCCGGAAGGGGGCACCGTCCTGGGCTGGCGGGCCGTACCAGAGATCCTGGTCGACGCCGGGAAGCTCGCCCGGAGCATCCCAAGCATCCGCTGGCTATTGGTGGCGGCAGGAGCAAGCGGCCTCGCGATGGTGAGCGTCGAGACGTTCTGGCAACCCATCGCCGCCTTCACGTTCGGGGATGACCCCAGCCAGTCAGTACCGTTCGCGGTGCTCGGCACGCTTTCCGGCGTGGCTGTACTGCTCGGCAGCCTCGCCGTCATGCGCTGGGGCAAGCGCTTCCCCGGCGGCAGCGTGGCGCTGGCGGGCACGAGCACGGTGATCAGGGGCCTGGCCATGTTCCTCTTCGCGGCTATGGCGTCGTCCTGGGGCCTCGGACTAGGCCTGGCTCTCACCTACTTCGCACTCTCCACGACCAACGTTCCGCACTACGCTCTGCTGCACGACGTCATCCCGTCCTCCAGGCGGTCCTCCATGCTGTCGGTCCACTCCCTGGTGTTCTTCGGCGGCATAGCCATAGCTTCCGGTCCTCTCGGTTGGCTGGCCACCCAGGCGGGACCGCGCCTAGCGCTCGCCATCGCGGCGGCACTCACGATCGCCAGCGCCTTCGCATACGTGAGGGTCGCCCGCGTTCACCCTCGAGCCGCCGGCACGGGGTCACAGGCCGAGGGTAGGGAGATAGCGGCGCTGGCGGCCACCACCTCCCCCCTGGGTGGCCCCGAGGGCGCCTTCGAGGCCGGCACCCGCGAACAGCTCCTCGAGTGACCCCTCCTAGCGGTACTCCCGCGGCAGGCATGGCAGACAACGACGTGTCGGAGCGGCTGAGGCTCGCCTACGCCGCCTACAAGCTCAAGGACGAGCCGCGAGCCGGGTGGGTCATGCACGGAGTGCACCTGCCCGAGTCGGTCGCGGCGCACTCGTGGGGTACGGCGTACCTGTGCCTCCTGTTCGCTACCGAAGCGGGCGTGGACGTGGGCCGGGCCCTCGCCATCGCCGTCCTCCACGACGTCGCAGAGGCAAGGACGGGCGACTTCGTCGCGCGCCTGACGGCGTCGGATCGGCCGGTCGACGCTGTAGAGAAGGCGCGGCTGGAGCGGGAGGCCGTCGAGCAACTCCTGCCGCTCGACCAGCCGGCGCTCCGCGAGCTATGGCAGGCGTACGAGGACCGCGCCGACGCTGCCGCGCGCTTCGTGCGCGACATGAACCTGATCGACATGTGCCTGGAGGCCTTGCGCTACGAGCGCGAGAGACGCTACGACCCTAGCGTCTACGTGCCCTCTAGCGGCGCCCACCGCCACCTCGACGAGTTCTTCCTGAGCGCCGAGTGGCGCCTGGAGAGTGACGTCGCCAAGCAGCTCTATCACGCCATCAGGGCCGACTACGACCAGGAGAAGGTGTCGCGATCCGGCGAGAACACGAACGCCCGTTGAGCGCCGCACGCGCATGGGTGCGAGTTCGAAGCGTTCTCTCCAAGCGTCACGGCGTCCGTGAGCAGATGTAAGAAATCCGACATCGCGATTGTTCCAAGCTGGTGACATGGCCGAGATTCCCTTCTACCTCGAGGCGCAACTGAAGAACATGTACCTCGATGCGCGTTCGCTGGCCGACACCAAGCAGCTTGGCGACGTGTACGAGGTCGAACTCTTCAGCCTCGAGCGGGCGGTGCAGGAGACGTTGCGGACACGTTCCGCCAGCGACGGCCGTAGCGCCATGGCGAACGGGCGCAAGCTCATCCAGCTGCTCAAGGACGCGCCGGACAAGTCGGGCGGACGTCTCGTCCGCTAGGCGCGGCCCTTCCCTAAGCTCACTTGGCTCCGCTAGGGTGATGCCATGGAGATCCTCATCCTTCCCACCGCTGCCCACGCCGAGCGCCTGGCAGCCCGCATCGTCGCCGACAGGCTCACGGCCAAACCCAACCTGGTCTTGGGCTGCGCCACGGGTCGCACCATGGAGGGGATCTACTCCGAGCTGGTGCGCATCTCCCAGGCCGAGAAACTCGATTACGCGCACGCCCACACGTTCAACCTAGACGAGTACGTGGGCCTTCACTCGACCGACCCGCGCTCCTACCACCACTACATGGAGGAGAAGCTCTTCGCGCACGTCAACCTGCCGCGCGAACAGACGCACCTGCCCAACGGCGTGGCCACCGACCTAACCGCCGAGGCCGCCAGCTACGAGAGGCGGATCAAGGCTGCGGGCGGCATCGATCTGCAGCTCCTTGGGCTAGGGAACTCGGGGCACATCGGCTTCAACGAGCCACTATCCTCACTCATGTCACGCACGCGAGAGAAGGCCCTGACCCCGCAGACACGTGAGCAGAACGCCGGCATGTTCAACGGCGACCCCGCCCAAGTGCCGCTGCACGCCCTGACCATGGGTGTGGGCACCATCCTCGAGGCGAAAGAGGTGATCATGGTGGTCACCGGCGCGCACAAGGCCGAGATCCTCGCCACCGCCACGGAGGGTCCGATCACTTCCATGGTCAGCGCGACAGCGCTCCAGCTCCACCCACACTGCCATGTCTTCGCCGACGAGGCGGCGGCCGCGACGCTGGTCGGGCGCGAACATTACCGGTGGACCTTCCTCAACGAACCCGACTGGGCGCCATATCAGGGCCTCTTAGGCTGAACCAGTAAGTACATCCGGAACTTCACCTGGCTTGGGGCGGCAGTAAGGTGAGTTCAGGCACGTTTCATGTGCGTAGGTCACTCGAGGAGGTCTCATGGAAACCTGGCTCACTACCCTCATCACCCCGACTCCCCAAGCAGGCTTCGAACTCGCGATCAAGATGGCTCGCATGGGCGTCAAGTACACGCAGCCCTCGGCCGAGGTTCGCGACAAGCTCCGCAGCGACTACGCCAACAACGCCGACAGCCTGACTTGGGCTTCCCAGGTGATAGCCATCAACTTCCAGACGGTGGCGGCCGCCAACAACCACTGGCGCTGACACCCGCCGCCGTTCCCGGACTCTCAGCCGACCAGCGTTTCCCGCAGCTCGGAGAGGTCCTTTATGACCGCATCCGGCGTGCAGTTCGCGGGGCCGGCGTCCGGATGGAACAAGGTGTAATGCGAGCCCGCCAACGCTTCTGTCACCCGCGCGGATAGTTCCGGCCGCGCGGTGCGCTCCCTGACGGGCAGCACGGCGAGGGCGGCCGGCAGCTCTGCGTCCAGCCAGATGGCCTTCACACGCGCCGAGTGGGCGCCATACACGTCGTGGATGAGAGTGTCACCAACGAACCAGTCAAGCCGGCCGGCCGCCTCGAAGGCTGCGGCTTCAGGCTTGGCCGCGCCGGCGCGGTCGGGCGTGACGACCGTTTCGAAGTAGCCCAGAAGTCCCAGGGCTTCCAGGACCGGCTCCTGGTAGTACGAGTAGCCGTTGCTGACGACTACCAGGCGATGACCCTCGCCCTGGAGTGCGGCCAGCACCTCGGCCGCGTGCGGTAGGGCCTCGATGGCGCCGGGGATCGCGCAGCCCTCGCGAACGAGGTCCTTGACGTCGGGCACATCCGCGCCGCCGAACGCCGCCGCGACCGCCCGGAACGTGGCGTCCCAGTCGTAGGCGGCCACCAGCCTCCCCTGCCGCATGAGGCCACCCATGTGGCGGCTCACCGCCCGCGTGACCTCGGTCTTGGCGTCGTCCTCGCTCAACCCCTGCAGCGCCGGAGTTGAGCGCATCACTCGGTGGATGGTCGGGAACACGTGACTCTCGAACGGGTTGCGCATGAGCACCCCGTCTAGGTCGAAGCCGATGCTAACCAAGTCCTCGACCCTCAAGCCGCCTCCTCAACTCCCTCGAACTGCGACTGGTAGAGAGCCGCGTAGCTACCGTTCAGCTGCAGCAGCTCGTCGTGCGAGCCGCGCTCCACGATGCGGCCTTCCTCCATGACGAGGATCACGTCGGCGCCGACGATGGTGGAAAGCCGGTGCGCGATCACGAATGAGGTGCGGTTCCCCCGCAGCGCGGCCATTGCCTGTTGCAGGAGTAGCTCGGTGCGAGTGTCGACGGAGCTGGTGGCCTCATCGAGGATGAGCAGCGCCGGGTCGGCGAGGAACGCGCGGGCGATGGTGATGAGCTGCTTCTCGCCGGCGCTGACGTTGCTGCCCTCGTCGTCTATCAGCGTGTCGTAGCCGTTGGGCAAGCTATGGACGAAGCGGTCCACGTAGGTGGCGCGCGCCGCCTCCAGGACCTCCTCCTCGCTGGCGCCCAGGCGGCCATACGCGATGTTGTCGCGGATCGTCCCCTTGAAGAGCCAGGTGTCCTGCAAGACCATGCCCGTGTTGGAGCGGAGTTCGGCGCGGCTCATGGTGGCGACGTCGACCCCGTCGAGCGTGATCCTGCCGGAGTCGAGCTCGTAGAAGCGCATGAGGAGGTTGACGAGGGTCGTCTTCCCTGCCCCGGTGGGGCCGACGATGGCCACGGTGCGGCCGGGCTCAGCTATGAGCGAAAGGTCGTCGATCAGGGGACGGTCCACTTCGTAACGGAACGACACGTCTTCGAACGTAACGCGGCCGCGGACATGACCCGTCAAGCGCGTTTCGGCGCTGTCGCTGGACTCCTCCTCGGCGTCCAGCAGCTCGAACACCCGCTCCGCCGAGGCCACGCCCGACTGGAGGAGGTTGATCATCGAGGCGATCTGCGTGACCGGCTGTGTGAACTGGCGGGAGTACTGGATGAACGCCTGCACCTCGCCCAGGCTGATGATCCCGCTCGCCACGCGCAAGCCGCCGATGACGGCCACGGCCGCGTAGTTGAGGTTCCCGACGAAGCTAGCCGCCGGCATGATGAGGCCCGAGAGGAACTGGGCGCGGAAGCTCGCGTCGAAGAGGGCCTCGTTCTCCTCCTCGAACGTGGCCTGCACCTCGTCTTGGCGACCGAAGACCTTGACGAGTGCATGCCCCGTGTAGGCCTCCTCGATGGCCGAGTTAAGCGTGCCGGTGCGGCGCCACTGCAGCGTGAACTGCTTGCCGCTACGCCTCATCACTAAGATGGCCACACCCATCGTGATGGGAAGGCTCAGCAGCGCCACTAGAGTGAGAACAGGCGAGATCGTAAGCATCATCACCAGCACCAGCACGACGGTGAGCAGGGCGGTGAGGAACTGGCTCAGCGTCTGTTGCAGGCTCTGCGACACGTTGTCGATGTCGTTGGTTACACGGCTGAGCAGCTCGCCGCGGGGCTGGGCGTCGAAGTAGCGAAGGGGCAGTCGGTTGAGTTTCTCCTCCACCCTTCGCCTGAAGCCGAAGACGGTGGCGTTCACTACGTCGTTGAGCAGGTAGCCCTGGACGAACTGCAGGAGCGAGGAGACCAGGTAGATGCCCATGACGAGGAGGAGCACCTGGCTCACGGCCTGGAAGTCGACGCCTACGCCCGGCACGAGGTCTACGCCGCCCAGGAGGTCGGCTACCTTCCCCTGACCGGAGGCCCGCGCAGAGGCGATGGCCTGCTCCTTGGTCATGCCGACGGGGAACATCTTGCCGAGGACCCCCCCGAAGATGAGGTCGGTGGCGCGGCCTAGGATGCGTGGGCCGAGCGAGGCCAGCGTCACCGACACCACTGCCGCGGCGACCAGCAACCCGACCTTGAGCTTCTGCGGCGCGAGACTCGAGAGGAGCCGGCGCAAGGACGGCCCGAAGTTGCTGGCCTTCTGTCCGACGCCGCCGCCGCCCCGCATGGGGCCGCGGCTCATGCCGCCCCCGACGCGCTCGGTGGTCTTCATGACCTTGGGGGTCTTGCCCTGGTCGGCCGCGCCTTTGGTCTCCTCGGCCCCCTTCGGCTCACGGCGATCGCCCCGCTTCATGCGGCTACCTGCGACTGCGAGGCGACGATCTCTTGGTAGGTGCGCGAGGTCGCCAGTAGCTCATCGTGGCTGCCGATCCCGACCACCCGACCGTCCTCTAAGACGACTATCCTGTCGGCGTTCTGGATGGTGGCCACGCGCTGCGCCACGACCAGCACAGCAGCGTTGCGCGTGACGGGGATCAAGGCGCGCCTGAGGCGCGCGTCGGTGGCCACGTCGAGGGCGGAGAAGGCATCATCGAAGATGTAGACGCCGGGCCTCCTCACGAGCGCCCGGGCGATGGCCAGGCGCTGCCGCTGGCCGCCGGAAACGTTGGTGCCGCCCTGCGCGATGCTCGACTCGAGGCCCTCCGGCATGGCGCTCACGAAATCCTTGGCCTGCGCGATCTCGAGCGCGCGCCATAGGTCGGCGTCTGTGGCGTTCGGGTCGCCGTAACGGAGGTTACTCGCCACGGTGCCCGTGAAGAGGTAGGCCTTCTGAGGCACCAGGCCGATGCGTTCCCAGAGCGCCTCGGGTTCGTACTCGCGGACGTCGACGCCGTCCACGAGCACGGCGCCGCCCGTGACGTCGAAGAGGCGCGGGACCAGGCTGATGAGGGTCGTCTTCCCCGCTCCGGTCGAGCCGATCACGGCGACCGTCTCGCCCGGCCCCACGCTGAAGCTCACGTCGGCGAGCACGGGGTGACTGGCCCCCGGGTAGCTGTAGGTCACGGACCTGAACTCGAGCGTGCCGGCGTAGACCACGGGCACGACCGTCGCGACGCTGGGCGCCGTGACGCTCGACGGGGTCTCGAGCACCTCGCCGATACGCCCCGCGGAGACGATGGCACGCGGCAGGAGCATGAGCAGCATGACCGCCATGAGGAGCGCCATGAGTATCTGCACCAAGTAGGTTAGGTAGGCCGTCATCGAGCCGATCTGCATGAGACCGGCGTCGACCCGGATGCCGCCGAACCAGATCACCGCGACGGTGGAGGCGTTGAGGATCAACATCACCAGCGGGAAGAGCGCCGCCATCCAACGCCCCACGTACAGCGTGACGTCGGTGAGTTCGGTGTTCGCCTCGCCGAAGCGCTCTTCCTCGAAGGGTTCGCGGACGAAGGCACGCACGACGCGGATGCCGCCGATCTGCTCACGCATCACCTGGTTGACCTTGTCAATCCGCTTCTGCATCTTCTGGAAGCCGGGGAGCATACGCTGCAAGATGACTCCGACCGCTAAGAGGAGCACGGGCACGGCCACGGCGACGAGCCAGGAAAGGCCGGCGTCTTGCCGGATGGCCATGATGATGCCACCCACCATCATGATCGGCGAGGTTACGATCATGGCAAAGCTCATGAAGAGCAGCGTCTGCACTTGCAGCACGTCGTTCGTGGTGCGAGTGAGGAGCGACGGCGCTCCGAACTGGCTGAGTTCGCGGGCCGAGAACTCGCCGACGTGCTTGAACACTCCCGAGCGTAGGTCCCGCCCGAAGCGCATCGCAGTGCGGGCCGCGAAGTAGACGGCCACGATGGTGGCGGCCACCTGCACGAGCGACACGCCGAGCATGTAGGCCCCCTGCCCGAGGATGTAATTGGTGTCCCCGAGGACGATGCCCTTGTCGATGATGTCGGCGTTGATGCTCGGCAGGAGCAGCGTGCCGATGGTGGCCACGAACTGCAACCCAACGATGAGCCAGATCGTTCCGCGATACGGCTTGGTATAGCGCGAGATGAGCTTGAGAAGCATCCGTCAACCTTCCTTACGGGTCCGCAGGGCACCGTTGAGGCAGAAACCCACCAGTTCCTCAGCGCTGGAGCCTTCCTCGGGTGTGGCGTGCGGCATGCGGCTCGCGAACAAGAGGGTGGTGAACAGCTGGGCCACGCGCAGCGGTGTGATTCGCAACTCGTCCGCATGTGGCTCCGACAGGGAGGCGACGGAGGCCGCCACGGCGCCGAGCCATTCGCGCATGAAAGAGGGTGCACGGAACTCGACCGGACGACCCTTGACGGCAAGCCCGTGCAGCACCACGGCCAGCGAGTGGACCTCGGCGAGGCGCGGAAGAACACTTCTGGCGACTGCCACGAGCTTCTCCTCCAGTGTGCCCAGCGCGGAGAACTCGCTCAGGGAGACCTTCAGTGGTTCGGGATCGAGTCGCGCCTTGATGGCCGCAAGGAGCAACGAGCGCTTGTCGTCGAAGACGCTGAACAGCGTGCCCTCCGCCACCCCGGCCGCTTCGGCCAGTTCGCGGGTAGTGACTTCCGCGCCGCGGGTCACAAGCAGCGGCGATATCGCTTCGATGATCATGGCGCGGCGGGCCTGACGGTCCAAGGGCGTTGCGCGTCGGGGTCTGCTCACCGGCGAAGTCTAACTGAGTGAGCGCTCACTCGTCAATGGGTTGGTGGGCAGACTGGCCCCTACCGACTCCTGGGCCCAAGCCAGCGCATGCCTACTTGCGTCTCTGGCGGACCACAAGAGCGGCCCCTAGGGCGGCACCGGCTCCCGCAATCATCAGGGCCGCGATCACGGTGAAAGCGATGCGCGAGGCGGACGGCTCTCCAAGCGCCGCGCTGACACCGAAGATGACACCGATGAGGGCGAGGAACACCGCCACCAAGATGCGGCCGTTGCTGACGTTCGACCCCGATTTCGACTCCATCCGCCGATACTAATCCGTTCGCGGCCCAACTGGAGCCAGGCAGTCAGTCGCGCGCACCGACAACGGCCCGATCCACCGGCACGTTGCTCTTGCGCAGCGGCACCTCGGGCACGAACCAAGTGACCAACCAGCCCGCCAGCACGATGAAGACGGCGAACAAGTAGACGCGTGTGATGGCTCCCGCGAACGAGACGCGGATGCCCCTCACCACCTGAGCCACCACGGCCTGCTCTTGCGAGTCCATCTCGGTCTTGAGCTGGGCAAGCAGTGCCGACGTCGCTCGCGGGTCGCCCTTGGCGGCCTCGTAGCCGGCCGTTATCTCTGCCTGGGCCTGCGGCGGGAGGTCCATGGCACGGAGTTGCGCCGCCAGCGCAGCGTCGTCTTCCCCGTCGACGGCCGCTGCGAGGGTGTCGTAGCGCTGCTCGAAGACCTTCTCGATGTCTGCCGCCACGGCTTCGGCACCACCGCCCAGGGCGCCGCCACCCTCTTGGGTACTGCCGGTTGGGCTGAGGCCCGGCGGCGTGCTGGCCGCGAAGTTGGCCGTCAGGGTGGTGGCCAACACGGTGCCGAGGAGCGCGGTCCCCAGCGCGCCGCCGATCTGCCGGAAGAACTGCACCGCGCTCGTGGCCTGCCCGACCTTGCGCACGTCCACTGCGTTCTGCACGGCCAGCGTGTAGAGCGGCAGCGTCGGCCCCAACCCCAGGCCCGCGATGGCCATGTAGAGCGCAACCCGCGAGAAGGACACGTCGGGGCCCATCCGTGAAAGTAAGAAGACGCCGACCATCAACACGAACCCACCGATGAGGAGGAGGCGCCGGTAGTGACCGAGGCGCGAGACGATCTGCCCCGACACGATCGACCCGAACACCACGCCCAGGGACAGGGGCACGAGGCTCAGGCCTGCCCTCGTCGCCGACACCCCCAGCACGTTCACCATGAACAGTGGGAGGAAGGCCACGATGCTGAGGAACGCCGCGCCCATGAAGAACCCCGCCAGGTTGGAGGTACTGAACACCTTGTTGCGGAACAGGCCAAGGTCGAGGATGGGGCTCTTGGCGTGCAACGACCTGAGCACGAATAGGGCCAGCACGACCACGCCGCCCGCGAGCAGCACAATGGTGATGGGCGCCCCCCACGGGTACGCCGCCTTGTCGAGCTGCAGGCCGAGCACTAGCGGAACCAGGCCGGCTATCAGCAGCACGGCCGAGAGAGCGTCCACATGCCCCTTCTCCCCCTGCGGCACGAGAGCCGGCATGCGCGTGATGATGAACAAGAGCGCCAGGATGCCGAAGGGCAAGTTGACGTAGAACACCCAACGCCACCCAGCTATCCCCGGGATGATGGCGCCGCCGTGGTCCGTGAGCAGCCCACCCACCAGCGGCCCGATGACACTAGAGATCCCGAAGACGCCGCCCGTCAGCCCCTGGTACTTGCCGCGCTCGGAGGGTGGGAAGAGGTCGGCGATGATGATGAACGCCAGACCCATCAGCCCGGCGGCACCAAGACCCTGAATGGCCCGGAAGACGATGAGCTGGTTCATACCGTCCCCCAACAGCGGGAGCGTCCCGAACTCCCCGGCGATGCCGCTGAGGAATGACCCGCCGAGGAAGATGCTGACCGCCCACAGCTCGATAGCCCTGCGGCTGTACATGTCGGCGAGCTTGCCGTAGATGGGCACCAACACCGTGGAAGCTACCAGGTAGGCGGTGAACACCCACGCGTAGCGCTCCAGGCCGCCCAGGTCCTCCACGATCTTGGGCAGCGCCGTTGCGACGATCGTCTGATCGAGTGCGGCCAAGAACATGGCGAGCAAAATACCGATGAGTGTGAAAGTGCGATCGCGGTCCGATAACGGCGTCACTCGCGCTCCGCTGTCTCGGCTTCTCGGTTGGGGAAGTTCCTGAGCACGGGCCGAATGGTAAGTCCCGGCCGCACGGTCTGTCCGTACCCGTCGGCACAACACGGGGCAACGGCTGCGGTAAGGCGAGAGCAGCGGCCGGGCTACGTAGGATGGTTGAGCGATCGTCCGTCAAGGGCCAACAAGGAGGAGCTGGATGCAAGGCACACCAGATCACCGCGCCATGCTGCAAGTTGCGCTCGAGGAGGCCCGCCAGGGTCTAGCCGAGGGGGGTATCCCTATCGGTGCCGCGCTGTTCCGCAGCGACGGGACCCTGCTCGGCCGGGGCCACAACCGCCGCGTGCAAGACGGGGACCCCAGCAGCCACGGCGAAACGGACGCGTTCCGCAACGCGGGCCGCCAGCGGAGCTACAAGGACACGATCATGGTCACGACCCTCGAACCGTGTTGGTTCTGCAGCGGACTCGTAAAGCAGTTCGGGATCCCGACGGTGGTCGTGGGTGAGTCGCGCAGCTTCCAGGGCGGCGCGGACTGGCTGCGCGAGCAGGGCGTGAGAGTGGTCGATCTGGACGACAAGGCGTGCGTGGAGCTCATGACCGACTTCATCGCGGCCCGACCTGACTTGTGGAACGAGGACATTGGGGAGGAGTGAGGGTGGCGGTGAGAGAACGGTCGTCGGGCCAGACGCTGCGGGTACCGGAAGGTCAGGTCGCTCGAGGAGTACGAGGGGCGCGCCGAGGCGCTTAAGGACCTACCGACACAGGCGCAGCTAGCCACGAGCGGATAATCCCGACCGCACTCGGTCCGCCGAAGGCGCAGTAAGCTCCCGTTCGCAGGGCAAGCTCCCCTTGCCAACAGTCGACGTCCTGGAGCGGCCGTCCCATAGCGCCACCAGCCCTGATCAGGTCTCGAACCCGAACCGTTGCAGCAGGTGTCGCGCCGCCCCGTCGACACCGGGCTCCCGGCGCAGGACCTTGGCGACGGACGCCGCCCGCTCGGCCACTTCAGGCCTCAGTGCCCGTTCAAGAGCGTCCTGCAGGCGCTCGCCGTTGAACCTTGGGGAGACTAGTCGCGCACCGACCCCCATTTGCTCGACCTTCACGGACCAGTGGTACTGGTCGAAGAAGGCGGGCACCGCCACCTGCGGCACGCCGGCATGGAACGCGGCCCCAGTGGTGCCGGCGCCGCCGTGATGAACGACTGCCCGCATGCGCGGGAAGAGCCAGTCGTGAGGAGCCTCGGCGAGAACGTGACGGTCGTTCGAACGGCTCCCCACTCCAAGCCCCGCCCAACCGGCGGCCAGCACGAGGCGCAGGCCTAGGCGCCGCGCCGCGCCATCGACGGCCTCCTCGAACTGCGCCACGTCACGTGCCGGCTGGTGGCTGCCGAAACCCACGTACACGGGCCTCTCCCCCGCCGCCAGGAACTCCATCAACTCGGGGGGTGGGCTCCAACCGCTCTCGCGGTCAAGCAGCCACCAGCCGCTCACGTAACGATCTAGCGGCCAGTCGATCGGGGGCGGCGCCACGTGCGGGCTGTAGCCGTAAACCCGGACGACGTCGGGGCCCATGCGCCTCCAAGGGGTACCCAGGAAGGGAACGCCGTCCAGCCCGAGCCGCTGCCGGCGCCAGCGGTTGACGGTCCAGCGCCACGGGAACCACACGACCTGCTCGCCAACCCAGTGGCTCGCACGGTTGAAGGCACGCCTCAGCAGCCCAGGGTCGCGCGGGGCCTGCCGCATGGCGACGCTCGGGTACTCGCCGGTCACGTCCCACGGCTGCAGCGACGCGAACGCGCTGGGCTTGCCCAGGGCCTCGCGCAAGTGGGGTCCTGCCAAGGCGCCGTGGGAGAAGACGACGGCGTCGCTGGCCTCGGCCAGGTCAGTGGACTGCTCGAGCATGGTGCGCATGGTGGGCGCCCACTCTCCTGCGAACTCTCTGGCAGCCGTAAGGACCGCTGGGCTACGCACCATGGCCCGCAGGCGGGCCTGGCTACGCATCCACTCCTGCGGATCGCCGGCCAGCTCGGCGTAAGCCACGCCATGATGCTCGATCAGTTTGCGGTAGACGGGGTGTGCGCCCAGCACTGGCTGAGCGCCGCGGCGCTGCAGCGCGCGCGCTAACGCCAGGAACGGCTGCACGTCGCCGCGCGAACCGAATGTAAGGATGGCGATACGGGCTTCAGGCACGGCTACTGTGGGACGGCGCGTCGGCGGCGCCCGCGCCCACCTGCTTGACGATGAGATAGCCACCGAGCAGCGGACCGAGGATGAACAGGCTATAGAAGGTGATGAGGCGCCACGCGAACACGGCGGCTGGGCCGGCCTCGCCACTCCCGTGGCCAACGAGGAACCAACTGAGGACCACCTCGAAGAAACCACTCCCGCCCGGCGTAGGCACGAAGGTGCTCATCACGACAGCCACCGTCTGACCCGCCAGCGCGAGCCACACCCCGATGCTGACACCCAGACCGCGCAACAGGAAGTACAGGACCATGAAGTACGCCGCCCACGCGCCTGCCGTCAACACCTGGATGATGGCGTGCTTCCAGAGCGGCGCCGCGGCGAGGCTCTGGCTAGTGGCGATGAAGCTGTCCAAGAAGCGCATGCCGCCACGCCGGAAGCGCAGTAGCGGCCCACGCAGGAAGTAGCTCAGGAGCGGCCGGAGCCACACTATCTTGAAGAGCAGCACGTAGGCCAGGGCCATGGTGAGGAAGATGACGATCACGCCAAGCGCGGCCCACAGCGGGGTGCGGGGGTACACCCCTAGGGAGTAGAGCGCGATGAGCGATGCCGGCATGGCCCACGAGTGGAAGGTGGTGTCGGCTGCCATCGAGGCCAGGGCCGCGGCCCACGCCTTCGTTTGGTCCATACCCTGGACGCCGAGCGTGAGCGCCAGCCCCGCGATGCTGCCGCTGCCACCAGGTGTGACGGCCGCGGAGAACATTCCGAGAACGTGGGCCCGGACCGCATGACGCACTTTCAGGCGATACCCGAGCGAGTGACAGATGAACATCAGCCGGGCGGAGGCGAACGCGAACGACGCCAGAAGCGCGAGGACCGCGAACACCACGTGTTGCGGCGTCAACTCCCCCAACTTGAGTAGCGCCTTGGGTCCACCCACCCTCCACAGCGCGAACGCCATGCCGGCGCCAGAAAGCGCGATCGACACGAGTAGGGCTTGCAGCACGGGTCGTTTCATGAGGTCAGGCCGAGGACTTCGGTCAGGTGCAACCGCAGCGCTCGAAGCGCTCAAGCATAACCGCGCGGCGCGGGTCATTTGCGGCAAGGCTAACGACACGGTTCGGCTCCTCGAGGCCCTGGTAAGCTGTTACCACCCCGACGGTGAAACACGCGCTGCGTGACACGGTCTGGGCCGCTCCAAGGCCGTCGTGACTGACGGGAAGGCCGGCGTGAGTGTGGTGGTTGACAACTGCACGCTCAGGCTTGGCAGCGCCCCAGTGGGGCCGATCGGAAGTGAGCAGTATGTGGCCATTCGGTAAGAACGCGCAAGGACGACTAGAAGACGCCCTCAAGGAACAGGACCTGACCGCCAACCTCGGGCTGAAAGTGAATGTCACTAACAAGGTCGCCGCCATCTCGGGGCAGGTTCCCAACGAACGCTTCGAGAAGCTCCTCAAGGCCATGGCAACTGGCATAAACGGCATCGAGTCCGTGGACCTGAGCGGTATCACCGTCGCGGCCGCGGGCACCCCTGGTGCCGTCGTCCAAACCGGCACCATGGCGGCGGCACAAGGAAGCGCTGCGGCAAGCGACCCGAGCGCCCTCGCCAAGGGCGCCCTGGACGGCATCAAGCGAGAGCCCAGCCTCCAGAACAACCCCCTAGACGTCCTTCAGAAGGGCACGACGGTCGTCCTGCGTGGGGCCGTCGACGATAAGGGTGAGTTCGAGAAGGCCCGCGCCATCGCGCTGGCCGTGCCGGGTGTGACCGCAGTAGACGTGAGTGGCCTGCAAGTCATCGAGCACGCCTCCATGCTCAACGTCACCGACGCTGACGGCGACATCGTTTACACCGTGAAGTCCGGCGACACCCTCTCGCACATCGCACTCAAGTACTACGGCAGCGCCGGCCCTACCAGCTACATGAAGATCGCCGAAGCCAACGGCATCTCCGATCCGAACAAGATCCGCGCCGGGCAGGTCCTCAAGATTCCTGGCACCACGAAGGGGCCAGAAGAAGTCTTGGCTTAACAGCCATGTCCGTAGCCGGCGGGCAGCGCGGGCGGTCGCCAAGTTAGCCCTTGCACCGCGCTGTCCGCTGGTGGCGGGAACGACGCCGAAGATCGGGGCCCTGAACAGGGCACCCGCCGGTGCGCGTATGCGGTAATCTTCGAGTCAACACCGGTATCCGGCGGCTCCCTGCCGTGACGGTAGGGAGGCTCTCGCGCTGTCAGGCGGGGAGCAACTCGAGGAGGTCAGCAGATGTCTCTCGTAGCCACTACTCGCTCTCATAAGCACGTGCTCACACCGTGGAGTAAACAGTCTGCGGTCGGAGGCGCGACCTTCGTCCGCGGAGAGGGCTCCTACCTCTACGACGACCAAGGCGAGCGCTACCTCGACCTGTCCGCCGGCTTGGTCTCCACCAACCTCGGGCACGGACACCCCGCAGTGGTCAAGGCCATCCAGGAGCAGGTCGCGAGGATCGCCTACCTCCCCCCCTCCCTCATCAACGACGTCCGCTCCGAGTTCGCGGAGCTCCTCTCGGAGGTCAGCCCGTGGAGCGAGGGAGCGCGCACGTTCTTCACGACGGGCGGCGGCGAGGCCAACGAGGACGCCGTCAAGATGTCGCGCATGATCACTGGCCGGCAGAAGGTGCTGGCGTCCTACCGCTCGTTCCACGGGTCCGCGCCGGGGGCCGGCAGCCTCACGGGCGAGGACCGGCGTTGGGCCAACGAGCCCGGCATGCCGGGCATCGTCCACTTCTTCGCGCCGTACCCGTACCGCAGCCCCTTCTTCACGGAGGACCCGAAGGTCGAGACGGAACGCGCGCTGGCGCACCTCGAAGAGGTCATCACTTTCGAGGGCGGCAAGAACATCGCGGCGCTCATCATCGAGCCCGTGGTTGGCTCCAACGGCGTGATCGTCTACCCAGAGGGCTACCTCGCTGGCCTGCGCGAGATCACGGCAAAGCACGGCATCGTCCTCATCTTCGACGAGGTGATGACGGGCTTCGGGCGCGTGGGCGACCGCTTCGCGGCCACCCGCTTTGGCGTCACCCCCGACATGATCACGTTCGCAAAGGGCTCTTCGTCGGCCTACATCCCCCTCGGTGGCGTCATGGTCCGCGAGGGGCTGGCCAAGCACTTCGACGACAACGCCCTCATGTGTGGCCACACCTACGCCGGCCACCCGATGGCCATGGCTGCCGGACTCGCCACTGTCACGGCCCTCAAGAAGGAGGGCCTGTTCGAGCGCGCGCGCCAGATCGACCCGTGGCTCAAGGAGGGCCTCACCGCCCTCAAGGACAAGCACCCGGTCATCGGTGACGTGCGCGGGATAGGCGCGTTCTACACGATCGAGTTGGTCAAGGACCGCGCCACCAAGGAGCCGCTGGTTCCCTGGTACGGGGGCGACAACGCTCCGATCGCCAAGCTGGTCGGAGCGATGCGGAACGAGGGCGTTTACGCCTTCGGGCGTTACAACGTGCTCCTCGTCACCCCTCCCCTCAACATCGAGCGCGACGACCTTCAGGTCGGCCTCGCAGGACTTGACCGGGCGCTGAAGGTCCTCGCCTGAGGATCGGACCGGTAATACCTGGGATCTAGACCAGTCAGTATCGAGTCAAAGGGCGGGAGCGGCCGACAAAGCCACTCCCGCCCCCTTGCTAATGAGATCGCCGCGAGACTCCTGATCGGAGCCCGCAGTGATTCGCATTCAAGCCTTCTTCGACAGGTGGATCAGTCGAACCAGCTGTCGACCATTTCCGTGTTGTCGGCGATCCAGGCACGAGCGGCGTCGGCAGGGTTCCGGCCCAGCTAACCGCCGCCGAGGGCTATCGCCCGCTCGACGAACTCCTCCACCCGGTCCCGCAGCACACCTTGGCTGGGCGCTATCACCCCGAACCGCGTCCAGGGAGCGTAGAACGCCAGCTTGGGCGCGGCCAGGTCGAACGCCGCCTCGATGTCCCAGGCGGGATCGTAGTCGT
>CAJDWU010000058.1_pt2 | contig 39260 bp, 37 predicted proteins | sample 7391771 | NCBI WGS metagenome assembly CAJDWU01 (sample SAMEA7055737, study PRJEB34461) | soil metagenome | biome: terrestrial ecosystem; feature: Peninsula; material: soil | place: Antarctica | collected 2016 | reverse complement strand
GGGTCGAGCTTCACCGCCTCCTGAGCGGCCGTCACGGCGCGGTTCAGCCAGATCAACTGCTCGGCCAAGGGTGCGTCAACGCGCGCGAGGTGGTAGGCGACCTCGTCGGTCGCGGCGCGCGCGGCCGTTAACTGCATGGCGGCCGTCTGCACTCCACTCGCCTTCTCCCACGCGGCGGTGTAATCACCGCGGTCCGCGAGCGCGGTGGCGGTCTGGGCCCAAGCGAGCGGTGCCAAGAGCACCGCGCAGGCAAGCGTTACGAGTAGCACGTTGCGCCGCCGAGCAGCGTGAACGCCGCGTCGCGCTTCAGAACGAGAACTCGAGCCCCAGGCTGAGCTGAGTGTTGTTCTTCCAAACGCCATAAGTGCTCCCATCGGTTCCGTACAGAATGGTGGCCGCGGCCGTTCCGGTGAGGCCGTCGGCGAAGCTGTAGCTGAACGACGGCCTTATCACGCCGCTGCCGTCGGTCCACTCGTGCAACCAAGCGACGTCGAGGCCGATGCGGTTGTCCGGATCGAACGAGGCGGCCAGGACGGTCGAGAACGAATTCTCCGGGTCGGCGCCCGCGTCGGCCGCGGTGCGCTGGTACGCGCCCTGGAGAGTAAGGAACGGCCCGCCTGAGACGTTCGTCTCCACCCCGGCCACGACGGCGAAGGTGTTGTTGCCGATTGCCGGGTTGGTGCCACCGGCGTCGTCGCCGAAAGTGTAGGCCGACTCGCCGCGCACCACGTAGTTGCCGAACACGGCCGAGAAGTCGGCGCCCAGTACCGTGATCCGGTCGTAAGCAAGCGCGGGTTGGATCTGGAACATGCCGGGGTCAGCGGTAGGCACGAGCTCCACGGAGGCCGTGGGCAGGTGCCTGAAGCCCCGGTAGGCCACGACGCTCACGTCGGCCCCTCCACCAAGCTCCAGGTCGAGGGTCGCGCGGCCGCCGAACTGCATGTTGCCCAGTTCGAAGGCCGGCGTGGCCTCTTGCGGCGGCAGCACCCCCACGATGGTCACGCCGGGTGGAAGGGTGGGCGGCGTGGTGGAGGCCACCTGCCAGCGTGCGCCGGGCAGTGTCGAGGGCACGAAGACCGGCACCAGCACCAGGTCGACCGTCACGCCGCCTTGAGCGTGCCAGGTCGCGCGCACCAGTGGCGTCGGCAACCGTTGGTCGGTGGGGTCGGCTAGTGGGTTCGCCATGTCGCGGGGGTTCACGACGTCGACGGGGTTGACGGCGTCGGCGGAGCCCCAGGCCACTACCTGATTGCCGACGCTTAGGTCGAGGGCCCCGAGGTAGACCGTGGCGTAAGCCCGGCCCAACCGCACGCTGAACGGCTCCGTGGCGGCGGCGTCGTAACGGGAATGCAGCTCGGCCGTGAAGACGGCGTCGGGGAAGATGCCCGAGCCCACCTCGCCGTCCAGCTTCAGGGTCAGGTCTGCGGCGGCCACCGGTATGGTCCCGTCGACGGCCACCGCGAACTCCGCAGCCACGCTGCCGCCGAGGCGGTAGCTGACTTGGGCGATGGCGGGTGTGCCGAAGACCAGGGCACCGAAGACCAGCGCGGCGAGTAGTCGGTGGACGGGTGAGGGACGGCTCATCAGGGGCACCTCGTGGGCTTCAGCGCCTCAGCGCTGCAAGAAGCGTTCGGTGAACACGTCGGCCGGGATGTCCTGGTCGACGGTGAAGTCGGACTGGTCGAGGGTCGTGTAGGAGCCCGTGGCCACCGTCTCCATGCGGATGGTCCTGGGGAGGGTGTAGTCGCCCTCCTGCAAGGTAGCCGAGATGGTCAGCGTCTTGACCACGTCACCGCCCCGGTAGAAATCCACGCGCTCCGGCACGAGCGTGGCCTCGGGCACCTGGTAGACGATGCGGTCGTAGCTGCTCTCCGAGTCGGGCTTGGCCGTGCCCTCCAGCACGTAGATGGGGCCAGGGAGCGTCGCCGTGAGCGTGCTATCGAAATCGTCGCCGAAGTCACCGCTCAAGCTCGATATCTCCTCGTACGAGAAGTCGGACCCGAAGAACGAGTCCTGCTTCTGGCCACCGGCCACGCGGCGCACGCGGCCAAGGGCCGGCAGGTAGATCATCGTCTCCGTCTCGCCCGAGGCCTTCTCGACCGAGAGGAAGCCCGAGCCACGCACGTCGGCCGGTTCCAAGAACTTGATGAGCTGCGAGTTGCCCTCGTCAGCCGTCCAGATCTGCATGACCCGGGTGAGGGAGTGGCCCGACGCGGCGGTGATGGTCATGCTCAAGGTGGCGATGGTCGTCTTCGGCGCGGGTTGCGCCTTCATGGCGTCCACTACCTCTTGGGCCGTGGTGTATTGCTGCGCGCCGGCCAGGCCCGTAAGGGCGAGGAGGACGGCCAGTGCTGCGGCGAACAGGGGGCGGGTGACTGCTGGGATGGTCATGGGGAAGGTCTCCTTAAGGTCACGCTTTGGCGGGGATCGCGGGCGCGGGGGCCGAGCCGCGTGGGTTGCGCAGGAACACGAGGCAGGCGGCCGGCAGCAGCGTCAGTGACGCGGTGCCCACCGATACGACGGTGAACGCCATGAGCGAGCCCAGGGTGCGTACGGGCACGAACTGGCTCACGACCAATGCGAGGAAGCCGGCGCCCAGCGTGAGCGCGGTGAAGAGGATGGAGCGCCCGGACGAGTGCAGGGCCTGGCTCATGGCGGCCTCGGGTGCGCGACCGGCGCGGCGCTCCTCCATGTACCTGACAGTCAGGTGGATGGCGTAGTCGCCCACGCCGATGGCGAGCGCCCCAAGCAACATGGTCGAGAGGTCGAGCGGGATTCCGAGGAAACCGAGTAGTCCGTACTGCAGGGCGATGGTCAGGAGCAGCGCGGAGATGGTCACGACCGCCGCGCGGAAGGAGCGTACGAACGAGTCGATGATGATGACCAAGACTATGGCCAGGGAAAGGCTGATGAGGAAGTCGTGCAGCAGCGAGTCCTCGATGGCGAGCTGCAACGGTGTCGAGCCCGTGTAACCGAGCTTCGCGTAGTGGCCGAGTGTGGCGTCACCGGCGACCTCGATGTCGTCCACCATGCGCCGCAGAATGACCGTCGGCTCCGACCTGGTGGCGATGTCCACGAGGGCCATCGAGGAGGAGTTCCTGCGCGACCTCTTCGCGTGTGGTGGGCAGGCCGTCGACGCCGGTCAGCGTGTAGTGGATGGCGCGGAGCACGGTGGCGATGGAGCTCGTGGGCCCCACGCCGTCGATCTTCGCCACCTCCTGCTGGAACTCGAACATCGCTTGGAGGGCGGCGGGGTCGCTCATGTCGCCCTCGACCACCACGACGACCTGACTCGAGCCGCCGAACGCTTTCTCCACGACGGCGTAATCCTGGCGCAGAGGGGAGTTCACGTTGAAGTAGTCGATGACGGCCGTGTTCGGCACGATGCGGGTGGCGCCGAGGACGGCAACGACCAGCAGTAGGGCAGCCACGATGAGGATGGGGTAACGGCGCTTGTCGACGAAGCGGGCCAGGGCGTCCAGGAACCTCGCGATGGCACCGGGTTGTTCGGGGTCGATGGTCTTGCGAGGTGGCCGCATGAGCCCGAGCACGGCCGGAAGGAGCACGAGCGAGGCCAGCAGAGTGGCAAGCACGCCGCCGGCCGTCAGCAGGCCGAGGCTGCGTACCGTGGGCATGCCCGAGAGCGCAAAGGTTGAGAGCGCCGCCGATATGGCGAGGCCCGAGATAAGCACGCCAAGGCCCGTCTCCTTGACGGAGATGCGGATGGCCGCCTGTTTGTTGGCGCCGTGGGCAAGCTCCTGGAAGAAGCGGCCTAACAAGTGCAGGGAGAACGAGCTGCCTACAGCGAGGATGACCACGGGGGCGATGATGCTGAGGGTGCTCAGCTCGGCGCCGATCCAACCCATGACCCCTAACGACCACAGGAGGCCCACCGATACGGTCATAAGTGGCAGTAGTGCCCCGCGCACCGTACGGAAGTTGAGGTAGAGCATGACGAGGATGAGGAGGGCCGCCAGCCCGCCCAGCAGGGGCATCTCCTTGGAGAGGGTGGCACGCATCTCGCCGTCGATCAGCGGTCCCCCGACCAGGTGAAAGGCGCCCATGCCTGCGTCCTTCCAGTCGGTCTGCAGCACCCCGCGGATGCCCGTGCTCAGACCCTCCGACTCGGCGTCCCCGTCGACTTCCATGATGATGTTGGCCGCCTGGCCGTCCTCGGCCACGAGCAGACCACCGCGGTAGAGGGGCGAGGTCTCGAGGTACTCCCTCGCCGAAGCTATGTCTTCGGTCGATGGGCTATCGGGGAGGAGGTCCTCGATGAGGAGGAAGCCGTCGTCGTCGGTCATGCGCTGGGCGTTGCCGGCGCTAGTGACGCTCGTGACGCCCGGCACCTTGGCGAGGTCGGCGGAGACACGGCGCAGAGTGGCCACTCCCTCAGGCGTGTAGATGTCGCCCTCCACGAGGGCCACCATGATGCCGTCGGAGCCGAACACGTCCGACGCCTCACGTTGCAGGTCGGCCACGCTGCTCTTGTCGGGAAGCATGGCAGATATGGATGCGTCGAGCTTCAGCCTGACCGCACCGAGGCCGAGCAAGGCGGACACGAGGGCGAACACCACCACGACGGCCCAATCGCGGCGACGAGTGCGGGGGGTCATGCGCCCCTCCCATTGGAACGTTCGTTCCAGGCGGGGTCTGCTTCGGCGAGGATGTGGAACATTCTTTGGCGAGCCTCCTAGGTGGCGGGGTGTGCCGTTGGGTGGGAATCGAGAGCGGTCAGAGCGATGGCCGCGTAACCGTCGAGGGCGTCACGCGTGCCAGTCACCTTGGCGACGAAGCCCAGGTTGAACGCGCTGAAGAGGAGGAAGCGCGACAGGTGCTCGGGCTCTGGGCCCCGAACGAGCTCTCCGCGCCTGGCGGCCACTACGATCAGGTCCGTGACCATCCCCACCAGCTCCTCCATGTACTTGGAGAGGAACTCCAAGACCTCGGGTTTGGTTCCGGCTAGCTCCACCGCCGCGCTCAGCGTGAGGGAGCTCAGCCCGCCGGTGGACGTGAGGTCATCGATGAGCACGGCCAGGAGACCTGCGAACTTGTCGCGGAACGGCCCCGGCCCCTCGAGTGCCAGCCTCAGCTGGTCGCGCTCGATATTGGCGTGAGCCTCGAGTGCCTCCATGAGCAGCTGCTCCTTGCCGCCGAACGCGGCGTAGAAGGAGCTGGAGCTGAGGCCGAGTTCGTCGAGGAGCTGCCTGACCGACGTGGCCTCGTAGCCCTGGCGCTGGAACAGCGCCGCGGCCTTGAGCACCACCTGGTCGTGATTGAACTCCTTCGGTCTCGCCATCGACCGTAGGCTAACACGTTATGGAACGAGCGTTCCGTAACGCGGTGACAGATCGTTGGAACGGCTGCGCGAACCTCAGCCGACTAGCTTGTGCCTCAGCTTCTCCAGGATGTCGTCGGGCAGACCGTTGCCCTTGAGGTAGGCAACCGCCCCACCGAAGCTCGAGTCGAGGTGCTCCAGCGCCGGTCCGATGAGCTCGGGCGTGGCGCCTAACAGGCGCTCGAAGTCGTGCCGCGCTATCCCTTGTTGCTCTGCGTCTGCCAGCAGGCGCTGGCGCAATGGGTCGATGCGGTCATGGGTGAGCGCGAAGTCGTCGACGATCGCCTCACGGTCCACGCCCACGGCCTCGAGGAGCAATGCCGCTACCAGGCCCGTGCGGTCCTTGCCGGCGGTGCAGTGGAAGAGGGCGGCTCCGGGCGACTCGGCGAGAAGCGTCATGACACGCACGAACGCGCTGCCGGCGTGGTCCAGGGCGCGGAGGTAGAAGGCCGTGATGTCGTACGGGTCCTCGGGTTGGGCGCTGGCCGCGTTGATGTGACCCCAGATCTCTACGTTCTGATAATCGATGCCGGCGCGCGAGGCCAGGCTGTTCGGATCGCGCTCTAGCTCCTGCGGTTGGCGCAGGTCTATCACGGTGCTGAGGCCCATCGAGCGCAGGCGCTCGAAGTCGGCCTCGGCCAGCTGCATGGGAATGTCGGAGCGGAAGAAGATGCCCGAGTGCGTCAGGCCGTTGCCGTGCACCGGCAACCCGCCGAGGTCGCGAGTGTTCAGCGTGCCGTTGAGCGTGAGGAAGCGGGCATCTTGTGAAATAGCGTTCGGGTCGCTTGCCATGCGGCAATCGTACCGCGAGGTTTGCAGCACTAACGCCCAGGCTCAATGGCGATCCAGTTTCGGTACGGGCCGCGCTCACTTAGCGCGGTAGCATTGTCGCCATAGCAGTTCCGGCCTCCGCGCACTAGCGCTGGGCGACCGTAGCCGCCTCTAGGAGTACAAGGATGAAGTGGGAAGACGAAGGACGCAGCAAGAACGTCGAGGACCGGCGTGCAAGGCGAGGTCCCGGACGCGCCGCCGTGCCCCTCGGCATAGGCGGTGTGTTGATCATCCTCGCGCTGAGTGCCATCACCGGCACCGATCTGTTCTCTGCGCTTGGCATCAACCCGAGCGCCAGCCAGACGCAGGCGCCCCCCAGCCAAGCGGAGATGCAGGCACAAGAACCGCAGGTGAAGTTCGTGTCGTTCGTGCTGGACGACGTGCAATCGTTCTGGAGCGCCACCTTCACCGCAAGTGGGCTGGCGTACTCCGACGCCCAACTCGTGCTTTACCGCGACGCGGTGGAGACCGCCTGCGGCGTCGCCCCTGCCGCCGCCGGGCCCTTCTACTGCCCGAACGACCAGAAGGTCTACCTCGACCTCTCCTTCTTCGACGAGCTGAGCAAGCGTTTAGGGGCGCCGGGCGACTTCGCCCAGGCCTACGTCATAGCTCATGAACTCGGTCACCACATCCAGAACCTCCTGGGCACGCTCTCGCAGGCGCAGAGCGAGGGTCAATCGGTGGCCATCGAACTCCAGGCCGACTGTTACGCGGGCGTGTGGGCAGGGTCGGCCGAAAGCCGCGGCATCATGGAGAAGGGCGACCTCCAGGAGGGGCTCACCGCTGCGTCCTCGGTGGGTGACGACACCCTCGCCAAGAGGGCAGGCCGCATCCCTAACCAGGAAACTTTCACGCACGGCAGCTCTGCTCAGCGCACCCAGTGGTTCCGTACCGGCTACGACACGGGCGACCCCAACGCTTGCGACACCTTCGCGGCCAACTAGGGGCGAGTCAGGCGGTCGGCCCTAAGCGCGAACTCGTGCATGAGTACCGTCCTGCCGGCACCCGCGTCGCCCGCCAGTAAGACGAGCTGCGCCTTCCCGCCGAGGGTCGCTCTCAGGGCGTCTTGTAGACGCTTCAGCTCCGCCTCACGCGCCAGGACTCGGACGCCGCTTGTCATGGGTTCGCTTCTCACGATCGGTCTCAAGGTCTGCTCGTTTCTAGGAAGTCGGTTTCGCGTAGGAGAATGTTATTGCTTGGCTGGCCGACTAACATCGCAGAGCCCACGTTGCCACGGCAAACACGTTGACCAGCTGGGAGGCGAACGATTATGCTCATCTCGAACGTCTCAGGTGGACGCCGCGATTATTCATCCGCCGCCCTGAAGATCGCTCCGGCATCGGGTTTCCGCGCGGCGCTCAGGCGACGGGGTTTCCGTCGCCCACCCTGAGCCTTGGAGGTAAGATGTCCAACCGGATTTTTCGCAGAGTGTCCCTCATGCTGCTGGCACTCCTCATGGCCGGCGGCGCGGCCCTGGCCAAGACCGAGATCATCTACTGGACCCACGAGGACCCCAACCGTACGGCCCTAGAAGAGGAACTGATCGCGAAGTTCGAGGCCGAGAACCCCGACTACAAAGTCGTGCGCGTCACCAACCCTTCCGACCAGATGGGGCAGCTCATCCTCACTGCGTTCGCCGCAAACCGCGGCCCAGACATCTTCAACATGGACATCCCCCAGGAGTTCCCGTACATCGTGAACGCTCGCGTTGCCCCCGTCGACGCGGCCGCGGCCGGGTATGCGGATACGCAGGCCATCTACGACGCCTACCTCCCAGGTGTGTTCAACCCGGTCACCTATGAAGGCGAGCTGTACGGCCTGCCACTCGAGGTGACGAACTGGTCGATCTACCTGAACATGAACGTGTTCAGGAGCGCCGGCCTCGACCCGCTCACCGACTACCCGAAGACGTGGGAGCAGATGATGGACGTGGCCGAGAAGCTCACGGTTCGTGATGGTGACATCATCACGCGCCGCGGCTTCGACTTCCGCTACCCCTACTACCTCAACTTCATGGTTCCCATGGCCGAACAACTCGGTGGCAAGCTCATCTCCGACGACGGCAAGACCGCCATCGTCAACGACGCCGCCTGGCTGCGCGTCCTCGAGTACTTCCAGCAGTGGGGTCCCAACGGCAAGAACCTTGGTTCCCCGACCTACACGGCCGCACGCAAGATCTTCAACCTCGATAACGACGACATCGGCATGATGGAGTCCGGTCAGTACCAGGCCGCGCGCATAGTGCACGACAACCCCGGCTTCCAGCCAGGCACAGGCTGGATGGTCATCCCGTTCCCGCAGTGGGAAGACGCCGTTGCCGACGTGGCCGAGCCCTACTACGGCCATTACTGGCTCGTGAACGCGCAGTCCTCCACTGAGAAGCAGAAGGGCGCCTGGGCCTTCCTCGGCTTCCTTTCGCGACACGCCGCCGACTTCTTCGAGCAGGTCGCCATCCTGCAACCCACCCAGGACCTCCTCAACTCGGACCTCTTCAAGGACAGCCCGTACTCGGAAGTGTTCATGAGCGACCTGGCCAAGGCCCATGTCATCTACTACGGAGAGGATTCGCCGAAGGTGCAGCAGGTCCTCAAGGACGCGGTCGAAGCCGTCATGCTCCAAGGCAAGGACCCGGCCGAAGTGCTCAAGACCATGCGCGAGGGCGTCGAGCGCGCCATGCGCGGCGAGCTCTAAGCGGAATAGGTGGCCCGTAAGAAGCCCGTACTGACGGTAGCCACCAGAAGGGCGTTGTGGGGCTGGGGGTTCGTACTCCCAGCCCTCGTCTACTTCGCTGTGTTCAGCTTCTACCCGATCTTCAACGCGTTCTGGTTGAGCCTGCACAGCAAGAACGTCCTGTCGTTGCGCCCGCCGCGCTTCCTCGGTCTGCGCAACTATGTGGACCTGGTCAACTCCGCCACGTTCTGGAATTCCTGGAAGGCGACTGGGCTATTCACGTTGAGCACCGCCGTACCGCTGGTCCTGATCAGCCTTTTTCTCGCCGGCCTGATCGCCTCGCGGCTCAAGCTGCAACGCTTCTTCCAGATGTCGTTCTATGCGCCCGCCGTGATCCCAGGGGTGGTGGCCGCCGCCGTTTGGCTGCTAATGCTCGACCCGCGGGGCATCGCCAACCAGTGGGTCAACTTCGTGCTGGGCGTCAGCGGCGTGGACCGCCACTGGCTTGCGAACCCTGACATGGTCAGGTTCTCCACCGTGCTCGTCTATTTTTGGGGCAAGCTTGGCTTCTTCACCATCATCTTCATAGCGGGACTGGGCGGCATTCCGACTAGCGTCAAGGAGGCGGCCAGAGTTGACGGCGCCACTGGCTGGCAGCTCTATCGGCACATAACCTTGCCGCTTCTCAAGCCCACGACCCTGCTCGTATCTATCATGGCCATGATCTTCTGCATGCGCACGTTCAGCACGCAGTACCTGTTCACGCGCGCTGGCGCCCCGCTCGAGCCGATCAACGTGGTGACGCTCGGGATCTACAACACCGGCATCCGCGACTACCAGATCGGGTTGGCGAGCGCCATGAGCGTCGTGCTGCTGCTCGTCATGTTCGTCCTCGCCGTGCTGCAGTTCCGCCTCTCAGGAAGGCAGGTGGCCTGAATGGCATCGGAAGCCGTCCGTAAGCGGCGCTCCGTGGCCTCGGCCGTCCAGGGGCGCAACGTCTTGGAGAAAGTGCTCAACGTACTCGGCTGGGTGGTACTGGTGGCGGCGGTGGCGCTCGTGCTCACGCCGCTCGCCTTCATGTTCATAGCCTCGTTCATGCCTGCCAAGGACATCATGCGGATGCCGTTCGCCTGGTGGCCAAAGAGTTTCTATTTGGACAACTTCTGGCAAGCCATCCGTGGCAACGACGGCAAGTTCATCTTCCCGCGCGCCATCCTCAACTCCGTCATCGTGTCGGGAAGCGTGGCGCTCACCACGGTGCTCTTCTCCACCGCCGCCGGTTACGGCCTCACGAAGCTCCGTTTCCGGGGGAGCAACATCGTCTTCCTCCTCATCCTCTCCACCCTCATGATCCCGTTCGAGACCGTCATGATCCCGCTTTACGTGGTCGTCACAGGAATGGGTTTGCAGAACACCTACGCCGGCCTGATCGTCCCGTTCCTCCTCAGCGCCTTCGGGGTCTTCCTCATGCGCCAGTCGCTGCTCACCTTCCCCGACGAGCTGATCGACGCCTCGCGCATTGATGGCGCCTCCGAGCTAGGTATCTTCTTCCGCATCGTCATGCCTAACATGCTGCCCGTCATGGCCGTGCTCGCCGTTCTGACGTTCGAGCAGCAATGGGACAACCTCATCTGGCCACTGCTGGTGGTGCAGAAGCCTGCGCTCAAGACCATGCCGCTGTACGTGGTTACATTCATGGAGGAGAAGACCACGAACGAAGGCGCCATGGTGGCGGTGGCGGCCCTCGCTAGCATTCCCATGCTGATCATCTTCTTCAGCCTCGCCAAGTACTTCCTCAAGGGCGCCAACGTCTTCTCTGCCGGCAAGGAGTGAAGGCGCGGCCGTTGCCGCCAACGGTGCCTCAACAGCTCGACAGCGCCTAGGAGACAGGAGAACCGCATGAGACTCTTCATCTTCGATATGGGTGGAGTCATGGTGGATGGCTTCGACGTGACGGTGACCATGGCCCCTGACCTGGGTCTGGACGTGAGCGAGCTCCGGGCCATGATGGACGCGGCCGGCGCCGACGGCTTGCACGATGGGACAGTCACCGCCGCCGACTACTGGGCACGCTTCGAGGCTCTCAGCGGGTTGACCCTCCCAGGCGAGCCGTGGCGAGATTACTTCGAGCCGGTGCGCCGCCCCGCCATGTACGCCCTGGTCGAACACCTGAAAGATGCGGGGGCCCGGGCGGTGGCCGGCACGAACACCATCGACTCCCATTACGAGATCCACCTGGCTAACGGCGACTACGCTGTTTTCGATCACGTTTACGCCTCCAACCTGATGGGCATCTCCAAGCCCGACCCCGCGTTCTGGCTGCGCATCCTGGCCGCCGAAGGGGTAAGGCCGGAAGAGGCCGTCTTCGTGGACGACATGCCGGTGAACGTGGCGGCCGCGGCCTCGTTGGGGATCATAGCCGTACAGTTCGAGAGCCAAGAACAGGTCATTGCTGAAGTAGAGGCCGCACTGGCAGAGAGCCGCGTGGACCAAGCCGAATAGCCGGCACCTGCGCCATGGCCCAGGTCATGGAGCGCGTGTCCTGGCCGCGTTTAGGGTGCGCGTATGTCTCGACCAGAACCCGTAGGTAACGCCGTCGACCCAGGAGTCGACTCCCCGGAAGTCGCAATCGCTCGCCTCAACAAACTGTTCGACTCCGCCTTGAAGGCCCTCGGCGATGCCGGCCAGGCCGATGCTGCCTGCGAGTTGGCCGCCCAGGGCTGGACGCTCCTGCGGCATCAGTGGCCCCGCGAGGGCGAGCGCCTGAACGGCACCCTTCACTACCTGACCCGCACGGTGAAGCCCAAGCCCACCGCGCAGTCGGAGGAACCTGCGCTGGAAGTGCGTCATCTCGCGCCGGCCGAGCGCCACCGCGTGATCTTCGAGAGCTACTTCGCGCTGCAGCCCGGCACCGCCTTCATGCTGGTCAACGACCACGACCCCAAGCCGCTCTACTATCAGCTCGCAGCCGAGCACCCCGGCGAATTCTCCTGGGAGCCAGTCGAGGAGGGGCCGGAGGTGTGGAGGGTGAGGATCGGCAGGCTGTAAAGGTACTCGTGCGTCCACCGGCATCACGCTGAGTAGTGGCGTCGGGCGTGCCTTCTTCTTGCTGAAGGTCGGAGGCTTCAGTAGTAATCTGGCTGGGTGAGTTCCCCCGAACCGTCCGGCTTGGAGGCCGAGGCTAATCTTGGCGTTATCGCGCAACCTGTAGTTCTCAACGGGGCCGTCGCAGACCCCTTGAACTTGACCGACCCGGCCACGCGGGCGAGGCACGCGCGGCGCATCACGGCTGCCCTCTTCGTTAGTCAAAGCCTGGGTTCTGCCGGGTCGATCGCGGCGTCCACGGTGGCGGCCATAGTAGGCGCCGAGCTGTCGGGCCACGATTCGCTAGCCGGTTTGCCCGCGGCCGCCGTGCAGATCGGCGCGGCTATCGGCGCCTACTTCTGGAGTCGTCGCTCCGACCGCGTTGGGCGCCGTGGCGCCCTCACCGCCGCGCTTCTAATGGGAGCCTTCGGGGCCACGCTATCGCTCATCGGGGTGGCCAGCGGTAACTTCTTGCTCGTTCTGGTGGCACTGTTCATAACCGGCTCCGGGAACTCCGCCGTGCAACTCGGCCGCTTCGTTGCCGCGGAGGTCAACCCCCGGGCGCGCCGGGCGCGCGCCATCTCGACCGTCGTGCTCGGTGGCACGGTGGGGAGCGTTCTCGGGCCGGTGTTGGTGGCGCCCACGGGCCGACTTGTGGCCTCGTGGGGTTGGAGCGAGATCGCCGGACCGTACCTCGCGACTGGTGCTGGTTACCTACTGACCGCCGTGCTACTCTTCCTCGCCCTGAGGCCAGAACCGCGCCTTATTGGCGACGCCATCGCGTTGGAAGAGGCCGGCACCCACGCGCAAGAGAGCGCCCGGAGCCTGCGCCAGCTTCTGGCCGACACCGCCGTGCGCACGGCCGTCACCAGCGTGGTCCTAGCGCACATGGTGATGGTGGGCCTCATGCAGATGACGTCGTTGCACATGCACCAGATGGAGCACAGCCTCGCCAACATCTCGGTGGTCTTCTCCAGTCACACGTTCGGCATGTATGCGTTCTCCGCTGTGTCTGGGTGGCTGACCGACAAGTGGGGTCGCCGACGAGTCTTGGGGGTGGGGGCCGTCGTGCTCCTTGTGTCGTGTCTGCTGGCACCCTTGTCGCCCGATCTTCTGCCCGTGGCGTTTGCGCTTTTCCTACTGGGTTTAGGCTGGAACTTCTGCTACGTGGCGGGGTCGGCGCTGCTAGCCGACGCCCTATCGCCCGCAGAGAAGGGTCGCATGCAAGGCTTCAACGACCTCCTGGTCGGTGGGGCGGCCGCGACTGCCACCCTCGTCGGGGGCCTGATCATGGCCAAGTCCGGGTACCTCGCGATGGGCCTCACAGGCGCCGCCTTGAGCGCACCACTGCTCGTGGTGGTGGCGCGCCTGCCGCGCGCCGCGGGGGAAGCGGCGGCGGGTTGATCCTCGTGCTTGCCTGCGGAGCGTTGGGAGCTTGGAATGAGTCCTAAGAGGGGTTTGGCGGGCGCTGCTTGCGCCTATCGGCTCGCCGGCAGCGGCGCCAGCGTATTGGTACTCGAACGTGAGCACCGCTTCACGGACCGAGTGCGCGGCGACGCGTTGTACCCGTGGGGGGTAGTGGAGGCAGAGCGGCTCGGGGTCCTGGATGGTCCGCTCGCTGCCGTGAGCCGACCGCTGAAATATTGGCATACCCACGTTGCGGGATTGCCGCCTATGGGGCCTCGGGACCTGGCCTCGGAGGGTGAGGGGGGGCCTACGGCCGTCACCTTCTTCCACCCGGAACTACAGACCGCCGTGCTGCTCGCGGCCGAGCACGCCGGTGCCGAGGTCGTACGCGGCGCGGCGGCCACCGGCCTTTACCCGGCCCCAGGCACCAAGCAGCTGCACACGGTCGAGGAACGCACAGGAGGCGTCACGTCTGACCACCTCACCAGGTTCGTGATCGGGGCCGACGGTAGGACCTCGCGAACCCGCGTCTGGGGCGGGTTCGAGGTGAACGCCGATCCCGAGGCACTGATGTTCGCAGGCGTACTGCTCGCCGGCGCCAAGGTCGGGTCAACTAGCGCTCCGCGCGACACCGCCCACGTCTTCTTCGCACCGAGCGACGGGTTCCTAGCCATGGTGGTGCCCATCGACGGGCGCAGGACGCGAGCGTACGGCGGGTACCACCTGGCCACCGGGCGGCTGCGTCTCAACGGGATGGCGGCTTTCAAGGAGTTCCGGGGCCTCAGCGAGGCGGCCGGGGTACCTTCTTCCTGGTTCGAGGACGCCGAAGTTGCAGGACCCCTCGCCGAGTTCTCAGGGGCTGACGTCTGGGTGGAGTCGCCTTATCGGAAGGGCGTGGCGCTCGTGGGCGACGCGGCTGCGGCCAGCGACCCGAGCTTCGGCTGCGGCACTGCGTTGGCTCTTAGGGGGGCAAGGACCCTGACCGACGAACTCCTCCGGGTTGGTTCGTTCGAACCGGACGCTCTAGGCGAGGCGGGAAGGGCCTACGCGGCCGTAGCGACCCGCGATTACGGCTCCTTGCACCGGCTGACTTCCTGGCTGAGAGACGTGTACCGCGTGCCAGGGACAGCAGCCGACGCCATGCGCGCCGGCCTCTGGCCTCTTTACGCCCGCGACCCGAGCCGCGTTCCTGACGTCGTCCTCCTCGGGCCGGACGCCCCGAGCGACGAGGCCGCCAAGGGGCGTTTCTTGGGTCTGGATAGACGTTAGACCACTCCCAACGACGACACCGGAATTCCATAAGCGGCGTTCGCCCCGTCTGAACGGGCACTTTTCCAATGCCGGTTCTCCTGTCGGTGTCGAACGGTTCGAGTAGCACGTGGGAATAAGAGTCCCGTTATGAAGGCGTACTTACGATGTCGACCACGGCCTCTCCGACAAGGACAGGTGGCCGATCGGATGTTTGGACTCGTGCCCCGTAACAGGCGCTCAGGAATTGTTGGGCGAGTAGTACAGCTGGCAGACTTCGAAGGGAACTACTAGTAGATGAACTTCCGCAGGTCGCTGGCGGTGCAGTTACTTCGCCGCACAATCATGGAATTGGCCTTGGCAGTAGGCGAGGTTGGCTTTGTGCCACCCGCTCTCATCCGGCCTAGGAGTGGTTGAGACAAGTCATGCGCGTACTATTGACCACCGAGGGGACCTATCCCTCCGTCATGGGCGGGGTAAGCACCTGGTGTGACCAGCTCGTGAACGGGTTGAGCGACCAACAGTTCCAACTCCTCGAGGTCACGGGGCCACTGCCCACGTCATCCGCTTACAAGTTGCCCTCCAACGTGGTCGGCCTGCATACGGTCCACCTATGGTCGCGGCAGAGCGGTCGCCGCATCGCGAAGGACTCGAAGCCGGCGCGGATCTTCCGGGGCGGCCTAGAGGAGCTTCTCGGGTTCGCAGACGAGGACCTCGCTCAGTTCGCTTCGGGCGTCAGGCGCCTCGGCATGCTGGGCTCGGCGGTCGACTTGTGGCAGCTGTTCGACCAGCCTTCGAGCTGGGAACTCGTGAGGGACACGCTCTGGCGCCTCACCGCTGAGGCACCATCGATGGCCGAGGTGGCCCTCGCCACCAACTGGCTCAAGGGCACGCTGGTGCCGCTGCTGTTCGTCCCTCCCGCCGCCGATCAGGCCCACACCACCTCCAATGGGCTCTCCGCCATCCCCGCCTGGTTAGCCGCCAAGGCCCACGGCATACCTCTCATGCTCACCGAGCACGGCCTTTACTTGCGCGAGCGCTATCTCAGCCTCAACAGCGAGAACAACCCTCCGGGAGTCAAACTGTTGCGAGCCCGCTTCTACCGCTCTTTGGCGCGCCTGATCTACCGAGACGCCGACTTCATCGTGTCGGTCAGCGAGTTCAACCGCACTTGGCAGATCGAACTCGGAGCGCCGGCAGAACGCACGCGCGTGGTCTACAACGGCGTGGCGCCGGAAGCTTTCCCCGTGGGAGAAGTCGAGTCGCAGGCCCAGCCGACGGTGACTTGGGTCGGTCGCATCGACCCGATCAAAGACCTCGAGACGCTCGTCTCCTCGTTCCCGCATGTACGCGCGGCGACCCCCGAAGCTCGTCTCCGGATCTTCGGACCGGTGCCGCGCGGCAACGAGAAATACGGCGCTCGCGTGAGACGCTTGGTGGATGAACTCGATCTCCGCGACAGCGTGACCTTCGAGGGTCCGATCAGCCCCGTGCATCACGCGTACCACGCGGCCGACGTCGTTGCGTTGTCCAGCATCTCGGAAGGTTTCCCCTACGTGGCGATCGAGGCGATGATGTGCGGGCGGCCCGTGGTCGCCACCCAGGTGGGAGGCGTTGGCGAAGCGGTGGGTGCTTACGGTCGGATGGTCGACCCGCGCAACGCCGAGAAGTTCGGGACCGCCCTGGCGGAGCTCTTGACCGATGCGCCGTTGCGCCGGGAACTCGGGGCGGGAGCGAGAGAGAGGGCGCTGGCGCTCTTCACTCTCTCGCGCATGTACGACAGTTACCGCCACCTTTACTCGGAGTTGTCCGGGAGCGCAAGCCGGCGGATGGTCCAGTGAGCCAGCCCGTTGCCTACACGCCCCCCGATTACGTCGCGCCGGAACTCCTCGACCAACGTTGGGGTGGCGATGAGCGACGTAGTAAGGACCCGGTCGACATCCTGAGCCGCTCTTTGAACAAGCTCTGCCTGGAAGCTAGCGACCCTTACGAGATCGTCGCCCACCTAGAGGCGCTCGGGTACAACAGCGCTACTGCGCTCGAGCGCCTCGGGGTCAGCAACCACTTCGAGCTGGCCCAGCAGCTTTACCACCGGACCCCGAAAGTGCGGAGCCGAGCCGCGCCCAAGGCGCGCGTGCCGCCCGATTGGGCCACGCCAATGGCGATGGTGCTTTCCTTCGTCGTGACCTTCCTCCTCGGCGCGATCGACCGCAACCTCGTGCTTGCCCCCGCCCTCGTGGTCCTGGTCTGGTCACAGGTGGGCGCGGCACTCCTGGCGCGCGCCCGCGGCACACTTGATACGGCCGGTCAGGCGGGTGTGCTCGCCTTCTTGCTGCAGGCCGGACTCGTCACCGTCGCAGCCACCTGGCCGCTTGAGCGGTTCGGGATCGGGTCGGTGGCACCCATGTTCATCTGGTTCGGCGTGGCCGGGCTCCTATGGGCGGAACGCGCGCTCCTGGCTCTGATCTTGCCGTTGCTCGTCGGGTTCGTGCTTTTGGTGGAGTCCGTGTTCTCCTTACCCCCACTGGTAACGAACGTCTGCGCGGTCTGTGTTCCGTTGGCGCTGGTGGCCCCGTTCGCATGGCGTGGTGCATGGAGCGGTGCCAAGTGGGTCGGCGCCAACCTTGACGCCGCCTTCAGCCCGTTCTTATACGGCCTCGGCCAGGGCTTGTTGATATTCGCGCTGTTGGCCCGGCGGCCAGAAATCCGAGACCTCCTGCCAGGCATCGGACTGCTCCTAGTGATACTTCTCTTGTCTCAACCCCTACTCGTCTCGTACAAGCGGAGGGTGACGCAGAAGCTCTGGGACACCTCTGACCCGAGGAGATACTTGGGCTACGCGAGGTGGCAGCTCGTCGCTTACGTGGCGGTCTACCTGCTGCCGAGCGCTGCCGCACTACTCTTCGAACTGACGCGGGGCCCGCAGCCTTGGACACCCTATTGGCACGCCTTCGCGCTCTTCGGCCTTTGCCTCGGTTTGGCCGTTGTTGCCTTCACCATTGGCCGACCGGCTGTGCCGGCGATCACCTTCGTCCTGGCTGGCGCGTTCGCCCTCCTGGGCGCACCGTTCGTACTCAGCTGCGGTGTTCTCGCCCTGGCCCAGCTTCTACTACTGATGTTGGAGTTGCGCCTCGTCGGCCGCTATGCCGTTTACCTCGTCTAGCACTCACGCTAAGCTGCTCTTCTACTACGGACGGGGTGAGCTCGAGAGCCTCGTGCGTTTTGAGCGGGTCGTTCTGCAGGACGGGCACTACAGTCACGACGAAGTGGCAGAGCTGGCCGCCTCGGGAACCCGACCCATCGTCTACCTGTCGCTAGGGGAAGACGCCGGGCCTGCGGCACCCTGGCAGAAGTCCGCTCGCAACCCCGACTGGGGTGGCCATCACGTGGACTTGTCTCACCCGGCCTGGGGCGACCACTTGGAGCGCCAGGTGGAGTCAGCGCTGAACAAGGGCTTCGGCGGCCTGTTCCTAGACACCCTCGACCGGGCAGCGGAGGACCCGGCCGCTGCCAGCGCCGCGGAAGCGCTCGTCGGGCGGCTGCGGCGCGCGGCTGGCGACGCCTACGTCATAGCGAACCGGGGTCATGCGCTGCGCCACCTACTGGCGCCCCTCGTCGACGCCTTTCTATTCGAGGCCTTCTCGACGACCTGGGCCGATGGCTATAGAGCGCTGAGCCACCACGAACTGCTCGAGAACCTTAGGCGGCTCCACGCGTTGCAGTCCACCGGACGCGAGGTGTTCGCCCTGGACTACGCGGACCGCCCCGGGCTCGAGGCGTTCGCGAGGTCGCGCGCAGAGGCTCAGCGGCTCGACCTACAGGTGACCAACCGCGACATCACCATGCTTCCTGTCGGCTGACGGACAACGGTTAGGCGAGCGTCAGCGGCACGACTCCTGCCAAGCACCAAGCTCTAGGCGCTTACGCAGGAAGTCGAAGTCTAGCGCGTTCGTCGTTTGGCAGAACTCGCTGGTGGCATGCTTGTACTCGACGCCGAACACCGCCTTGTTCGCCGCCACGAAGGGTGTCAGCATCTCGCACTCACCCCAGCTGAAGCACTCCTCGTTCACCGCGAAGTCGAAGTACGGCTCGAGGTCCTGCACTTGATCGAGGTCGTTCTTCAGGCCGATGGCGAGGCCCCTGGAATGGGCGGCGTCGGCCAGGAAGAGGTTGTAGCGGATCTGATCGGCGTATGTGAGGGGGAAGCCCGTGGAGTTGGCGTAACCGTCGACGTTGTCGGGCTCGACCGCGTCGCAGCCCTTCTGGGCAGCCAGGTCGAGGCGGCCGAGCATTGCGGGTGCTAGGGCATCCAGATCGCGTATGTCGAGCCAAAGCTCGTCCCAACCGGACATCTTGGCGCCACGCACCGAGCTAGGGATTCTGCTCGCGTCCGGGCGCCACGCCTCGTAACTGCCGGCACTGAAGTAGCAGATCACGCGGCGGCCGCGACCGTGCAGTTCGTCGATGGTGGCTTGCGGGGCGTCGAAGAGGTCGACGTCGAACACTGCGGCATCTACTGACAAGTCGATGGCGCCTGTCAGTTGCCACTGCCAACTCGTGCCCGGCTTGGGGCTCCAGACTTCCGAACGCTCCACCGGGGGAGCGGGTGGAGCTTGCTCCGGTTCGCGCGGTGCGCCCATGCCCGGCTTCCTGACCTGAAAGAGCGCACGCGATTCCAGATGATCGCCTGAGCGTTCCGTCTGTCGCGCCACGAGCTCGTGCTCGCCCTCCTCGAGATCGGCTAGTTCGTTGAGCCCTTCGCCGACCAATAAGGCTCCGTCAAGGAAGAAATCGACACGCAAGGGGCCCTCGTGGGCCTCGGTCACGAAGACATACACACGTTCCCCCACGGTCGCGCCGTCAAGCGAGAAGGGGGCGGCCAGCGAAGCATGTCGGCTAGCCATGATGGCCACGGACTGTGGGCTTGAACCTGCGTCAAGCGAAGTGCAAGCCACAGCGAGCATGCTCAGCAAGGCGGTTGCCAGCGTAGTTATCGCCACGCTCTTCATTCTCTTACGTTGCCGACTCGTTGTAACGGGATTACCTGCCCTTGTTTCTGGGCGTGTGCAGCACTGCACGAGTGGCTCTGAGCAACGAGACATGGACATGCACCTCGGACCGGTTGCGCCACTAGCTCCACCCGACCCAGGCGCCCAAATACGGGACGGGCTTCTCAGCTTTCTCGAGGGCTCTGCCCCTCGGACTCCAACATCTCATGCCCGAGAGTGAGAACCGTGACGCGCGGCCGGGTTGTAAAGAATCTCTTCTTCGCCGTCGTCGGGGGCAGGTGGCGCTTACGCCAGGGGACTTCTCGACTGCGTGCAACGATGGTGAGGGACCGCAGGCAGCTGCGCGCACTTGGCCCCGCCAGAAGGTAGTCGCAGCCACGAAACGAGAGGCAGCAAGATGGCACCCGACTTAGGCTGGTTACACCGCTACGTACCGCCTGACGTAGACGCGGCCCCGATCCAAGGGGACGGGGCCGAGGAGGTGGCTGGAGTCGTCCCGGCGGGGGTCGTCACGCTCTTACTGCTTCACGGTAGCGGCGGAGACGAGAACTCCTTGCTGGGCTTCGGTAGGCTCGTAGCGCCCACCGCCAACCTGCTGAGTGTACGTGGGCGCTCAGTCGAGGAGGGCTTCCACCGCTTCTTCCGGCGTTCTAGCGCTACCGGCTACGACCAGGACAACATCGTCTCCGAAGCGCGCGCCCTAGGCGAGTTCGCGCGGCTGGCGGCAGACACCTACGGGTTCAACCCGCGCGGCTTGGTCGCTTGCGGTTACGCGAACGGCGCCGACATCGCCCTTGCCGCCATGGCCTACGACCCTGATGTCTTTTCCGCGGCGGTCCTGCTGAGGGGCGTCATGCCGCTCGAGCAGCCGCCAGAAGTGAACTTAGACGGCAAGCCCATCCTGCTCCTCATGGGGGCTCGTGACCCATACGCGCCCCAGGCACGTGACGTGGCGCCTTACCTGAGCCGCGCCAACGCGCGCCTGGCAGATGTCTCGGTTGCCAGCGGCCACGAGTTAGTGGAAGAAGACGTCAAGCGCGTGAGCGACTGGCTAGAGACCTTTGGCCGTGGGGTGCGTAGCAGCTAAGTCGTGGTGAGGCGGCAACGAAATGGGCCGGGCATGTTCCCCGGCCCTTCTGCTGTGACGTTCTGTTAGCGCCGAATGAGCCTCAGAACCAAGATCAAAACGACGGCGCCCACCACGGCTACGAGGAGACTGTAGAAGTTGAACCCTGTGACGCCCGCGCTGCCGAACTTGGTGAATAGCCAGCCGCCGAGGAACGCGCCTATCAGGCCGACGATTATGTTACCGAGTAGGCCCTCTTTGGCGCCGGTAATAGCCCCGGCTATCCATCCGGCCAGTGCTCCCAAAACGATCCACAATAAGACGCTGGTGATGTCCATGGCGAAGCTCCCTTTCCGTAACATGCGGCTCTTGAAGACAAGCGCTTGCCAAGATTACCACCCGGTACTGGATTCTCAGGGTACGGATTGGGGTTCCTCAATCGTGGGGCTCGAACCCGAGCGCGGCCGAATTGATGCAGTAGCGCAAGCCCGTAGGCTCCGGCCCGTCGGGGAAGACGTGGCCCAGGTGAGCGCCACAGTTGGCGCAGTTCACCTCTACCCGGCGCATGCCGAGTGTCGAGTCTTCGCGAGTCGTTATGTGCCCCTGGTCGGCTACCTCCGAGAAGCTCGGCCAGCCGCACGACGAGTGGAACTTGTCGTTTGACTCGAACAACTGGGTGCCGCACACCACGCAGTGATAGTCACCGGCGGCGAAGTGATCCCAGAACTCACCCGTGAACGGCGCTTCGGTGCCTGCCTGCTGCGTTACGCGCCAAGCCAGCGGGGTCAGGCGCTCGCGCAGCTCGGTGGTGTTCTCGGCCTTCCCGCCTGCGTTGTGATCGTTTCTCATGCACCGATTGTAGTGCCGCCTAGGGGCCTAGGCGGCCTTGGGCGCGACCGCGTGCCTGCCTTACTCGTAGCGCAAAGCGTCGATAGGGTTCTGCCGCGCGGCGCTTCTCGCCGGTAGGGTGCCCGCTAGGAAGGCGAGGAGCATGACCACGAGGATGACGACGGCGACGCGCAGTGGGTCGAACGCGAGGACCTGTAGCCCGGAGAGGTCGGCGAGCGGACCGCGAGACAACCAGTTGCTGACGAGGGTGCCTGCGACTATGGCCACGAGGGCGCCCGCGGCGCTCCCGAGGAAGCCGATGAACACGGCCTCGCTCGAGAAGAGGGCGAAGATCTTGCCGGCGCCCATGCCCATCGCCTTCATCAGGCCGATCTCGCGGGTGCGTTCCTGCACGGCCATCAGCAAGGTGTTGATTATGCCGAAGCCGGCAGCCACTAACGCGATGCCCGCGAAAGCGTTCAGGACGCCCACGATGCCGTTGATGACGCTGTTTATGGCTCCTAGCTGGTCCGCCAACGTGAGGCCGGTGAGGCCATGCTCCTTGAGGTCGGCTTTCAACTTGATGAGGCTGGCCTTCGAGAGCCCAGGCGTGAGGTGGGCGGTGGCGCCCCGGTAGACGCTAGCCATGGCCACGGGGAGACCGGTGGTCTGTGCAGCGTAGAGGTTGTCCATCAGAGGTCGGGACACGGTCACGGCATCACCAAATAGGCTTGGTTGCTGCACTCCGGCCACGACGCCCTCTACTAGGTGCTGATTGCCTTGCACGTCGGCCACCGCGATGCTCACCGTGGATCCCACCGCTTCCTCGTTAGACGCGTAGCCCATGGGCGTGACGTACGAGAGGGGCAGGAGCAGCTGTGGCAGGGGACCGTCGTGACCGGACACGGTGCTTACGCCGGTCGCCGAGATCTGCGACCCCGCCGCCAGGTCTACCGAGAGGCCACTCGGCGCCGGCGAGACGAACAGTTCGAACTTCTTGCCGCCACCATGTTCCATGTAAGTGGGGGCGACCAGGCGCACGGGTTCCACGGAGACGACTCCGGGCAGGCTCGCCGCGAAGTCGAGGTCGTCCTGGCCTATCGCCTGGAGGTTGAAACCGCCACCGGCCTTGATGACCTGTCGGTCAGGGTCGTACTCCCGCGGACCGTCCGATTGACCGAAGGGTCCCCCTTCGGTGGAGGCCTTGGACACCGACATGAGGTCCTGGCCACCTAGACTGCCTATCTGCCCGTCGATGTAGCGGGTGATGCCCGTACCCAAGCCGTTCGTAAGAGTGAGGGTGAACGCTCCGACGAATATAGCTAGCGAGGTGAGGAGCGTTCGGAGTTTGCTACGGAACGTGTTCCCGATGGCCGTCGAGATTATCTCGAGCGGTTTCATGCCTGCGCCCCCGGCGCGTGCTCTTCCACGATCTCGCCGTCCTTCAGCAGCACTCGGCGGCCGCAACGCAGCGCCAGATCCTCGTCGTGCGTGACGATCACTACGGTGATCCCCCGGCTACGGTTGAACTCGAAGAGGAGGTCCTCGATCACCTTGCTGGTCACGCTGTCGAGGTTACCCGTGGGCTCGTCCGCGAATATGATCTGCGGATCGTTGGCGATGGCTCGCGCGATGACCATCCGTTGCTTCTGCCCGCCTGAAAGGTTGGTGGCGCGGTTGCTGGCCTTGTCGGCCAGTTCGACCTGCTCGAGCACGGTTAGCCCGCGCTGGCGCCGCTCACGAGCGCCCATGCCTGCGATCTTGAGGGGCAGAACGACGTTCTCGAGCACAGTGGCGCTAGGGATCATGAAGAACTGCTGGAACACGAAGCCGAAGGTGGAGTTGCGCAAGCGGTTGAGCTCTTTCTCTTTGAGGGACTTGGCGTCGATGCCGTTGACCTCGACCTTCCCTTGGGTGGGGGAGTCGAGGAGCGCCAGCATGTGCATGAGAGTCGATTTACCCGATCCGCTCTTGCCCTGGATCGCGAGAGTCTCGCCTGCCAAGACGTCGAGTGATACGCCCTTCAGCGCCTCGAAGCGAGTCTCGCCGGTGAGGTAGCTCTTGGAGAGCGCGGTAGCCCTCACCACGCTGCTTCGCCCTGTGCTGCCATGCTCAGAGCCGGGTAGGCCCGGTTGCGTCCTGGCACCGGTGGCGTGCGTTGGTGCGGACTGGTCCGCGGTTCGCTGATTCACGTCCACCAGTGTCGCACGTAAGGCGATGAGGGCGCCGTTCGTGGCCCTACCATCGAGACGACGTGCCGTCTTTGTCGCGGTCGTTCTGGAGCACGGTGCCGTGGTGAATAAGCAGGATCACGGGTTGACGACCCCGAACCTCGCACCAGCCTCGTCGCTGAACACGGCCAAGCGCCCCTCGGCCCTGTCCGCGGGCCCGAACAACACCGTGCCGCCACCCGCCTGCACGGCCGCTACTGCTGCGTCGGTGTCGTGGACCTGGAAGTAGACGGTCCACTCGTCCTCCTGCTGGTAGTCCTGCCGCGTGCTGACGCCTGCGATCTTCACGCCGTTTAGCGACAGGACCTGCTGATTACCGTCGGCCGAATTCGAGCTGGTGAACCCGAACAGGGCGCAGTAGAAGGCCACTGCCGCCTGCACGTCCCCAACGCTCGCCTCGCACCAAGCGAAGGCGCCGTGTTCGGACTTGGCCTCGAACCCGGGGTGTTGGAAGGCCTGCCACATGCCGAAGGTAGCGCCACCCGGCGCGGCGCGAAGTAGACCGTCCAGGCGAAGGGCGCGTCGGGGCTGTAAGGGTCGCCGATGCCCGCCACCTTCCGTCCAGCTTCGAGAGCCGTGCGGTAATAGCCGAGCTCCGAGCCTCCCGTCTCGTACTCCCAGCCGAACAAGTGTTGGTAGAAGCTGGCCGCCTCACGGACGTCCGGAGCGATCACGTCGGCCCAGACTGGCAGGCCTGGTTCGATCTCGATACGTGTTCCCATGGATACCTCCTCGAGCACACCTGAATCAATCATGGCGCGCGAACGGGCCCAGGTCCTGGCTTCTGGTCACGGGTGGCCGCTACGCGGCGATAAAATCCCCACATGGTGGCGAAACGAGGTATCGGAGAGTGAGGCGGCCGCCAAGCAGCACCGGCGCTCAGACGCCCGCCGAACGTCCCTGGCGGCGCCTTGTCTCGGAGTTGCCGCCCGAGTATTTCGGGCTGGTGATGGCGACGGGGATCGTGGCGTTGGCCCTGGACCTGATCGGCATGCGCGGCGCAGCGCTGGCCCTCACTTGGCTGAACCTAGCCACCTATGCCGTACTGGTGCTCCTGGTCGTGGCCAGGCTCGCGCTCTACCCACGCCGCTCTCTGGGTGATCTGGTGGACCACGGACGCGGTCCGGGCTACTTCACTTGGGTGGCCGCCAGTGGCGTTCTAGGCGGGCAGGCGCAGATCCTTCTCGGCAGTTTCGAACTGGCGCGCGCCCTCTGGTTGGTGGCGGCCTGCCTGTGGCTGCTGATCACCTACGCGTTCTTCGCCGGGGTGACGCTGCGGAAGTTCAAACCTCGACTCGAACGAGCCATCAGCGGCTCGTGGCTGCTCGCGGTGGTTGCCACCCAGTCGGTTGCCCTGCTGGCAGCGCAGTTGGACGGCGTCCGCGGCTGGGGCGGCCCCGACCTCGTCTTCGTCGCCCTGTGCCTGTTCCTTGTGGGCAGCTTCCTCTACCTGCTCGTCATCGTGTTGATCTTCTACCGCTTCACGTTCCTGCCCATCGACGCTGCGCACTTGAGCGCGCCCTACTGGATCAACATGGGAGCGCTCGCGATCACCACGCTGACGGGAGCAACCCTCCTGTCGCAGAACGGGCCAGAGCCTTACTGGGCCGCGGTCACGCCGTTCCTGTCCGGGCTGACGCTTCTCTTCTGGGCCTTCGGCAGCTGGTGGATACCGCTGCTGGTCGTGTTCGGCGTGTGGCGGCACCTCGTGGCGCGCTACCCCTTGCGCTACGCGCCCGAGTACTGGGGGCTCGTCTTCCCGCTCAACCGCCATGGCCGACGTCTCAATCGTGTTCGCCTGGCTGGCGGGCGCGGCTTGGCTGGTCACCTACCTGGCGATGTGGTTGTCGGGGTTCGGAACCCGTGGTGGGGCGCCTTCACCCTCTAGCGCCGGCGAGCCGTGATAGCTTCGGGCGCGCGAAGCCGCCGCGGGGGTGAAGCATGAGTAAGACACTATTTCTCGTCCACTGCATCGATACCGAGGGGCCGCTGCACGAGTCCTTGGAAGCGACTTTCGAACGCGTAGAGGCCATGACGGGGGAGCGCCTCGAGCCCACGCAGGCGACCTTGGCGGCGCTGCAGGCGGGCACCATCGGCCTTGGTGGACGCGAGGAAGCCGTCCGCTTGGCCCTCTCGCCGCAACTCCTGGCATACAACGACGACTGGGGCAAGGTCGACGCCATGCTGGACGAGATGATGAGCCCAGCCTATCGGCGGCGCTACTCCGACCCCGAGGGCCGGCCCTGGACGTACAACTGGTTCTGCGTCGACCACGTGGGCTACACGGACAACCCGCGGCGGCGCGACATGGGCTATCACAACATCTTCGATCACTACCGGGCTCGCCTGGAAGAGAGCGGTGGCCCCGACGAGATCCATTGGCACGCCCACCCGATGCCGCCGTCGCGCGAGGCGCACCGTAATGCCACCTCCTACCTGCGCTCTCCGCACGTCTTCGAGACCCTCGCGCGCCGCATACTCGACCGCAGCTCCTTCCCTAGCGTCTTCCGGCCCGGTTTCCACGTAGAACGGCCCGACAGTCACTGGCTCTTGGAGCAGTACGTGCCGTTCGACTACGCCAATCAGGCCGTGCCCGAGGCCGGCTTGGAGGAGGCCCAGGTCGACCTGGCGGACGGGCGCTGGGGCGACTGGCGCAGGGCGCCCCACGACTGGTCGCCGTACCGCCCCTCGCACGACGATTACCAGCGGCCCGGGGCTTGCCGGCGCACCATCTTCCGTTGCCTCAACGTCGGCACGCGCTTGCGCCTGCTTGACGAGGCCGAGGTCCGGAGGGCCTTCGCGCGTGCAGAGAGTGGCCGCTCGACGGCCTTGGCGTTCACCGATCATGACTTCCGTGACATGCGCCCCGATGTGGGCCTCGTGCACGGCCTGGTTAGCCGGGTTGCCACCGAGTTCCCCGAGGTGGCTTGGCGTAATGCGGGAGCGTTGGAAGCCGCCCGGGCGGTGCTTGGCCTCGAAGCGCCAGGTCCGCTCGAGCTTTCGGCGCAGGTCACGAAGGGTGCCGGTTCGATGCGCGTGGACGTGATGGCAAGCCACGAACTGTTCGGGCCGCAGCCGTTCTTTGCCGTCAAGCTCCGCGACCAGACCTATGCGTTCGACAACCTCGACATCCAGGAACCCTTCCTGAGGTGGAGCTACATCTTCGACGAACAGACCTTCAGGCCCGGATCGCTGGAGGCCTTCGGCTTCGGAGCCGCAGACGCGTACGGACAGACCGTGACCCTGCGCCTTGACGGCTAGAGTGGCCGGGTGCGCAGTGGTTCTCGTAAGGTCTCCCGCAGGCTGTTCTTGAAGGGGCTGGGGTGGGCCTCGTTGGCGGGTGGGCTACTAGCCGCCGAGGCCGTCCGCGAGGCGTACGCCTTCGAGGTCAACCACCACGTCAGGCAAGTGCGCGGACTCGAGGAACCGGTGACCCTCGCGCTCCTCGCCGACTTCCACCTGGGACCCTACATGCATAGGCGCCAGTTGCGGGAGTGGATCAACGCAAGCAATGACTTGGACCCGGACGTCGTCGTCGTAGGCGGCGACCTGGTGGACCGCTTCTACCGTGGTGACCTTGGGGAGCTGGTGGCGGAACTCTCCCGCCTCACCAGCCGCTTGGGCGTGGTGGCCGTCCCGGGCAACCACGACCACACCCGTTACCCAGACCTCACGCCGTTGCGGGCGGCCGTCGAGGCGGCCGGGGCGACCTTCCTCGTCAACCAGGGAATCAGTCTGCGCGACGACCTGATGGTGGGCGGTTTGGACGACTTCAGGCTGGGTGTCCCCGATGTTGACCTAACGTTCAGGAGCTTCGTCGAGGGCGAGGGGGCGAGAGTTCTCGTTAGCCACAACCCCGACGTCATCCCGACGCTGGGGCCGGCCGCGGCGGCAGGGAGGCCGATAGACCTCGTCCTGTGCGGGCACACTCACGGGGGTCAGGTCTGCCTGCCCTTCGTGGGGCCGCTGTTCACGTCGTCGGAGTACGGCGTCCGCTACGCCCAGGGCTGGGTGGAAGCGCCCGAGCCGGCATTCGTGTCACGTGGCGACCGTCAACCTACGAGCTCCAACAGCCCTGCGGCAAGGCAGCGTTGAGCGGCGTCGTGTAGGGTCGCTAGGTCCACGCCGCTACGCTCGGAGATCGCCAGCAAGTCGTGCTGAGAGTCGGAGAGGTTCAGGACCCAGAAGATCGCCTCGCCTGCGCCGACGTTGGCGGGACCCATTGTCAGGTCCGGGTAGAGTCCTCGGCGCCCCAGCTGCGGTTCCCCGAAGGGCAGCAGGTTGCGGTAAACGGCGCCCCCCTGATCGAGCGTGAGGCACAGGGCCTCGCATGCGTCCACGGAAGCCTGGATGTGATCGAAGGAGACGAAGTCGCGGTTATCGTCCGACGTGTGGTACTCGGGATAGGTGCCGTACATGCTACGCATGACGCTGCCGACGGGCAGGTCGAATCCCGGGGAACAGTACTGGCGCTCGTCCGACCCCATGGGTGAGAAATCGTGCCACCGCACCTCGCCGAAGCCGGGGAGGGAGGCCTGAGCGGCGCGGTCGGCAAGGCTGGACCCCTGCCGAGAACGCTTGTAAGTGAGCGCTGCCCTGTCCCCCAGACAGGTGAGCACGTAGCCGGCGTCTAACCGCGCCTGCAGGTGTTCGCCCCGGAGGGCAAGGTAGGTGATGGCCCCGATCGTCTCCGGAGCGAGTACGAAGCGGTAACCAAGGCGCCGAGTCGGCCAGCGAGCCAGGCGCGCATAGAGCGCCGCGGCCACCAGCGGCCCCGACAGCTCGTTGTTGGCCAGGGACGGGTGGCACGTGTAGGTGGAGAGCAGCACCTCGCGCCCCGAAGTGCCGGGCAGGACGCACTCCGACAGTGTCATGGAGCCGGAGGAGGTCTCCGTGTCGACCACGACCTCGTACTCGCCCTCGGGCAGGGCGTCACGCACGCGTTGGGCAACGCAGAAGCCCCACCGGGGCGCGTAGTAGCTCGTGGCATACGGGACGGCGTCGGGCCGCTCGGGCAACGAGTACAGATGGCGGTCGAGCTCAGCGCGCGTCAAGCGGCCGCGGAACGCCACCGAATAACCCAGGAGGTGGAGGTTGGAGGAGCCGTAGTCCACTACCCGTTCGCCCGTGGGTCCTACGACGTAAGCGTCGTTGACGCGCCATTCGTCGGGCACCGTCCAGTCGAAGACCTGTGTCCCGCTGGCCACCTCTATGCGCTCGAGCGCCATGGTCTCTGCCAGCACGTCGTGGGTCTGGCGCACGCCGTCCCCGGTGAGGCTCCGTGGCAGCGGCCAGAGGCGGTCGAAGGTGGACTCAAGCCATGCGCGTTCTGCGCGCCTGATCAACTGTTCCGCGGCCTCGCCCGTCATGACGCCACCCCGCCCTGAGGGAGGCACCCTAACTCGGAACCGTGCTGTTCGTATGGTGCTTTCAGCGCGAGCATGCCGCTAGGTCACACGCCTCCGCCGGCCCCGAACTCATCGAGGTAGCGCTCACGAGCCTCCAAGAGGTCGTTCGGTTGGCCCACGTCCTGCCAGTACTCGTGGAGGGGGAAACTCGCGACCTTACGGGAACCAACCAGAAGTTCCGATATCAAGGAGGTCATGTCGTAGGATTCGCCGCGCGGTACGAGGTCCAGGCAGTGCGGCTCCAGTACGTAGATGCCGGCGTTGATGAAGTAGCGCTGGATTGGCTTCTCCACGAGGTGCGTGACGTGTTCCTCGGTCAATTCGACGACGCCGAAGGGCACCTGGAGACTGTAATCTCGCACCGCAATAGTTGCCTCCGCACCGCAAAACGCGTGGAAATCGAGCATGCGGCGGAAGTCGACCTTCGTCAGGACGTCGCCGTTCATCACGATGAACGTGTCTTCGGGCCGCTCTGAAAGGAGGCCGAGCGCTCCCGCGGTGCCAAGCCTTTGGGTCTCTCGAACGTAAGAGATCTCTGCACCCCACTGCGAACCGTCGCCGAAATAGGCCTCGATCATCTCGGCCTTGTAGTTGACTGAGATAGTGAAACGGTAGAAACCCTGGCGGGAGAATCCGCCGATGATCGTCTCGAGGATGGGCTGCGGGCCCACGTTAAGAAGGGGCTTGGGTTTGTCGCGAGTCAGATTCCCTAGGCGCGTCCCGAGCCCGCCGGCCATGAGCACGACGAGGTTGTCGCGGAGCGCGGCGGGATGAGGTAGCTCGACTGCGAGCGCGACTGCCCTGCCTGCCTCGTCGACCACTGGTATCCGGTAGAGGGAAGTGCGCCGCATCAGGGCGTCCACAGCGCGCTTCGGCGTGCCTACTCGAACCGTGATCGGGTTCGCGTTCTGGATGCTGACCACCGGGTCGTCCAGGGCTACGCCACGCAGCAGGCCTTGGCGGACGTCGCCGTCGGTGACGATACCCACCAGGCGGTCCGTGGCATCGAGAACCATGGCCGTCTGGAGTTCGTTGCGGTCGATGACGGCAATGGCATCACGGACGTGGTCGTCTGGAGCGACGCGCAGTGCTGCAAGTTCAGTGATCAACATATCGGTCTCACATCGTCCAAGGTATCGGCTGGACTGCATCCATTCCGTGGGAGGACTCTAGGTCGGAGCGGTGCGGCGAAGCGCTCATTCGTCACGTCGTTCGCTGCCCACTGCACGAGCTGGGGTCCCGATTACCATGGTGTGCTCCGTCACGTTCTTGGTCACCACGGCGCCGGCTCCGACGATAGCCCCGTCTCCCACGTGGAGTCCGGGTAGGATTACGCATCCTAATCCCAACTGGGCCCTTTCCCCTACGACTACTCGTCCGCCAAGCAGTGCGCGTGGCGCTAGGTGCGCACCACGTCCCACGAGGCAGTCGTGCTCGACCACGGCGCCAGTGTTCACTATGGCGTCTTCTCCCACCGTCGCACCAGGGTGGACGATGGCCCCGGCCATGAGCTGCGCCCCGGCCCCGACCGTCGCGAAAGGTGAAACAGTCGCACTTATGTGCACGACCGTCGCGATCTGGTAACCAAGAGAGCGCACCTGTTCCAAGAGCGCATGTCGTACTACGCCGCGGCCGAAGCGCACGACAGCGATGACCACGTCGTGAGACGCGGACGGGTAATCGACCAGGCGGTCGTCGCCCCCAACGATTCTCACGCCGTCAAGCACGGTGCCGTGAAGCGCGCGGTCGGGGTCAAGCACCGCCGCAACGTCGCGCTCCCCTGTGGAGCGCAGTGCGTCCAGTACGACGCGCGCATGGCCCCCGGCTCCGAGGATCACGACGGGACGAGGAGGCGATTGGGCTAACCGTTCGGCCACAGGCTCATGCTAGGTCGTCCCACTCGAGCTCGTGATCGGCTGGTAGGTCGCGCTTGACGGCCCGGCCCAGTAGCGCCGGGTACTCGTCCGGGTGTATCCCCGTCCCTGGGCGCTTGAAGTCGAGATCGGCGAGGGTCAGCAAGGTTCCTGCAGCTAAGTCGTGGCGCACCACCACGCGCCGGCGGAACTTCAGGCGCTTCTGGAGCTCCGCCTCGCTCACTCGCCTCTGGGTGGTGCCCAACGAGCGCTGAACGAAGGAGAGGTCGTGCGCCAACTGCGCCATCTCCGTCGGATCGGCCGAAACAGCATGATCCCAGCCTGCCATCTCTTTGTCGAGGGTGAAGTGCTTCTCTACCAGGCATGCGCCGACCGCCACGGCCGCGAACGCGGCGGCAGTGCCGAGCGTGTGGTCACTGAACCCGACCGGCACGCCGAAGGCAGCTTCCAACATGGGGATGTTCCGGAGGTTCATGTCGTCCGGGTCGGGAGGGTAAATGGATACGCAGTGCAGCAGGACAACAGGACCCGAGCCGGCATCCCTCAGCGTCTCCAGGGCCCGGTCGATCTCGCCTAGGGTTGCCATGCCCGTGGAGAGAAGCACCGGTTTGCCAGTCGCGGCAACGCTGCGTAGGAGCACTGGGTGGTTCACGTCCATGGAGGCGATCTTGTAGGCGGGCACGCCCAGGTCTGCCAGCATCTCGACCTCCTCGGGCGCGAACGGCGTAGACAGGAACGCGATGCCCAGGTTCGCGCACTGCCGAGCCACCGCGGAGTGCATCTCTGGCGTCATCTGGTACGTCTCTACCATCTGTTGCAGCGAGCCGAAGTGCTTCTTCTTGTCGGAGTAGTCGGTGTTGCGCTCGTACTCGGCGCGCCCCACGAGGCTGGTGGAGCTCCATGACTGGAACTTGACCGCATCGGCGCCAGCGCCATGTGCGGCCTCCACGAGCCGGTGGCAAAGGTCCAGGTCACCATTATGGTTGGAGCCGATCTCTGCGATCAGGTAGGGCGCATGCCCGTCCCCAACGGTTCGTTCGCCTATGGTCACGGTTGCCGCTGGCGCTTTCCAGTGGACTTCGCTCACGATGCCTCTTGCCTCCTGTAGTCGAGCCATTCCCACCACCGGTATATCCGGGGGTCGGCGTTCAGGGCGGTGACGTAGCGGCGCAGTTCCTCGGGGTCCTCGACGACCCCGAGGACGAACTGTTGCAGGTCTTGTGCCGCTTGCTCTACGGCGGTCCGGAACTCGCCGCGGAGTTCGTGCCGCGAGTCGTCGGGAGCCAGCAAGTAGCGGTGATGATCGGCCACCAGTGCCGCCGCCTGCGAAAGCTGGCTTTCGGTGAAGGGGCGGCATACGCCTGCCATGCTGGCGCCGTGCAACCGGTAACGGGTGCGTGGAGTGACATCGAGAGCAAGTCGAGCGCCGAGGTTGAGCGCTCTGGACGCTACTAGCCAGTCCAGCAGGCGTACGCCGCCGGGCACTGGTAGGCAGGTGGCAAGCACGTCCGCCTTGTAAGCCGAATTTCCGAAGCCGACGACGTTACTGCGGGCGAGGACATTGCCCCAGTCGTTCACCGGCTCTTGCCCGAAACGGCCGCCGAGGGGTCTCCCGGTTTCGTCCATGAGCTCCATGGCGCTGGCGACCACGTCTGCTTCCACCAGCATGGCGCGGGCTGCCGCGACCCGGTTGGGCAGAGGAAGGTCGTCGGCGTCTACCAAGACGACGCCTTCGAAGCGGGGTAGTGCGCGTTCGAGGGCCGCCTGGCGCAACTCGGCAGGTCCGGCGCCCGCCTCGTTCTCGAACGTCGAGGTCCTCGAAGCCAAGTCAAAACCGGGCGCGGCCAAGTACGGCTCTAGGCCCTCGGGAGTGACTTGATCGAGGGCGATGAGCAAGTGGAAGCCGGTGTCGGTCTGGTGGGCTAGCGCAGCAAGCAAACCGGGGAGGTACTGCAACGCCGCGGGATAGACCGTGGTGAATACCGCGAGACCCTCGTCAGGCACGCTGGTCCTGCGGGCGGGAGTCGTTGCCCGGTCCGCGGCGATCGTGGCCTGGGGCATGGCGGCCCGCGCGTCGAGCGAGGATCGCTTCGGCTAGGTCGAGGTCACTCTGGTCGTCGATGTCCAGTGCGTGTTCCCAGTCGAGCGGTTCACCGCGAACACCTGGGCCGTAAAAGGTCCTGGCCGCCTCGAGCGCGGAAGAGCGTGCCCACCAGATCGCTCCAGTTGGGCAGTAGAGTTCTGGCAGGTCCTGGCTGCGACTCTTCAGAGACTCGGCGAAGAGCGGTTCGATACCGCCAGTCTGCCCCAGACGCACCGCCCACCACGGGTTCTGCCAGCTGTAGCTCGCAACCGAGAGTTGGAAACCCGCACTCGACGACGCGAAGGCCCTCGAACTCGCACGAACGTCGTCGGCGTCGCGCAGTGGGCAGTTCGGCAGGAGCTGTGCCACTAGCGGGTAGCGTGCGGCCCCGCCGAGGGCTGCTAAAACGGCGAGCGTGACCTCGGAGCTGGGCGTGTGGTCGTCCGCCAGCGCAGGGTCGCGCATTTGGGCTTCGGCGCCGTATGCCACTGCCACCGCCGCGATCTCGTCGTCATCGGTGCTCACCACCACTCGCTCGAAGACGCCACTGCCGAGCGCTGCCTCCAACGTGTGTGCAAGCAGTGGCCTGCCGGCGAACGGCAGGACGTTCTTGCGTGGCAGCCTTTTAGATCCGCCCCTGGCCGGTACTACAGCCAATGCCCCCGGCTGGTCCAGGGAGCTGTCCGGAGCGTTCATGTGGTGGGCGCGCCGCCGTCGGTGGGAACCTGCACTGGAACGTTCGCGTAGCGCTGTGAGTAGGGCTCCGACACGAGCCCAAGTTCGATGGCGTGCTTGACCTCGGCTATGCCGTCGGGGAGCCGCTTGGTGACCTCGAACCCGAGAACCTGGCGGATCTTGTCGAAAGACACGCGATAATCCCGCGGGTCCTCGGCACTGTGGACGTAGCGCACGCGCCCGTCCGGCACCTGCGCCAAGATGGCGTCGACCACATCCTGCTTGCGGTAGTTCTCGCCGCTGTCGCCCACGTTGAAGACCTCGAGGGCTACCTTCTCCAGCTCCGCACCGAGCACCGCAACGACGGAGCGGGCCAAGTCCGTCACGTGGCAGTAAGGGCGCCAGAACTGCTCGCCGAAGATGACGAGTTCGTGGTCCATCACGAGGTCACGAGTGAACTCGTTGACGGTCAGGTCGAAGCGCATGCGTGGCGACGTCCCGTACACGGTAGCGAAGCGCAAGGCGGTGGGCTTGCACCCGGTCGCCATGCCGCGCTCCATGAGGTAGCGCTCGACCGCCACCTTGGTCTCGGCGTACAGCGACACGGGACGCAACTCCGAAGTCTCGTCCATGATCGCGCTTGGGTCTGCCATCTTTCCGTAGTTCGAACACGTGGACGCGAACACGAAACGCTTCACCCCGGCAACGTCGGCCAGCTCGAAAAGCCTCTCCGACGCCAAGAGGTTGATCTCCCGTGCCAGTTCGGGTTCGCGCTTGCACGCCGGATCGCCGACGATGGCCGCCAGGTGCACGACGGAGCCAACGCCATCGAGCAGCCGACTGACCACGGGTTCATGACGCACGTCGCCTCTGACTATTCTCAGGCGTTCGTGGCCGAGGAGGGGAAGCAGCGACTCGCCTCCCACGCGCATGTTGTCTAGGACGCGCACCTCGTAATCTGCGTCCAGCAAAAGCCGCACGAGCACCGACCCTATGTAGCCGGCCCCGCCGGTCACCAATACGACGTCTCTCATGACTTGTCAGCCTTCCCTTCAGGTCGGTTCCCGTTCACGCTGTGGGTGCCGAACTTTTCTGCAATGCTTTCGCGCCGTTCGCTGTGGGGCGCACTAGCTCCCTGAACTCCGGGCTTGACGCGAGCAGCTCCTCATACGAGCCGCTCGCCACTACGTGGCCGCCCTCGACCAAGTAGATGACGTCGCAGGCGCGGACCGTTGACAGTCGATGCGCCACGATGATCACGGTGCGTTGGCCAGCGAGCGTCTGAAGGGCCTCCAACACGGCGTACTCCGTGACGTTATCCAAGGCGCTCGTTGCCTCGTCGAATACCACGACCGGTGGGTCATGGTAGAGGGCGCGCGCGATGCCGAGGCGCTGTCGCTGCCCTCCGCTTAGTCGCAGCCCACGCTCGCCGACCGGAGTCTGGTAGCCGGCTGGAAGGCCCGAGATGAAGTCGTGCAGCTGTGCCACCTTGGCAGCGCGCTCCATGGCCCCGATGTCCAGGTCGCCGGACGGCACCCCGAAGGCGATGTTGTCGGCCACCGTCCCGTTGCTCAGGAACACCTGTTGGGGCACGTAACCCACGCTTGCCTGCCAACTGCGAACGAAGCTCGGGGCAAGCGGTTCGCCGTCTACCAACACCTCGCCCGAAGTGGGCGGGAGCAGTCCCAACATGACGTCGACGATGGTCGTCTTGCCAGAGCCGGTGCTGCCGACGAACGCCGCCGAAGTGTTCTTAGGCACCCTCAGGCTGATGCCTTCGAGGCTCGGGGGGGAGCCGGGGTACGAGAAGCTCACACCCTTGAGCTCGATGCCTTGCGCCAAACCTCGAGGCTCGGGACGATCGAAGGTGGTAGTGGAACCTTCCATGGTGGCCAGGTCGCGCTCGAGCACGTCGAGCGAGGGTAGCGAGAAGCGGAGTTGAGCGACGGCCTCGAACATCTGTTGGACGGCGGGCATGAGACGGTAACTCGCGAACGCATAAAGGCCAACGAGTGGCAGGACCGTGGCCGTGCTCTTACCGCTCGCGAGGAGCTGTAGCACGATCAAGATGATTCCTCCGAAGGCGATGACCTCGAGCCCGTACTTGGGCACCACGTTGATCACGCGCTGGAGCACCGTGAGATCCGAGTAGCGCCGCGACGCACCGGAGAAACGGTCGAGGAAGGTTCGTTCTCTGCCTGCGATCTTCAGGTCCTTCACGCCCCCGAACGCTTCCGAGATCGACCCGAACCGGACCGCGTCGACCGACAAGCGGTCCTCCCCCAGCCGGCGGAGGGTGCGCCTCACGATCAGGAAGATGAGGGCGTAGGCGGACCCCAAGGCCAGGCTCACGGTCAGGGCCAGCATCGGGTCGACGACGATCAGTAGGGCGAGCACCGACAGGGCAGCGGCGAGGCGCGCCATGAGTTGCAAGACGGGCGTGAGGACCTTGTTGACGACCTCGGAGACCTCGACGAGGATGTTCTTGCCCAGCGTGGCCGTGTTGGAGCCCAGGAACGCTGTGTATGGCCTCGCCAGGTAGGCGCTCATGAGCTGACTCTGCCAAAGGTGGTTCTGGCGCAGCGCAAAGCGGGTCAGCAGATAAGTAACGAACACCGCGAAGCCGTTGCTGAAGATGAGCACTACGAGGGACAAGGCACCGAGGAAGAATAAAAACTGATTCGTGCTCTCGAACTTCAGCGCCTGATAGACAGCAGACATGTAAGGGTTCTTCAGGGCCTCCTGTGGGCTGGCGACTACCGCGAGGAACGGCATGATCGTCGCCACGCCGATCGTCTCCATCACGGCCATTAGAACCATCGCCGGCAGTAGCCAGTAGGCGTGCACCCGTTGCCTCGGAGGGAGCAGGGCCAGCAGGCGCTTGATCGTCGCAAAGATCACTCGACTAGCGCTCCTCGACCCGCTTCAGCAAGAAGACGGTGCCTTGCGCGCTTCTGCCGGCGAGGCCGCATCGTGGGCGCGATGGATGCATGGGTCATGTACTCGTCCATGGCGTAGTGGCGGTCACCGTATCATCGCAAGTTCCAATTAGGCAGTTCCTTGCCCGTTGCTTGATCAAGAGGTCCTTCCCGCGTTGACATGCCGACCATCGCCGCGGACCTTCAGCCGAACTGACGCGAGGGTGGCATTGATTATCCGGTGCTTAAGGTAAATGCCCCGCACAACTGTCACTCGCGCCTCGGGACGTCCGGGGTCCAGGCTTATGATCGTGCGCACATGCCCGCCGCCGGTAGCCCTCAGCCAGCGTCCACCACCCAAAGGCGCGGTGTCGTCATGGGGTTCTTGATGCTAACCATGGCATTGGCGTCGATCGAGGGCACCATCGTGGCGACGGCCATGCCGAGCATCGTGGCCAGCGTCGGCGGCTTCGAGTTCTACGCCTGGGTGTTCGCCGCCTTCCTCCTTGCCCAAGCGGCCTCGACACCTTTGTACGGGCGGCTGGCTGATGTTCATGGGCGCAAGCCCGTTCTGCTCGTCGGCATCGCCGTGTTCATGGTGGGTTCCGTGCTCTGCGGCTTCGCGACCACCATGCCGATGCTCGTCGTGTTCCGCCTGTTGCAGGGGCTCGGTGCCGGCGCCGTCTACCCGACCGTGTCCACACTTGCGGGTGACCTATACGACGTCAAAGAACGGGGCAAGGCCCAGGGGTACCTCTCGAGCGTGTGGGGCGTGTCGGCCGTGCTGGGCCCGTTGCTCGGTGGCGCCCTCGTCGAGAACGCCCACTGGGCGTGGGTCTTTTGGTTCAACGTGCCGTTCGGCATCGCGGCGATGGTGGGGCTATCGTTCTTCCTGCACGAGACGGTTCAGCGGACAGACCAGCGCCTCGACACCGCGAGTGCGGTGCTGATGTTCCTGACGATAGGCTCGTTCATGCTCCTCCTAACGCAGGGGCCGCAGTGGGGCCTCGTGGCCGCGGTTGCGCTGGCTGCGTTCTCACTCGTGACTGGGTTCGTGTTCGTGCGGCGGCAGTTGGGCAGTGCCACGCCGCTCATCGGCATCGACCTCTGGCGCGACAAGCTGATTTTACTTGCCGACGCCTCCACTTTCGGCGGCGGGATGCTCATGATCGGCTTGATCACCTACTCGCCGACGTACGTGCAAGGGGTGATGGGCTACTCGCCGACCGTCGCAGGCCTGACGTTGACCACCATGTCGCTTGGCTGGACCCTCGCCTCGTTGGTGGCGGGTCGCCTGATCGTGCCCCTCGGGCCGGCCACGTCGGCGCGCATAGGAGGCGCGTTCGCCGCCCTTGGAGGCTTTCTCTACTTGCTGCTCACGCCCGAACGCGGCCCCTGGTGGGTCGCCTTCTCCTCGCTGGCAGTGGGGGTGGGGCTGGGGTTCATCATGACCACCATGATCGTCACCATCCAGTCGTCGGTCGATTGGTCGAGGCGGGGGGCGGCCACGGCCGCCAACATGCTCATGCGACTCCTCGGCAACTCGGTGGGGGCAGCGGCCCTCGGCGCGGTCCTCAACGTGGCCTTGGCCCGCAGCTCGGTGGCCGGCGGTGTCGACGTCCTGCAGCAAGTCCAGGCGCTCCTCGAGCCCGGAGGTAACCCGGCGGCGGCCGACCCGGGCACGCTGGCGATCCTCGCGTCTAGCCTGCACGTCGTGTACGTGGGCGTGTTCGCGATCGGCGCCGGCGTCTGCGTGCTTACTTGGTTGCTGCCGCGAGATAGGAGGCTTGTGTGAACCCAGAAGGTGAAGTTGGTAGCAATTTGCCGTTGTGGGAGTTGGGGAGCTGGCAGGGTCTTGAGCGCCTCGAAGGAGTCAGGTTCGCCGACGTCTGCGTCGTAGGCCTTGGCGGTTCTGGCCTGTCGGCGGTGCTCGAGCTCAGGCGTCTGGGGTACAGCGTCGTGGGCCTCGATGCTGGGAGTGTGGCCGGCGGCGCTGCCGGCCGCAACGGTGGTCTCTTGCTAGCCGGGACCGCCGCCTTCTATCACGATGCCCGCAGGGCTCTGGGTGCCGAACGGGCGCGAGACCTCTACCAGCTCACTCGCAGGGGTTTGGCGGACGAGCTGGCGGCGGCCGGACCCACGGCTCGGCGAGTGGGTTCGTTGCGGGTGGCCGCCGATGGGGCCGAGCGCGTGGATTGCGAGGCGCAGTACGAGGCCATGCGCGAGGACGACCTTCCCGTCGAGAAGTACGAGGGTCCGGAAGGGGTGGGGCTCCTGTTCCCGGAGGACGCCACCTTCAACCCCTTGGAGCGTTGCAGAAGGCTCGCGCGCGCCGCGTTGGCGGCGGGCGCAGAGTTGTTCGAGCGGAGCGCTGCTACCAGCGTTGCGGGTACGCGGGTTCGCACCGAGCATGGCGAGGTGGTGTGCGGCGCCGCCTTGGTAGCGGTCGATGGTCGCCTCTCGCGCGTACTGCCCGAGCTGGCCGGCAGGGTGCGGGACGTGCGCCTGCAGATGCTGGGGACGGCGCCCACCGATGAGATCCGGCTGCCGCGGCCCGTGTACCGCCGCTACGGCTTCGAGTACTACCAGC
>CAJDWU010000007.1_pt2 | contig 41961 bp, 38 predicted proteins | sample 7391771 | NCBI WGS metagenome assembly CAJDWU01 (sample SAMEA7055737, study PRJEB34461) | soil metagenome | biome: terrestrial ecosystem; feature: Peninsula; material: soil | place: Antarctica | collected 2016 | reverse complement strand
ATGAGCGGCACGTCCTCGGCGCGCGCGGGCCGCACGCCGAGTTGCAACCCGGGCTGCTCGTCAGTCTTGGGCCGAAGGGCGGCGGGCTGCTGGGGTATGGAGCCGAGTGTCGGGTTCATTCCTGCTCCTTCGGGGGCGTCTGCTCAGGGAGCTGCTCCCGGGCAAGGTCGGCGCTGGCTGCGGCCACCTGCTCGAGCACGCGCTCGCGCGCAGTGCCGCCGTACGAGCGGCGCGCGTCCACTACGGATTCGAGCTTCAGCACCTCGTACACGTCGGGCCCGATACGCGCGTCCACGGCTTGCAGGTCGGCCAGTGGCAACTCCTCGAGGGCCACGCCCTGCTGCACGGCCAGACTCACCAGGCGTCCGACCACGTGGTGCGCGTCGCGAAACGGCAGGCCATGGCGCACGAGGTAGTCGGCCAGGTCTGTGGCGTTCGAGTAACCGCGCCCTGCGGCCTCACGCATGCGTGAGGCGTCGACCTTCATCCTGGGCAACATGCCGAGGTAGAGGCGGACGCTGTCGATCGCCGTGCCCAACGCGTCGAACAGACCCTCCTTGTCCTCCTGCATGTCCTTGTTGTAGGCCAGTGGCAGCCCCTTCATGACCGTGAGGAGGCCGACCAGCGAGCCGTAAACGCGGCCGGTCTTGCCGCGCACTAGCTCGCAAACGTCGGGGTTCTTCTTCTGCGGCATGATCGAGCTGCCGGTCGTGTAGGCGTCGCTAAGGGTCACGAAGGCGAACTCGGCCGTCGACCAGATGATCAGTTCCTCGCTGAGCCGCGAAAGGTGCATCATCAGGATGGCCAAGGTTGAGAGCGTCTCGAGCATGTAATCGCGGTCCGAGACGGCGTCGAGCGAGTTGGCGGCCACGCCCCCGAAGCCGAGCAGTTCCGCGGTCAGGTGGCGGTCGATCGGGAAGCTCGTCCCCGCCAAGGCGCCCGCGCCTAGCGGTGAGACGTCGGCACGCGCGAGGGCGTCCTCGAGGCGCCCCTGGTCGCGTTTGAACATCTCGTGGTACGCGAGCAGGTGGTGCGAGAAACGCACCGGCTGCGCCACCTGGAGGTGGGTGTAGCCGGGCATGATGACGTCGATGTGGTCTTCGGCCAAGGTCACGAGCAGGCGCCGCAGTTCCACGAGCAGGCCGCGCAGCTCGGCGCCCCGCCGCGCCAGGTAGAGGCGGGCGTCGGTGGTCACCTGATCGTTGCGGCTGCGGGCAGTATGCAGCTTGCCGCCGACCGAGCCCAGGCGCTGCGTGAGGAGCGACTCGAGGTTCATGTGAACGTCTTCAAGCTCCTCGCGCCACTCGACCTTGCCGGCACGCACCTCGGCAAGCAGTTCCCGCAGGCCGGCGACGAGGGCGTCGCCTTCCTCAGCCGTGATGATGCCCTGACGGGCGAGCATCCGCGCGTGCGCAAGAGAGCCGAGCAGGTCCTCCTCAGCCATGGCGGAATCTACTTTGGTGGAGGAGTTGACGCGTTGCACGAGGGCGTCGGTGGGCTCCTCGAAGCGCCCACCCCACATGCGGGTGTCTTGCTTGGGGCCTTCGTCGCTCACGCCGTACCGCTCCGCTTCTGCCACACGCCACCCACGCGCTTGACGAGGTCGAGCGGGTCGTTGCCCGCCGCTCCGTAGCCCAGCCGCTGGTAGTAGGCAAGTACTTGTGGGTTGCTGAGCCTGACGGCGAGGTAGGGGACGTTGGTGCGGATGGCGTCGGCCTCGAGCATGGTCATCAGCCAACGTCCGTAGGCCTGGCCCCGATGATCGGGGTGGGTGACGATGGGCTCAACCCGCCACCCCTCGCCCTCCTCGCCGTACCTGAGGGCCGCGAGGACCTTGCCGGCGTCGTCCTCCACCAGCAGTGCGCTGTTGAGGCCCAGCCACTCGCGCAGTTCGGCGGCGCTGACACTTTTCTGCAGCCTGGACGTGGCGTACAGCCGCGCCAGCGCCTCGGCGTCGGCGCCGGTGGCGTCACGCAGCTGCGGTTGGGCGTAGTCGGCCCCGGGCTTCTTGGGGAGTACGGCGGCGCTTGCCACGTTCGTCTTCCCCTAGCCCTTCGCCTCGACTTGCAGCTGCCTAGCGATCCTGAGCCTCAGGGCGTTCAGCTTTATGAAACCGTCGGCGTCGGCCTGGTCGTAGACGTTGTCTTCCTCGAAGGTCACGACGTCTTGCCGGTAGAGGCTGTTCGGCGACCTGCGGCCAAGCACGGTGACGCTGCCCTTGTAGAGCTTGAGGCGCGCCTCGCCGGTCACGACCTGCTGGATGTCGTCCATGAGGTTCTGCATTGCCACGCGCTCGGGCGCGAACCAGAAGCCGTTGTATACGGCGGCGGCGTAGCGCGGGACGAGTTCGTCGCGAAGCTGCAGGACTTGGCGGTCCAGCGTCAGGGACTCGACGGCCTTGTGCGCGTGGAAGAGGAGCGTGCCGCCGGGCGTCTCGTAGCAGCCGCGCGACTTCATGCCCACGAAGCGGTTCTCCACGATGTCGACACGGCCCACACCGTGCTTGCCGGCGATTGCGTTGGCCCTGGCCAGGAGCTGGGCGGGGGAGAGGCGCTCGCCGTCGATGGCTACGGGGTTGCCGTTCTCGAAGGAGACCGTGACGACCTGAGCCTCGTTCGGGGCGTCCTCCGGGTCGACGGTCAGCTTCCACATGCCGCGCGGTGGCTCGACCCACGGGTCTTCGAGGACGCCGCCCTCGTAGGAGACGTGGAACAGGTTGGCGTCCGTGGAGTACGGCTTCTCCTTGGTGACGGGAACGTCGATGCCTTGCTCCTTGGCGTAGGCGATGCAGTCCTCGCGGCCCCTCAAGTCCCACTCACGCCACGGCGCGATCACGCGCACGTCGGGCTTCAGGGCGTAGGCCGAGAGTTCGAACCGTACCTGGTCGTTGCCCTTGCCTGTGGCGCCGTGAGCGACGGCGTCGGCGCCTTCGGCCTCGGCAATCTCGATCATCTTGCGAGCGATCAGGGGCCTAGCGAACGAGGTGCCCAGAAGGTAGTAGCCCTCGTAGATGGCTCCGGCGCGCAGGACCGGAAACACGAACTCCCCGACGAACTCCTCCTGCAGGTCCACGGCGTAAGCTGCAACGGCGCCCGTGCGCAGGGCCTTGGCCTTGGCCTCCGCGACCTCGTCGCCCTGGCCGATGTCGGCGGTGAACGCCACCACCTCGGCACCGTACGTGGCCTTGATCCAGTGGAGGATCACGGAAGTGTCGAGACCCCCGGAGTAGGCCAGCACGACCTTCTTGACTTTCTTCATCTCGCCCTTGTTCATGCCGTTCTCCTAACGTTGGTCATCGTTCGTGCCCCTGCCTTGCCCTTATGCACTACGGCCACGCAACGCGGCGACCGAGAGGGTCGGCACGGCACATGGAACGGTCGTCCCACGGTGGCGCCGACGCGCTCAGCTACGCTTTGCTCGTCGGTTGTTCTCGGTACTTAGGTGGTGGGTGGGCCGGGTGATTGGCATGCGCGTATGGGTGTGTTAGCTAGCGGATGCTTATGCATGCCCGCTGATAACGATGCAACCATAGCACCCGCCTTGGAGGTCGTCAACGCCCGGGACCCTGCGCCACTCTGTCCGCCCCCCGCGGCCTTCCCAGCCGCCAGGGCAGCGCCGAGAGCATGGCGGCGCCTACCACCAGTGCCCCTCCCAGCATGCCGAGTGCACCCAGGCGCTCGCCGAACAGCCAGGCAGCCAGCCCCGCCGCCACGACGGGCTCGATCGTTGCCACGAGCACTGCGCGAGACGCTTCTACGCGCTTGAGGCCCGTGTAGTACACGAAGTACGCGAGGTAGGTGGACAGCCCCGCCATTAGGAGGAGGTAGAGCCAGGTCTCGAGCGTAGCGGCCTTGACGGCGGTGAACGGCGTGAACGGCGCCAGTCCGAGGGCGCCGAGCGGCAGGACGATGGCGTAGATGGTGGCGGGCCGGTACCTCTTCAGCACCCACTTCCCGAACAGGTAGTAGCTGGCGTAGGAGGCCCCGGAGACTAGGCCCCACGTCACGCTGCGCACGCTGACGGTCATGCCCGACTCGCCGCCCTGCGCGACCAGAACGACGCCCACTATCGACATGGCCACCAGCACCGTCTTCAGCGGGGTGAGCCTCTCGCCCAAGAACACCGCAGCGAGGACTGCCACGAACGCGGGCGCCGAGTAGAGCAGGATGAACGCGAGACTCACCCCGCCGGCGTCGATCGCCAGGTTGAGGGCCGTGTAGAAGAGCACCACGCCTATTAGCGCGAACGCCGCGAACGCGAAGGCGTCGGAGCGCCTCAGGAGGCGCAGGTGCCCCTCGACTAGCGCGTGAATCACGAACAGCGCACCGCCCAGGGCGGCGCGCCAGAACGCGATCTCGATGGCGCCGATGCCGGCCGCCAGCAGGTTCTTGGAGAAGACCCCGAGTAGCGCCCACAAGAGCGCGGCGAGCGCGATGAGGGCGTACCCCGTAAGGAGCGGGCGCTCGGCCGACACGCTGGTCAGGTCAGGTCGCCCGCATGCCGTACTCGCGGGCCGTTTCGGGGTCGTTGGCCCTTAGCGCCCGCATGCGCCGCCGGTACGATGTGAACTCGACGAAGAAAGCCACTAAGTTCACGACGTAGATGACGATCAGGGCGATCACGTCGGTCATGAGGCCCATGACGGGGCCCACGCCTAGCGGCAGGTAGTGGAGGAGCAAGTCGACGCCGAAGATGGCCCACGGCACGGACAGGAGGACTCCCCACAGCTCGTCGGCCTGCCCCGTGCCCGGAAGAAGGATGGCGAGCAGGTGGTAGAGCGGCGTGCGCGGCGCGTTACGCGCGACACGAGGGCGCGGCAGCACGAGCTGCACGACGTTGTAAAGCGTGAGCAGCAGGAACGCGACGACGATGACGAGCCATATCCAGTGCGCCAGGCTCACGCCGGCCACCCCCGTGAGCGCCGCCCAGGGGTTGGTGAAGACCCCGGCCAGCGCCGCCTGGAAGGAGCCCGCCACCGCGCTGCGGAGCCGCGTCTCGTCGGGCACGACCAGGGCCTTCGCGTCCGGCTCGAAGGTTGCCATCAGGCGCGATGGGTTGCTGGCCTGGCCGAGGTTGAAGGCCGCGGCCGGCAGGCCGGCCTCGAGGTCGAGGGCGCGGCGGAAGAGGGCTTCATCGCCCAACAACACGCCTAGGTTGTTGACGGAGGCTGCCATGTCTGGCGCGCTCCGGTAGGCCAAGGCGGCGGGATCGCTGGCGCCGGAGGTCTGTTCCGCGTAACCGCGGACGAACGCCACGTCGGTGCCGCTACCAGGGGTGCGAGCCACGGCGTCGAGCGCCGGCACCGAGGCCAAGGAGCCGGAGCCCCAGGCCGCGGGTAACGTGTCGCCGTCTCGTGCCCAGCCCTGGAGGGCAACTAGGCACCCGGCAGCGACCAGGAGGAGTACCGCCACCAGCTTCTCGGTGAAGGTGGCGTAGCGGAGGAAGAGGAGGCGCGCGCCCCCGCTCTTGCTCGACTTGCGGCGCAGGTTGAGGGACTGCGGACGCCAGTACTTGGCGGCGAGCGCTGCGTAGAGCGCCAGGAGCGCCACGAGCAACGCCGCTACGCCGTACCAACCCGTGCGGCCGACGTCGAGCGCTGCCTTCCTGACTGCCGAGGCAAGGCCGAAGCCGGCGCCCTCGCGGGAGCGCTCGAGCCACTGGTCGGCGGCCTCACGTTGGCCGTCCGCCCGCAGGTAGGAGGAGTACTCCTTGAGGGCGGCCTGCCTCTCGGGAACGGCTGGCGTGGAGAGCAAGTAAACCCAGTCGGACCAGAACGCCGCCGCTTGCAGGTCGCCCTTGCCGAGTGCAGCCTCGAGGGCGCCGAGCGGGAAACCGTAAGCCTGCGCCAGGTCCTGGTCGAAGAGGAGCTCGGCGCGGTAGCCGCGCGCCGCGAAGTCGTCGAAGGCCGCGTACATGGCCCTGGCCGCCGCTTCACTGTGAGGTGGCGAGAAGCGCATCAGTTCCCGGGCGAGCTGTGCCCGCTCGTAGAACGTGACGGCGTTGCTGATTGCCGCTTCTATGGCCTCCGACTCCTCGGAGCTGCCCGGCGCCGCGGCGCGAGCGGCCTCGAGGTAGAGCCACGGGTTGGTTGGGTCCTGCTTGAGCCGCAGGGCCGGATCAGGCCCAGTAGCCTCGTTGCGCAGCCAACCGTAGAGCTCGAGGTCGACGTCGAACGGTTCAACCTCGTCTATCCCACTCGCGAGGATCGGGACGCGGCCATCTGCGCCGTTGGAGTAGGTGACCGTGACGACGGGCACGCCGCCCGACGAGGCGATGTCGGAAACCTGAGCCGGCAGGCGGTAACGCTTGCGCACCACCCCGGTACGCGCGTCGATGAGTAGCACGGAGTTCCCGTGACCCACGTAAACGTCCGGGCCCGACTCGAGCAGCCCGACCGTCTTGCCGGTGTGGTCTTGGAAGGTCAACGTCCAGAGCGTCTGCCCGCCGCGCACGCCCTCGACCGAGCCGTCGGCCAAGCGCACCGTGGGGTAAGCGGCGAGGTCACCGCGGCCAGCCGCGCTGCTGCTCGACTCCGAAGCCCCTTGGTCACCAGGCTCCTGCACGCTTGGCCCTGTGGCCGGCGGGGTGGGCGGCGCCTGGCTTCCTGACCGAGTTCCCGGCTGCTCCGCCGCTTCTGGCGGTTGCGGCGCCTGAGATGCGCCACTCGGCTGCTCGGTTGCTTCCGGCGCGCTGGTGGAGGGAGGGGTCCCGGTCTCAGCGCCTCCGGACGCCACCGAAACGGTGAAACTTGCGTTTATCCCAGGTCCTTCTACGTTGACTGTCTGGTTACCCGGCTCCTCTAGGCTCGTGCTGTAGCGGATGGAGCCGGAGGCGTCTGCCTTCTCCAAGCTCACGAGCGGGGCCCCGTCGTCTGGAGCCAAGGAGACTCGGTAGCTTCCGCCGGGGACCAGGTTGTCGCCCGTGAGGTGCAGTACGTCGCCGACCTCGTACTCGAAGGCGTCGAGCCCGACCATGGGCACGGACTGGGCCAACGCCATGCCCAACGTGAGAGCGAGCGAGGCGAGGAAGATGCCCGCCCGCCTCGAGGCGATGGCGGCGTGCAGCGTCTGCGGCACGCCTGCACGTTTCTGGGCGGCGTGAGAGGTAGACATGTCCACACATTACCGCACCGTGAGGACGGCCTCTCACGCGGTTGCCCAGCGTGGTTTCCTTCGCGTCCTGGCCGTTAGGGGCGCTGATATAGTGCTGTCGTGCAGCCCGAAACTGGCGCCAGCCTCGCCATGCCACTAGCCCCCGAAGCCCTTCGTTGGTTCGTGGCCGAACTCGATGCCGCCGGCCGTGCGCGGTTAGAACCGTACGCGGCGCGCGCGTCGCTCATACAACGCCTCGACGAGGCGTGTGGGCTTCTGGGTTGGTCGTTCACCCTCGCTCCGCTGGGCGCGACCGCCCTGGTAGGCAACCTCACCCTCATGGGAGCCACCAGGGCCGATGTCGTGAACGCCGGCCCCCTTCTCGCCGAAGAACATGCGGCCGAGGTCACGCTGGCGCGCTGCGCCGCGCTCTTCGGTCTGAGTCTGCCTTACGTGGCGCACGACCCGAGCTACTGGGTGGAGTACGACCCCGAGGCCCACGAGCCCCTCTACGAGCCTGACCCTGTCAGCGCGGCGGCCCCGCCCTTGGAGTTCCCGAGTGCGGAACGGCGCACAGCGGCCGAGGCAGTGGCGGCCCCGGCGGCTTTAGGCCGAGGGCCTGCGAACGCGGTGGCCGGTAGCGAGACTGCTGACGCTGACGCCGCTCCACTCGGTACGGGAGTAGCCGTCGTGGCCAACTCTGGTCACGAGGTCATCGAACGGTTGGTCGAGCGGCTGAAGGGCTCCGGCCTTGGCAAGGAGGCCGCACGCCTGGTCGTCCGTTACAACGGTTACGGCCGCACGGCGGAAGAGTCGCGCGAGTTGTACGGCCGCCTGCGAGCGCTGCTACTTAAGAGCGGCGCGGAGGCAACGTGACCCCCGAAATCTGGTTAGCGAGCAGGAGCAAGGCGTGATCAAGGTCATCGCGATCGGCGACGTGCACGGTCAGTGGCCCGAGCTGTGGCGCGTGCTCAAGGCGGCTGCGGCCGCCACGCCGACGCTGGAGCCCACTCAAGCGGTCGTCGAGGGACGCTACCGCGTGGTGTGCGTTGGCGACCTCGTGCACTACAAGGAGGCCCGCGACTACGCCAACGCGGTAGGGGAGGAACCCTACGACCCAACTGACCCTGATCACCTCAGGCGGGCGGCCAAGGCACAGATCCGGGAGCTGTACCGCTTCAAGCGCTACGTCGATCAGGCGGGCGGCAACGTCTCGATAATCCTCGGCAATCACGACGAGGCGGCGCGCGATCATCGCTACCAGCTCACCACGCGCGGGGGCATGAACCACGTCGAGTTCAACTCCGCGAAGGGTGGCATGGAACTGCCCGACGACCTGAAGGAATGGTTCGGAGCCATGCCTAGAGAGGTCGTGTACCACGGCGTGCAGTTCGCACACGCGGGGCCGTTGCCCGGCATGCAGGTGTTCGACGATTTCTTCTATCACGACCCGGATACCAAGTCGTGGTGGTTCAACAAACCCGAGCTGGTCAAGCAGGCGGGCCACCGCTTCGGGGTTTACGGCCACACCGTCATGAAGGAAGGCGTCTACGTGGACCGGGAGCACGGCTTCGCGATGATCGACGCCCTAGGCAAGCTGCAGTTCATGGAACTGCTGCTGGATGACGACCGTCTCGATTTCAGCGTCATGCAGCTCTGAAGAGTTTCTACAGGGAGTATCCGCCACCCGCATCGTCGCGCACGAGTTCGCCGTTGCGCAGCACGAGCGTGCGGCGCTTGTAACTGTCGACCAGGTCGCGAGCGTGAGTCGCGAGCAGGATGGTCGTACCGCGCAAGTTGATGTCGTCGAGAAGCTCCATGATCTCGAGGGCCGTGTCGGGGTCGAGGTTGCCCGTGGGCTCGTCGGCGAGTAGTAGCGGCGCGTCCGTCACCAAGGCGCGCGCGGCGGCCACTCGCTGCTGCTCGCCCAGGCTGAGTTCGATGGGGAACGCTTTGCGCTTGTGCGCGAGGCCCACTTGCCGCAGCGCCGTCATGGCGCGCTGCTCGTGGTTCCCACGCGCGCCAACTGCACGCAGGGCGAACGTGAGGTTCTCGAGGGCCGAGAGGTGCCCCAACAGTCGGTGGTCCTGGAAGATCATGCCGATGCTGCGCCTCAGGTAAGGCAGGCGCGACTCCGACAGCCGCGATACGTCCTGTCCGCCCACCGCGACCGTGCCCTCGGTGGGCACGATGCTCCTGAGCATGAGCGAAAGCATCGTCGATTTCCCGGCCCCCGAGTGTCCGGTCACGTACACGAACTCGCCCTTGGCGATGTGGAAATCGACGTCCTTAAGGGCGTGCGTATGCGTGCGCGGGTAAGTCTTGGTCACATGCCGGAACTCGACCATGCTGGTGTTCGCCGACTGCGAGCCGCGAGTGCCGCCGGGGCCCGCCCTCATCGCGAAGCCCCCAGTGCGTCCATGAGGACCTGGAAGGCCGCCTCGTCGTCCATCTTCGTGAGCACTTTGGTGTTCGGTTCCTGCACCCGCTCGCCGGTGCGCCTGTCGATGACCGTCATGCCCCGGGTGTGCTCGCCAGCGCGCTCCACCACCACGTGGCGGCGCTCGGACTCGAACAGTTCGGGGTCTGTCACGGCTAGAACGGAGCATGGGTCGTGGAGCGGTCCCTGCTGGGCGCCGCCGGAAGAGCGGCCGTAGGCGGCCGTGAAGTAGTCGAGAAGGTCCGCCGAGAACTTCGCGGTGCGTGTGCCCAACGCCCTTATCTGAGCTATGCGGCCGCGCTCCATCATGAACTGGTGGGTGACGTCGAGCCCGGCCAGCACGAGGTTGGCGCCGGACTCGAACACGACTTGCGCGGCCTCCGGGTCGGCCCAGATGTTGAACTCGGCGGCGGCCGTGGCGTTGCCCGGGCCGTACGCGCCACCCATGATGCTGATGCCGCTCAAGCGTGTGGCCAGTGCAGGCTCGAGCATGAGTGCCAGCGCGACGTTCGTGAGAGGGCCGATGGCGACGAGCCAGAGGTCGTCGCGTACTTCCGCGGCGTCGAGCAGGGCCCGAACCGCCGGTGTCTTCGCGGCCTCGCGCGTGAGTCGCGGGATGGTTGGGCCGTCGAGGCCGGTTTCCCCGTGAATGTACGCGGCGTGCTGGGCGGGCCTGAGGAGCGGCTTGGCGGCGCCAACGTGAAGCGGCGCCGCGACGCCGGCCACTTCGCATGCGACCAAGCCGTTGCGCTCAGTGAACGGGAGTGGCGCGTTGCCGCTGACGACGCTGATGCCGACGAGCTCGGACCGCTGGGCCGCCAGGAAGATGGCGATGACGTCGTCGTGACCAGGATCGCAATCTAACCAGATGGGTACGGGCATCGCGACATGTTACCAAGACGTCCGGCCGTTTAGCCGGGTGCGCCCTGGTTCACGGGGAGCCGCAGTCGGGGCACGCCCGACCGCGACTCCCCGCGTCCTTACTCGATCTTGTCGAGCTCGGCTTCGCCGGGCAGGACCATGGCGCCAACGACGCCGTCGCCCTGGCCCACGCGCATGATGTTCACGCCTTGGGTGGAACGACCGTACGAACTGACCTCGCTTACCGCGGTGCGGATGAGGATGCCGTTCTCGGAGAGCACGAACAGCTCCTCGGTGCCGGTGACGGGCTCGAGGGTGACCATTGCACCGGTGCGGTCGGAGAGGCGGTGCCCGATCACGCCTTGCCCGCCGCGCCCCTGCACGGGGAACTCGGCGAGGGCGGTGCGCTTGCCCAAGCCCTGTTCCGTGACACTGAGCAACTCGGCGGTCTCCTTCTGCCCTTCGGCTATAGCGGCGAGGCTGACCACCGCGTCACCCTTGCGCAGCCTTATACCGATGACTCCCTGGGTGGCGCGGCCGGTATCGCGGGCGTCGTCCTCCTTGAAGCGGATGGCCTGGCCGTTGCGAGTACCCAGCACTACGTCGGCCAGGCCGTCGGTGATGCGCACGGCGACCAGCTTGTCGCCCTCGAGCAGGTTGATGGCCACCAGCCCGGTGACGTTGATGTTGCCGTACTCGCGGATCAGCGTCCGCTTCACCAGGCCGCCCTTGGTGGCGAACACGAAGTAACCGTCCCGGTCGAGGCTCTTGAGCGACAACACCGTCTGGACGTTCTCGCCCTCCGTGAGCGGGAGCAGGTTGCGGATGTGACTGCCGCGAGCGGCGCGCTCGAACTCGGGGATGTCGTAGATCTTCTCGCGGTACACGCGGCCCCGGTCCGTGAAGAAGAGTAGGAAGTCGTGCGTGCTGCCAACGAGGAGGATGGAGTTGACGTCGTCCTCCTTGACCTTGGCGGCGGTGGCGCCGCGACCGCCGCGTGCCTGCTGCCGGTAAGCGGTGATGGCAGTGCGCTTGATGTATCCCCCGCGCGTGAGCGTGACGGTCACCGTCTCTTCGGCGATCAGGTCTTCCTTCCCGATGTCGTCGGTGAGGTCGGTGATGGCCGTGCGCCGCGGGTCGGCGAACTGCTTCCTAACGTCGAGCAGCTCCTGGTGGATCACGCGCCAGAGCTCAGCAGCGTCGGTGAGGATGAGGTCGAGCCGAGCGATCTCCTCTTGCAGACCACGGTATTCGTCGTTGATCTTCTCGCGCTCGAGCCCGGTAAGGCGCTGCAAGCGCATGTCGAGGACGGCCTGCGCTTGGGGGTCGGAAAGGTTGAACTCGCGCATGAGCGCCGTCTTGGCCTCGGGCCCGTCCTTGGAAGAGCGGATGAGGGCGATGACCGCGTCGAGGTTGTCGAGCGCGATGAGGTAGCCCTCGAGGATATGGGCCCGCTCACGCGCCTTGCGCAGCTCGAAGTCGGAGCGGCGGCGCACGACCACCACGCGGTGGTCGAGGTAGTAACGGAGCATCTCCTTGAGAGAGAGGATGCGCGGCGCGTTCTCGACGATGACCACGTTGTTGACGGCGAACGTGGTCTGCAACTGCGTGAACTTGTAGAGCTGGTTGAGGACGAGTTGGGGGATGGCGCCGCGTTTGATCTCGAACACGATGCGCATGCCGTGGCGGTCCGACTCGTCGCGGATGTTGCTGATGTCCTCGATCTTCTTGCCGCGCACGAGTTGGGCGACCGTCTGGATGAGCGAGGTCTTGTTGACCTGGTAGGGGATCTCGGTGACCACAATGGCGGCCTTCTGAGTGTGGTCCTCGATGCGGGCCCGGCCACGCACCCTGATGCTGCCACGGCCCGTCTCGAACGCCTGCCTGATCCCCTCGCGACCGATGATGCCGCCCGTGGGGAAGTCGGGGCCGTGCACGTGTTGCATGAGCTCGTCAATACCGATGGCCGGGTTCTGGATCATGGCCACGAGCGCGTCGACTACCTCGCCCAGGTTGTGAGGGGGCATGTTCGTCGCCATGCCCACCGCGATCCCGGCGGCGCCGTTCACGAGTAGGTTCGGCACAGCCGAGGGCAGGACCGTGGGCTCTTGCAGCTGGCCGTCGAAGTTGTCGCGGAAGTCGACCGTTTCCTTCTCGATGTCGGCCAGCATGGCCTCGGCCAAGGCGGTTAGGCGCGCCTCCGTGTAACGGTAGGCAGCGGCCGGATCGCCGTCGATGGAGCCGAAGTTCCCTTGCCCGTCGACCAGGCGGTAGCGCAGGTTCCAATCCTGCGCCAGCCGCACCATGGCGTCGTAGATGGCGCTGTCGCCGTGCGGGTGGTACTTGCCGATGACCTCGCCCACCACGCCGGCGCTCTTAGAGTGCTTGCGGTTGGACGCCAAGCCCATCTGGCGCATGGCGAACAAGATGCGGCGCTGCACCGGCTTGAGCCCGTCGCGCACGTCGGGGAGCGCGCGCTGCACGATGACCGACATGGCGTAATTGATGAAACTCGTCTTGATCTCGTCCGTTATCTGGACGGCGACGACTTGACCCTCGTTCAACGTGACCTCCGTTGCCTGCTGGCCGACACCCCGCCACGACCCCTTGTGGGTGCCCCCCTCACAGGTGCCTCCCTCGCGGGCGGGAAGCCTACCCGCGCCCCAGGTAGTGGGGTTTGGAGGGTGGTTACTGGGCGCCGCGCGCTGGTAGGCGGCCTGACGCACGATTCTACCACTTGGGCCGGCCCGGCTCGGTTGGCGCCAGGTCCTGGCCTAGGGGAGCTAGGCCCGTGCACGACGGTGAAAGGGCGTGACGCAGGGCCGTGGTAGTTTGCCGTGACATGATCGAGCGCTACTCCACCCCCGACATGCGCCGCCTTTGGGGCGAAGCCGAGCGTTACCGGACCTGGCTGGAGGTAGAGCTGGCGGCCATGGAGGCCTGGGAGGAACTAGGCGAGGTGCCGGCAGGCACGGCTGGCGTGCTGCGCCGTGCCGCCCTGGCCGCCCCGCTCGACGAGGCCTTCGCCGAGCGCGTCGCCGAGATAGAGGCAGAGACTCGCCACGACATCGTTGCGTTCACCCGCGCGCTCACCGAGCGGTTGGGAGAGGGCGCGCGCTTCGTGCATTTCGGCCTCACCAGCACCGACGTGGTGGACACGGCCCAGAACCTCGTGCTGAGCCGCGCCCTGGACATCACCCTCGCCGAGGTGCGGGCCGTCCACCAGAAGCTGCTCGACCTAGCCCAGCGCTACCGCCACCTGCCCTGCATCGGCCGCACCCATGGCATCCACGCTGAGCCCATGACGTTCGGGCTCAAGTTCCTGAACTTCGCCGCGGCGTTCGAACGCGACGAGCGGCGGCTGGCGAGCGCCAAGGTAGGCATCGAGGTGGCCATGCTCTCGGGCTCGGTCGGCACCTTCGCTCACGTGCCACCGCAAGTGGAGGAGGCGGTCGCACGCTCCCTGGGGCTGGCGCCGGACCCCATTACCAACCAGACGGTCGCGCGGGACCGTCACGCCGAGGTCATGTCTGCCCTCGCCATCCTCGGCACCAGCATCGAGCGTGTGGCGCTCGAGATCCGGCACCTGCAGCGCACAGAGGTGGCGGAAGCACAGGAGGGGTTCGCCAAGGGGCAGACCGGGTCCTCGTCCATGCCGCACAAGAAGAACCCTATCGCCAGCGAGAACCTCATGGGCGTGGCGCGCATCATGCGCTCCAACCTGCAGGCCGCCCTGGAGAACGTGGCCCTCTGGCACGAGCGCGATATCAGCCACTCCTCCGTCGAGCGCGTGATTCTGCCCGACACGACCACGCTCGCCGTCTACGCCCTCAGGCGCCTGGGGTCAGTGCTGGACGGGTTGGTAGTTCATGAGCGGCGCGTGGCCGAGAACTTGGACGCCTTGCACGGCCTCATCTATTCGCAAAGGGTGCTGCACCTGCTGATCGAGGATGGCATGAGCCGCGAGGCTGCCTACGCGCTGGTGCAAGGCGCCAGCCTACGTTGCTGGGAGACGGGCGAACACCTCCGCGACCTGCTGGCAGCCGACCCCGGCCAACCGCTCGATGCCGAGCAACTGGCGGCCGCGTTCGACCCCCGTTGGTACCTCCGCTTCGTGAACGATATCTTCGCCCGTAACGGCCTCTAAACCCCTGCTATCATCGTGGTGTGAGCCCTACTCGCACCGGACTACGCTACGAGGGCAAGGCCAAGAAGGTCTTCGTCACTACCGACCCCCTCCGCTACATCGTCGAGTACAAGGACGACGCCACGGCGTTCAACGCCCAGAAGCGCGGGACGGTGAAGGACAAGGGCGTGGTCAACGCCGCCGTGTCGGCGCGCATCTTCGAGTTCCTCGCCCTAGCCGGCGTCCCTACCCACTTCGAGGAGCTCCTGTCGCCCCGCGAGCAGCTGGTTAAGGCCGTCACGATCGTGCCGCTCGAGGTGGTCGTGCGTAACCGCGCGGCGGGCTCGTTCGCGCAGCGGTACGGCCTGGAGGAGGGGGGCGAGCTATTTCCCGTCGTGGTGGAGTGGTGCCTCAAGAACGACGCCCTGGGCGATCCACCTATCAACGACGCGGCTGCGGTGGCGCTTGGCATCGTAACGCCCGAGGAATTGGAGGAGATGTTCGAACTGACCGTAGAGGTCAACGAACTCCTCAAGCCGTACTTCGCGGCGCGCGGGCTCGACCTGGTGGACTTCAAGCTCGAGTTCGGGGTCGACGAGGACGGCAACGTGCTGCTGGCCGACGAGATCAGCCCCGACACGTGCCGCCTGTGGGACATGTCCACTGGCGAGAAGCTCGACAAGGACCGCTTCCGCCGTGACCTTGGCGGGGTCGAGGAGGCCTATCAGGAGGTCCTCCGCCGCGTCATGCAAAGCACTGACCAGGACGACGGCATCGTGGCAGATCACGCGGCGTCGCGCGACCACGCGCATGGGAACGCTCAACATGATCACGACCATGACGACCAGCCGGGCCGCGCGTTACGGGCCGAGGTGGACGTCATGCTCAGGCGCTCGATCCTCGACCCGCAAGGACGGGCCGTGGAAGCGACGCTGCACCGTCTGGGCCACGACAACGTGAGCAACGTGCGGGTGGGCAAGCGCATCTTGTTGGACGTCACGGGCGAGCCCGAGGCAGTGCTCGCCCAGGTTGAGCAGCTTGCCACCGACTTGCTGTCGAACCCGGTGATGGAGGACGTGAGGGTAGTGCTAGAGGGCGGGGAGGACTGAGCCGTGGCGCCCGTACCGGCCAAGGAAACCCTCGTCGCGAGCGACGGCGTCGAGCTAGTCCTATATCGTTGGCGACCCGCAGTACAGGCCGAGGGCGCCCTGATCATCGTCCACGGCTACGCCGAGCATGCCACTCGCCACCTCGACCTCGCACGCAGTGCGCAGGAGGTGGGGTACGACGTGTTCGCGCCTGACCTAAGGGGCCACGGCGAGAGCCCGGGAGTGCGCGGCAGCGTGCCGGGGTTCGGGCCCACGCTGGCCGACCTTCACGAGCTCTTCCGCCTAGCGCGCGCGACCGACCCGAAGCTGCCGGTGCTCCTGTTCGGCCATTCGATGGGCGGTGCCCTCGCCCTGCGCTACGCGCTCGACCACCCCGAGGAGGTCACGGCACTCGCGTTGTCGTCACCTTTCCTAAAAGACGCGACTACCCGGGCACCCTGGCTGAACAAGCTGGCAGGGGTCATCGCCCGGCTGTTGCCGAACCTGCCCGTCGCCAGCTTGAACGCTGCGTTCATCTCTCGTGACCCCGATCAGGTGGAGCGCTACCGGAGCGACCCGCTCGTCTACCACGGTGGGGTGCGCGCCAACGCCGGCCACGCGATGATCGAGCAGGGCGCGGCGCTCAGGGCCCACGCCGCCGAACTCGGCGTTCCCACACTAGTGATCGTCGGCACGGCCGACGGCATCGCCGACCCGGAAGGCAGCCGCGAACTCGCTGCCGCCAGCTCCAAAGTGAGGCTGGAGGAGATCGTGGGCGGCTACCACGAGCTGCACCACGATGACCCCGCTACCGGGGTGCCGCAGAAGTTCCGCAGGCTCCTAGTCGAGTGGCTTCAGGCCAACACCCGCAGCACCAAGAACTTGAGGTAACGCCCCTCCGGGAACGATACCGGGACCGGGTGATCGGCGGCGTGCCCGTACTCTGCGATGATCTGCGCCCGCACTCCCGCGGTCAGCGCCGCCTCGGCCACCACTTCCTTGAAGGCCTCCGGCGCGATCTGCGCGGTGCATGACGACGTCACCAACAACCCACCCGGCGCCACCAACCGGAAGGCGTCGCGGTTCAGCTTGAGGTAAGCACGCCAGGCGCGGCGTCGCTGCGTGACGGCGTTGGCCAGCGACGGTGGGTCGAGGATCACTAGGTCGTAGCGCGGCTCGGCGTCGGCCCAGATGGGTAACGACGTGAAGATGTCGGCCGCCAGGGCGCTGTGCTCCCCTTCGAACGGACCGTTGAGGCGAACGTTGACCTCGGCGGCCTCGAGAGCGGCGCGCGAGACGTCGACGCTCACGACCGACTTGGCCCCACCCGCGAGGGCGTAGACGCTGAAACCGCCCTGGTACGAGAACAGGTTCAGCACCCGCCGGCCCACGGCGAGCCGCCGCACGAGCTGGCGGTTGTCGCGTTGATCGAGGAACATGCCCGTCTTCTGACCGTGCCACGGGTCCGCCACGAAGCGCAGGTGGTTCTCACTGACGGTGAGTTCCGGCGGCGGCGCCTCTCCCCACAGAGCCGTCAGGTCGTGGCCCGCGCGGCCCGCACCCTGGTCCTCGTCTACGTCGTCGCGCTCGGCCCTGAGCACCACTCCCTTGAGCTTGAGACGGGTGCCGACCTCCTTGGCCACCTCGGGCAGCAGCGCGTCGAGAGACGAGGCGTAGCTCTTCATGACCGCGTAGCGACCGTAGCGGTCGCACACGATGCCCGGGAGGAAGTCGCCCTCGCCGTGCAACAGCCGGTAGGCATCGTTGCCGGCGGCGGGAAGCTGCGCGCGTAGTTCGAGCGCAGCCTCCACGCGCTGAGCGAGTCCCGGTGACGTTAAGCGCTCGGGCCCGAAGAGGCGGACGCCGATGGCGCCGTGGGCGTCGTAGAGGCCGTATGCCGCCGCTCGCCCGGCCTCGACTCTGACCCACTCGCCACCCTTGAGCTGATGCTCCGGCAGGTGGTTCCGGTAGACCCAAGGGTGGCCGGAGCGAACCGCCCCCTCGAGTCCTGGGGCGAGACGCAGCGTGGTGAGGGAGTCGCTCCGTTTCATGCCCACCTCCTTCAAGGCGGACGCCTTGTTATGGGTCAGTCGCGGTCATCCAAGACGGTGGCCAGGCGCTCCAGCGCCATGCGCAAGATGGGGCGAGAGGTAGCGAAGTTGAGGCGCGCGAAGCCCCCTCCGCCGAGGCCGAAGTCGGCACCCTCGTTCAGGCCGACCTTGGCGCGCTCGGCGAGGGCAGCGGCGGGCTTGTCGCCCAAGCCCTTGGCGCGCAGGTCGAGCCACACCAGGTAGGTTGCCGCCGGCACGTGAAGGCCCACGTCGGGGAAGGCGTCCTGCACGAAGCTCACGACCAGATCGCGGTTGCCACGCAAGTAATCGAGCGTGTAAGCAAGCCACTCGCTCCCATCACGGTAGGCAGCCACGGTGGCCACCTGCGCGAGGACGTTGGGTGCGGGCACGAGGCCCCCGCCGGCGGCCTTCAGGCGCTCGAGCATGCCAGGGTTGGTGGAGGCGGCGAACGAGATCTTCAGGCCGGGCATGTTGAAGGCCTTGGTAGGGCCGTAGATGGTGAGGGTGCGCGCGCCTATCTCTGGCGAAAGACTCGCGATTGGCACGTGCTTGCCGTCGAAGAGCAGGTCGGCGTGTAGGTCGTCGCTGACGACCCAGAGGTTGTGGCGCAGTGCGAAGGCGGCGAGCAGTTCGAGTTCCTCGCGGGTGAACACCTTGCCCACGGGGTTGTGTGGGCTGCACAACATGAGCATGCGGGTGGCAGGCGTCACGGCGGCCTCGAGGGCACCGAAGTCGATCGAGTAACCGTCGTCGCCCCGAACCATCTCGACCTCGACCGGCACGCGTCCGGCGTTCTGGACGGCGTTCTTGAAGGGCGGGTAGAGCGGGGTGAGCAGTAGCACCTCGTCTCCCGGGCCAGCGAACGCGCGCGCGGCCAGGTTGAGGCCCGCGCCAGTGGTGGGCAGCAAGCCGATCTGGTCGGGCTGCAGGGGCAGGCCATGCTTGACCGTCAACCGCTCGGCGACCGCCTCGCGAAGGTCGGGTACGCCAACACCGACCGTGTAACCCAAGTCGTTCGCGGTCAAGTTCGCGTCGATGGCCGCCTTGATCGAGTCGGCGATGGGGAAGTCCATCTCCGCTACCCAGAGGGGCAGCACGTCGGCCGGGAAGAACTGCCATTTCGCGCCGGGCCGAGCCTGGAGCGCCTCGAGCGAGACGTCGTCGTAGGGGTGATGCGTCATGGGGTCGAGTGTAACCCCGGTCCGTTGGCTGTCAGGGGCTAGACTCTCCCCATGCGAGCGAACGTGGAGGTGCCCGACTGGGCGCGGCGACTCGTCTCCGACGACACCGACATGGAGCGCGCGATGAGGCCGCTGGATCCGGCTGAGACGCCACGGGTCGAGTTCGAGTTCCCCGATGACGCCTACTACGAGTACGGCTTCCTGGACGCGCGGGGCAAGTTGCACGCCGACCCTGGGAACGGGTTGCGTGCTAACAACCCCTGGTACCCGGAAGTGAGCGCGCTCGTGGGCCCTGCGTACGTCCCCGACCCGTTCGCCGCCCTCGACAAATCGCTGGAGCGCGGCCACGTCTCGCGGCTGCGCCTGACGAGCGCCGCCCTGAACGGCCAGTTGAGGCACGCGAGCGTGTACACGCCCCGCGGTTACGAGGGCGTCCGGCTGCCGTTGGTGATCGCGCAAGACGGCGTGGCCTTCAACCGGTTGGCCCGCCTCCACCTGGTGGGCGAGGAACTGGCGACGCGCGGCGAAGCGCGCCCCGCGCGCTTCCTGTTCGTCGAGCCGGTTGACCGGAAAGTCGAGTACGCCTACTCGCGGGAGTACCTCGACTTCATGTTCGATGAGCTGCTTCCCGCGGTCGAGAGCGAGTACCCCGGAACCGGAGAGCGCGTGTGGGTCGGCGTGAGCCTCGGGGGCCTGGCAGCGGCCAACGCGGCCCTCACGAGGCCCGGACTGGTGACGAGCGTGGTGACCTTCTCAGGGGCGTTCCTTGGCGACCCGGTAAACAAGGATTTCTACACGTCGCAGGACTCCTGGCTCCTTGAGCGCCTCGCCGACCCTCTCGCCAGGCCGCCGGCGCGCTGGTACCTCGAAGTGGGCACCATCGAGTGGCTCAACGACGTCAACCGGCGCGTGGCCACCGCACTGAAGGGGCGCGGGGTGGACTCCGCCTTGACAGAGCGTCACGCGGGGCACAACTGGACTAACTGGCGCAACGGCATGGCTTCGGCGCTGAGGTTCGTGCTCAGACCCTGAGGGGCTCCAACAGGCGCGCGGCACGACTAGGTACCATGGAAGAAGCAGCAGGGCGCCCGCTGCGAAGGGGCGCACACGGAGGCGAGACGACATGGCTTACCGCATCGAGAAAGATACCCTCGGCGAGGTCCAGGTTCCACAGGAGCGTTACTGGGGTGCCCAGACGCAACGCTCGCTGGACAACTTCAAGATCGGCGGGCAGCGCATGCCCATCGAGATCATCCGCGCCTTCGCGGTGCTCAAGAAGGCGGCGGCCCTCACGAACGCCGAACTGACCGACTTTCCCCAGGAGAAGGTCGACCTCATCGCGCGCGTTTGCGACGAGATCGCCGCAGGCAAGCTCGATGACGAGTTCCCGCTGGTCGTGTGGCAGACGGGCTCGGGCACGCAGTCGAACATGAACGTGAACGAGGTCGTGGCCAACCGCGCCAGCGAGCTGGCCGGGGAGCCCCGCGGAAGCAAGAAGCCGCTCAACCCGAACGACGACGTCAACAAGAGCCAGTCCTCCAACGACACGTTCCCGACCGCCATGCACATCGCCGGCTACCGCGTGCTCGCGGAGCGGACGCTGCCGGAGTTACGTGCTCTGGAGGCCTCGCTGGAGGCGAAGTCGAGGGAGTTCGGTGCCGTCGTCAAGATCGGTCGCACGCACCTGATGGACGCCACGCCCCTGACCCTCGGCCAGGAGTTCAGCGGCTATGCGACCCAGGTGAGCAAGAGCATCGAGGCCATCGAGAACTCCTTGCCGCACTTAGCCGAGCTGGCGCTAGGCGGCACCGCCGTCGGTACCGGACTGAACACCCCGAAGGGGTTCGCGGTCAACGTCGCCCAACGGATCGCCGAGCTCACCGGCCTGCCGTTCCGGACGGCGGACAACAAGTTCGAGGCGCTTTCCGCCCACGACGCGGTCGTCGAGGCCTCGGGCGCCCTCAAGCGCGCGGCCGTGGCTCTGTTCGCGGTCGGCAACAACATCCGCCTGCTGGGCTCCGGCCCGCGTTGCGGGATCGGGGAACTGCGCCTGCCTGAGAACGAACCGGGTTCGAGCATCATGCCCGGCAAGGTCAACCCCACGCAGGCCGAGGCGCTCACCATGGTCTGCGCGCAGGTCATCGGCAACGACGCCGCCGTTAGCGTGGCCGGCACGCACGGCCACTTCCAGCTCAACGTCTTCAAGCCCGTGATGATCTACAACCTGCTCATGTCGGCCAACCTGCTCGCCGACGCTGCCAACAGCTTCCGCGTCCACTGCGTGGACGGCATCGAAGCCGACGAGCAGCGCATCCGCATGCACCTCGATAACTCGCTCATGCTCGTCACCGCCCTCAACACACGCATCGGCTACTACAAGGCGGCCGAGATAGCTCAGAAGGCGCACCACGAGGGGACCACCCTGAAGGAGGCCACCGTGGCCCTCGGCTACCTCACCCCCGAGGAGTTCGACGCCGCGGTCGTGCCGGAGGAGATGGTCGGCTGAGGCCGGGCTCAGCGTCGGTTGTCGATGACCTCGGCGTCGTCGGGCAGGTGACGTACTTCGGCAGGGTCGATGCCTTGGTCGACGACTAGGTCCTCGGCGTTCAGAACCGCTAGGACGTGGCCGTCCGACTGCGTGAAGACGAGCTGGCGCGGCAGCCAGTCCGATGACTCGACGCGCGCTGTGACGTTCAGGATCTGCGCGCTGGGGTCTTTGTTGGCGAAGTCGATCACGTAGACGTCACCGTTGGGCCCCTTCTCTACGGAGTCGATCGTCGCGTCGAACCCCGCGAAGATGGTGCCGAGGTCGAACGATATCTCGGCGCTGGCGCCGTCTTCGCCCTTGGGCAGCAGGCCACCCAGGGCATCGGGGTCGTCTGCATCGAAGATCATCACCTGGTTGGTCAAGAACGTGTAGTTGTAGACGGCGTCACCGTCGAGCACGATCTCGTTGTCGGCCAGCGCGTCGGGCTGGACGATGTAGGCCCTGGCGAGGCTCTGAGAGGGCACCACCTGGATCTCGATCTCAAGGGCGATGGTGGTGCCGTCGGTGTCGACCAGCTTGCCGGTGAGGTTGAAAGTCGCGTCTTGCAGGCCGCGGGCCGCGCTAGAGACCTTGTCCAGCACCGTATCCACGTCAAGCGGCTGGGCCAGCGCAGGGGCAGTAATCAGCGCCAAGACGCCTAGGACGGCTAAGGTGCGGGCCAGGACCGGGCGAGCGCGTTGCTTGGGCATCGTCGTATGCATGCCGTGATGTTATCCGCCCAGACCCGACAAACCATGAAGAACGCTTTAAGAACACCATCATACCAGTCAGAAAGTGGGTGCTACCCTTCAGGCAGAAAGGGGGCAGGTCATGAAGAGACTCTTCGGAGCAATCCTAATGCTCGTCCTCGCTCCAATGGTAGCTGCTCAAAGCTTTGTAGTAAGCCCTCAAGCCATCGTCGTCAACCCGGCACCCAGCTTCGGTGTTCAGGTCTGGTTGGATCGCGACACCACAGGTGACGCCACTCCCAGTTACCAGGTCGGCGATGACGTGAAGATCAGCGTCCGCGTCGATGACGCCTCGTGGGTCTACATCTTCGACGTGCGCCCCAGCGGCGAGATCACGCAGATCTTCCCTAACGGGTACAGCAGTGACAACCGCCTGGGTGCCGGCGAGACCCGCACCTTCCCACCTAGCGGCGCGCGCTACGTGTTCGGCATCGAGCCCCCCTTGGGCCTCTCCAAGGTCATCGCTATAGCCAGCAAGACGCAGCTCGATACGTCCACCATCGCCCGCTTCCAGCGCGAGGGCGACATCTTCGCGCAGAGCACGATCGGCGAGCAGGGTTTCATCCAGAGCTTCGCCATCGTCGTGCGGCCCATACAGCAGAGTGACTGGGTCTCCGACACGGCGCTCTACTACGTCGGCAACCAACCGGCTACCCCACAGTTCGGGACCGTCAACTTCCAGTCCACGCCGAGCCGCGCTTCCGTCTACCTCGATAGCGCGTTCATCGGGTACACCCCTGTGAGCTTCGGCGCTGCGACCGGTAGGCATGACGTCAGCATCGAGCTCGACGGCTACGATCCATACGTGACCACGATCGACGTTCGTGGCGGCCAAACGCAGTCGGTTACGGCGCGTCTCAATCAGCAGCGCCGAGCCGGCACTATCGAGTTCACGAGTTCGCCAAGCGGCGCCGACGTCAGCGTGGACGGCCGCTACGTGGGTACCACGCCCACCGGCCAGATCCAGTTCGAGGCCGGTAACTACACGGCCCGCTTCGACCTGCCCGGCTACGACTCGACCACCGTCACCTACAGCGCCCGCAGCGGCGAGAACCGCAGCGTGAACGCCCAGCTGAGGGCACAGAACGGCACCTTGGTCGTGCAAGGGAACGTCGGCGGCGCCCTGGTGTTCATCGACGGCCGTCAGGTCGGCGCGCTGCCCAACGGCAGTGGCCGCTTGCAGGTCGACGGAGTCGCTACCGGCTCGCACGAGCTAGTGGTCATCGCCCCCGGGTACGCCACTTACGTGACGAGCTTCACCGTCAGCGCCGGTCGTACCGCTCAGCAGAACGTGCGCCAATCGCGCTTCTGACCTAGCCACTAAGGCCTTAGGGCCGCACGCTTTTCCAGCCCACCGCGCCTCGAGCGCGGTGGGCTTTCGAATCGACCAGCGTAAGCAGCATGGCCGCGGGCGGGTGGCGCGGTAGAATCCGCCCATGCGCGAAGATGGCACGCTAGTCGCCGTCGTGCTTGCGGGCGGCGGGCCGAGCGACCGCTTGGCTCGCGAGGTCGGGGCGCCGTCGAAGGCCCTGGTTCCTCTTGGGAACAGGGCGCTAGGAGAGTTCGTCCTCGCCGCCCTACGCGCCTCGGCGGTGGTCGACAAGATCGTGTTGGTTGGAGATATCCACGGCCACTTCGAGGGACTTTTCGACGTGAACATTCCCGGCGGCCACCGTCTGGTGGACTCGTTGGCACTCGGCCTCGGCGCGGCCCTGGCGCAGCCGGGCGCCGGCGAACGCGTGTTGGTCGTCACCGCCGACGTGCCCTGGTTGACTGGCGAGGTGGTGGCTCGCTTCGTGGCCGCGGCAAGCGACCTGCTCGGTCCGGACGGTCTGCCGGCCCAGCTCGTTTACCCGATCGTGAACGAGGCCGACGCGAAAGCCCAGTTCCCCGACCAGAGCCGCACCTACGCGAGGCTGGTCGACGGGCGCTTCACGGGCGGCAACCTGGTCTTAATGCGGCGCGGCGCCGTGCCCGCACTACTCGCGCTCATCGACCGCGTGTTCTCGAACCGCAAGAACCCGCTGGCGCTGGCCGGCACCGTTGGCTTCGGCACGCTCGTCCGGTTCGTCTTGGGACGCGCCAAGATCTCGGGACTCGAGGACCGGGTGAGCACACTCCTGGGAGTGTCCGCCCGCGCCTTACCCATGAGCGATGCCTGCGTGGCCGCCGACGTGGACAAACCCGCGCACCTCCCCGGCACCACCGGGCCGGACTTCCCCGCATTCTCGCTCAGGAGGGACACTTGAGACGACCCGCCCAGCTCCGCGTAGCCGCCTTGCTCGGGGCCTCTGCCTCGGTAGCGTTCGCGCTTCTCGTCGCCCTCCTCGTGTTCTGGGCGTTGGGTCGTGGGGGTCGCTTGGGTTTCGGTGACTTCAACGCCGCCGGGATCCTCGAGGGCCTCTGTTTCGTGCTCGCTTACTCCGGCGCCCTCGTATACGTGCGCAGCGCCTTGCGGCTGCCCAGCCCCACGCTCCTGAGCTTCGGGCTCCTCGCGCCACCCACCACCGGGCGCGCCGCCGCCAAGGTGCCCGTGGTGGACGCCGCACACGTGGCGCAGACCATGATGGCGAACCGCATCGTGATAGTGCGGGACGCCGGTGTGCCGGTGGGCGTCACCGGCCTTCACTACGACCGGATCACCTCCTGGGAGGAACTCGTCAAGGTCGAGGCCGACATGGCGGTCACCGACCTGAGGCGCCTGCTCGCCCACGAGCAACTCGTAGTGGTGCTGGACGCCGACGAGGTCAAAGGGATCATCACTCAGGAGATGTACTTGGCGGGACTGTGGGGCAGCGTGCGCTGACGCCATGGCGCCAGGCTCTGACGCAGTGGCGTCAGGCTCTGACCCGGTGACGTTACGCGCCCACGAGCGGCAGGTACGGTTCGGCGTCGGCGCTGAACGGCGCGTCGGGGAGGCGTCCCGAGGCCAACCTCAGGCCGCCCGCCAAGGCAATCATGGCGCCGTTATCGGTCGTCAGCGCGGGTGGCGGGAAGGCGACGTCGACGCCCGCCGCCGCGAACTCGCGCCGCAGCCTGGCGTTGGCGGCCACGCCACCCGCCACCACGAGCTTCGGCATGCCGGTCCGCAGCAGGGCCCTCAAGGTGACGCTCACCAAGGAACCGACGACCACGCGTTCGAACGACGCTGCCACGTCGGCCGGCCTGAGGTCCGGGTTCTTCTCGACCAGCAATGCCACCGCCGTCTTGAGGCCGCTGAAGGAGAACTCGAGTCCCTTGTCGCCTTTCATGGGCACTGGCATGGGGACGGCGTGGTCGTCGCCCTCCTCAGCCAGCTTGGCGAGGGCGGCGCCACCGGGGTAACCGAGGCCCAGGAGGCGCGCGACCTTGTCGAAGGCCTCACCCGCGGCGTCGTCGCGGCTGCGGCCAAGCTCCTCGACCTGGCCCCATGCGTGCACCGCGAACAGCGCCGTGTGCCCCCCGGATGCGAGGAGGGCCACGAACGGCGGCTCCGCGCCGCCCGCCGCCGCGATATGACCTTCTAAGTGATGGACGGGTACGAACGGCACGCGAAGGCCCCAAGCGAGCGCCTTGCCGTAGTTGAGGCCGACGAGCAGGGCGCCCACCAGACCAGGGCCCCGGGTGGCGGCCACGGCGTCTAAGTCGGCCAGGCCAACCCCGGCCTGCTCCAGCGCGCGCTGCAGCACTTCGTCGATGACCTCTAAATGCTCGCGGCTGGCGAGCTCGGGCATGACGCCCCCGAAGCGGGCATGAAGGGCCGTTTGTGACTCCACGACGTTGGCCAACACCTCGCCGGCGCGGGCCAGACCGACGCCGGTGTCGTCACATGACGTGTCGATCCCAAGGACCAACGGTGGCCGGCCGCCGGCCCAGCGGTGCGGGCTGCCCGGCTCCGGGCCTAGCACGGCTCCACCGAGTAGCCGCTCGCGGTGCCCAGCTCGAGCACCTCGCCGCGCTCACCCACGAAGCGCTCGAGCGCTGCGCGGCAGGCAGGCAACGCTTCGTCGCTGGTGACGGCGCCGACCGTCGGTCCGGCGCCCGACAGGAAACCCGCGTGTGCGCCGGCCTCGCGGAGGTCGGCCAGGGCCGCCTCGAAGCCTGGCACGAGGTGCGCCCGGTAGGGCTGATGCATGACGTCGAGCGCCGCGGCCCGCAAGAGTTCAGGGCGGTCGAGGGCCACGGCCGCCACCCAGAGGGCGGCGCGCGAGGCGGTCATCACCAGGTCTTGGCGGGGGTAGGCGGCGGGCAGGGCCGCCCGGGCCTCGGGGGTCGCGAGCTCGAAGGCCGGCACCCCGAAGAGGAAACGCCAACCAGCCGGCAGCTCGAGGGCGGCCTCAAGGTAGGTACCCCTCTCGTCGACCGCCGCCACCGTGAAACCGCCGAAGACGCACGGGCCCACGTTGTCAGGGTGCCCCTCGAGGGCCGCGGTCAGGGCGAAGACGCCGTGGCGGCCCAACTTGTTGCCCGTCAACACGTCGCCGAGCGCGGCACCGGCCACTAACGCCGCCGACGAGGAGCCGAGGCCACGCGCGAGCGGGATTGGGTTGAAGGCGCTGAGCGCCACGGTGGGTGGGGTGATGCCGAGCTGCTCGTAGACGGCCCGGAAGCCGCGGTGGATGAGGTTGCCGGGCGTGTTCGGCACGCTGCCGCGGCCGCGGTAGTGGAAGGAGTCGGCGGTCGCCGGTTCGACGGTCACCTCGAGTTGCAGGTCGAGCGCGAGGCCCAGGGCGTCGAAGCCGGGCCCCAGGTTCGCGCTGCTGGCCGGCACACGGGCACGGAACATGGGGGGCACGCTACCATCGGGCGCGCCCTTGAAGGAGACGTCGAGGAGGGTCACCCCGTGACGAGCGCAGCCGCTGCGGGCAGGGCATCTGCCAGATCAGAAGCCACGAGGCCCAGCCCGTTCCGCTCCGCTGCCAGCTCGCCCGCCACCCCGTGGAGCCACACCGCCACGCAGACCCGCTCGAACAGCCGTTCCAGGCCGCCCACGGGTGCGAGGAGGGCGCCGACGACACCCGCCAGTACGTCTCCCGTGCCGCCGCTAGCCATGCCCGAGTGCCCGCGCTCCGAGACGGCCACGCGCCCGTCGGGCGAACTGATCACGGTGGTGGCGCCCTTCAATATGACTGTGGCGCCGAAGCTTGCGGCCAATACGGCGGCAGCGTCCAACGGGTCGTGAACCACTTCCGAGGGCTCTGCGCCGAGCAGCACGGCGGCCTCGGCGGCATGAGGGGTCATGACCACACCACCCCGGGCGCTAAGCGCAGCGCGTGCGGTGGCGGGCCATGCTTGGGGGCTCAGCGCAGCGGCGTCCAGTACCACCGGTCCGGGCGCGAGCTTGAGCAGGGTGGGAAGGAGGCCCAGCATGTGCTCCTCGAGGCCGGGCCCCACCACGGTTGCCGCCGCCCTCTTCGGTACGAACGCGCGGGCGAGCCTGGCGGCGAGGCCTGTCGAGACCGGCCCGTCACCCTCGTCGCCTAGCCGCAGTTCCTCGAAGATCGTCTCAGGCCACGCCGCCGGGTGCCGAACGGGTCCGAGGAGAGTCACTAGCCCCGCGCCGGCGCGCCACGCGCCGCGACAGGCGAGCTCGGCCGCGCCCGAGTACTGTTCCGAGCCGCCTATGACGGTCACCGTGCCGGCCGTGTACTTGTGGGCGTCGCGGGGCCGTTCGGGTAGCCCCGCGCGGACGGTGGCGGCGTCTAAGAGGATCAGCTGGCCGCACGCGTCCAACACCTCTGGCGGCACGCCGATGGCCGCCAGCACGCGCTCGCCGTAGGCGCGGCGCGTGGGATAGAAGGCGCCGGCCACCTTGTGCCCGGCCAGTTCCACGGTCACGTCGGCGGTGACGTGGGGTCCCATCGATTGCGGCGCGTCGGTGGGCAGGCCGCTCGGCACGTCGACCGCCACCACGGGCGCGCCGAGCCCGTTCAGGCGCAGCAGGAGTTCGCCCAGCCACCCCACCACGGGCCGGCTGAGGCCGCTGCCGATGAGGGCGTCGACGATCACGGCGGCGGCTCCCGGCGCCACGGAGTCGGGGCCGCCTAAGAGCTCGGGCGTCACGCCCCCAGCCAGCAGCGACTCGCGCGCGCGCCGCGCGTCCGGCCTGTCCGGCTCGGGGCTAAGTTCCAACACGCGCACCGCCATGCCCAGCGCCGCGAGGTCCCGCGCGCACACGTAGCCGTCACCGCCGTTGTTCCCCTTGCCGCAGAGCACGAAGGCCGTGCGGTGGCCAGGGTAACGCCTCACTACCTCGCGGGCCACCGCCTTGCCGGCCGCCTCCATGAGCCGCCACGTGCTCACTCCCGCCGCCTCGGCCAAGCGGTCGGCCTCATGCATCTCAGCGGCTCTGTAGAGCTTCACGCTGCTACCTTGTCCGGGCGCCTCAGCCGAGTGCCTGGTCGATCCTGCTCAGGGTGTCCTCGTCCAGGCTTAGCCCGGCCGCTCCTACGTTCTCCTCGAGCTGCTCCACGCGCGTGGCGCCCGTGATCACGGAAGCAACGTTGGGGTTCCTGAGCACCCAGGCGAGTGCCAGCTGGCTGCGCGTAACTCCCAGGTCGTCGGCCACGTCCTTGAGGGCGCGCACACGGGCGGCGTTCTCCTCGGTGAGGAACTGCTTCTTGAAGGTCTCGAAGTGGGCGAAGCGGGAGCCCTCGGGTACGCCTGTGTCGTACTTGCCCGTGAGCATGCCTTGAGCCAGCGGGCTGAACACGACCAGACCCACGCCCTTGGCCGACGTGACCGGCATGATCTCCGTCTCCACGCGCTCGCGGCGCAGCATGGAGTACTCGGGCTGCTCGACGACGGGGGCCACGAGGCCGTTCGACTTGGCGAACGTGACGGCCTCAGTGATCTGCGCCGCCGTCCACATGCTTGTGCCCCAGTAGTGGATACGCCCTGAACGCACGACGTCGGAGAACGCCTCGACGGTCTCCTCGAGCGGCGTCTCTTCGTCGTAGCGGTGGGCGAAGAGGATGTCGAGGTAGTCGAAACCCATGCGGTCCAGGGTCCGGTCGATCGACTCCATGATGTGCTTGCGGCTCAGCCCACGGTCGTTGACGTTGTCGGACATGGGCCAGTACAGCTTGCTACTCACGACCTGGTGATGGCGCGGCCCGACCTCGGCGAGGGCCTCGCCCATCATCTCCTCGCACTTGCCTTTAGCGTAAGCGTTGGCCGTGTCGAAGTAGTTGACGCCCAGCTCGACCGCGCGGTCGATGATGCGCCTGACCGTGTTCTGCTCCTCGACCGTCTGGCCGTACGTGGTCCAGCCGCCAAGACTGACGCTGCTAACCTTGAGGCCGCTGTTGCCCAACCTGCGATAGCTCATCTGGTCACTAGACATGCCCTAGGCTACCCCTTGGATGCGCGCGGAGACGGAAAGCGCGCGGCCCGCCCGTATGATTGACGCATGGAGCCTATCTACGACGCTCCCCCTCAGCGCCTGACGGAGCGGCTCGGGCGACCGGGCGAGTTCCCGTTCACTCGTGGCGTTTACCCGGCCATGTACTCGGGTGGCAAGCTCTGGACCATGCGGCAGTACGCCGGCTTCGGCTCCGCTCGCGAGTCCAACGAGCGCTACCGCTATCTCCTGGGACAGGGCGTCACGGGCCTCTCGGTGGCGTTCGACCTACCCACCCAACTGGGCCTCGACCCCGACGACCCCCTCGCCCGGGGCGAAGTGGGCCGCGTGGGGGTGAGCATCGCTACCTTGTCCGACATGCGGGAGCTGTTCGACAGCATCCCGCTCGACCAGGTGACAACCTCCATGACCATCAACGCGCCCGCCATGATGCTCCTCGCCCTCTACGTCCTGGTGGGGGAGGAGCAGGGCGTCTCGCACTCGCAACTGGGCGGCACCGTGCAGAACGACATCCTCAAGGAGTACGTGGCGCGCGGCACCTACATCTACCCGACGGGGCCCTCCATGCGCCTCGTGACCGACCTGTTTGCCCACTGCGCGCGCGAGCTGCCCAACTTCAACACCATCAGCATCTCCGGGTATCACATCCGCGAGGCCGGTGCGACGGCGGCGCAGGAGTTAGCCTTCACCCTGTCGAACGCGCGCGCTTACGTCAGGGCCGCGGTGGGGGCCGGGCTAGAGGTCGACGACTTCGCGCCGCGCCTGTCCTTCTTCTTCGCGTGCCACAACCGGCTGCTGGAGGAGGTAGCCAAGTTCCGCGTGGCGCGGCGAATGTGGGCCCGCATCATGCGTGACGAGTTCGGCGCCAAGGAGCCGAGGTCGCAGATGCTGCGCTTTCACACCCAGACGGGTGGCAGCACGCTCACCGCACAACAGCCCGACAACAACGTGGTGCGCACCGCTTACCAGGCGCTGGCGGCGGTGCTGGGCGGCACCCAGAGCCTGCACACCAACGCCCTCGACGAGGCGCTGGGGCTACCGACGCCGGAGAGCGTGCGCTTGGCGCTGCGCACGCAGCAGATCCTCGCTTACGAGACGGGCGTGCCCGACGCCATCGACCCGTTGGCGGGCAGCTACTACGTAGAGACCCTGTGCGACGAGTTGGAGGCGGCGGCCGGCAAGATCATGGACCAGGTCGAGGCCCTGGGTGGCTCGGTTCGCGCCATCGAGGCCGGCTTCATCCAGAAGGAGATCGAGGAGTCGGCCTACCGCTTCCAGAAGGCGATCGAGTCGGGCGAGCGCGTGGTGGTGGGGGTGAACCGTTTCGCGGAAGAAGGCCACGCCGACGTGCCTATCCAGGTCATCGACCCCGAGCTGGAGCGGCGACGCACCGGGGACCTGGCGGCGTTCCGGGCGGCCCGCGACGGCGTGAGCGTGTCCGCCGCCCTCCTCACGCTGAGGCGCGCCGCCGAGGGCGGCGAGTCAGGCAACAGCACCACCATGCTCTTTCCCCTGGTGAAGGACGCGCTGGGGCGTCACGCCACCTTAGGTGAGGTCTGTGGCGTGCTGCGCGAGGCCTGGGGCGAGTACCACGGGTGAGGGCGAGCTCAACCGTCGACGAACGAGTGATCAAGCAGGGGTCCTAGCGGTCTCCCGCCAAGGAGGTGCATGTGCAGGTGAAAGACCTCCTGGTGGCCGTGGTCCTTGCAGTTGACTATCAGGCGGTAGCCGTGGGTGAGCCCCTCCTGCTCGGCCACTTTGCGCGCCACCGTGAACATCCTGCCAAGGGCCGCCTCGTGCTCGGGTAGGACGTCATCGGCTGTGGGGACGATGGCGTTGGGAACTATCAGGACGTGTACCGGTGCCTGCGGGTGGAGGTCGCGAAACGCCGTCACGAGGTCGTCTTGGTAGACGATGTCAGCGGGGATCTCGCGACGCACGATCTTGGCGAAGAGCGTGTCTTGAGTCATGCCCCAGTCTAATTGCGCAGCAAGGGAGCTTTCAGGCCGACTTGAGCTCGGTCATGGTGAACAGCGCCCTAAGCTCAACGCCCTCGGCCGCCAGGGCCTGCACGCCACCGGCCTGCCGGTCGATGACACACAGGGCCTTGGTGACCGTGGCGCCCACCTCGCGTAGGTCGTGAGTCGAGAGGACCACCTGCCCACCGGACGTGACCACGTCCTCTATGACGAGCAGGCGCCTGCCAGTCACCTCGCCGCCCTCCGCGAAGCGCCGAGTGCCGTACTCCTTGGCACCCTTTCGCACGAAGAGCGCGGGCAGGCCCGTCACCTGCGAGAGCATGACGGCCAGGGGCACCCCGCCAAGCTCGAGCCCGGCGAGTGCGTCGATGCCGTCGGGCACCAAGGCGGACATGGCCTCGGCGATGGCCCTCAGGAGCTTGGGGTCGGACTCGAACATGTACTTGTCGAAGTACTCGTCGCTCGTCGTGCCCGAACGCAGGAGGAACTCACCGTGAAGCAGCGAGCGGGTGGTGATGGCGCGGGCCAGGTCGTGACGCTGCATGGGTCGATGTTACCGCTGGTCGGTCCTCGCGAGAGCTGCCTGGTGGGCCGCTCGTCGCCAAGGGCGGGACCTGTGCTAGACTCAAGCGCTTATAAGCGTGGCGCCCCTAGGCACCTCGCCGAACACCCACCACCAGAGGGGCACGTCAAGCGGCCCCGTAGCAACGGAGGAATTCATGCCGCGCGTATGTGCCGTAACCGGGAAGCGCACCCGGAGCACCACCACTAGCATCCGCAAGGGTTCCGCCAAGCGTAAGGGCGGTGTCGGTCTCAAGCAGGTCGGCGTGCACAAGCGCACCCTCAAGCCCAACCTGCAGAAGCGCACGGTATGGGTCGACGGTCGGCCCATGCGCGTTTGGTTGAGCACCAAGGCCATCCGTCAGCTCGACCCCACCGTGTTCGTCAACCCGAACAAGCTCGGCTGAACGAACAGGACATGAAGGGCACGGCGCCGCTCCCAGAGAGCGGCGCCGTCGTTTTGCACGTGCACCGCGTGACCGTTCGGTTCGGCGACTTCGTGGCGCTCAAGGACGTGACGTTCGACTTGGGTGCCGGCGCCTTGCTCGCCATAGTCGGCCCGAACGGGGCGGGTAAGTCCACGCTAGTCAAGGTGGCCCTGGGGCTGACCCCGCCGCTCACGGGTCACGCCACGGTGTTCGGTGAACGGCCGGGCGCCAACCCCGAGCGCATAGGTTACGTCCCGCAGCTCAAGACCTTCGATCGCACGTTCCCGGCCACCGCCCTAGAGCTGGTGGTGACAGGGTTGAGGGGCGCGTGGCCCGGACGGGTGGTCACCACTGAGCGCGAGCGCGCCGTGGCGGCGCTCCACCGCGTGGGCGCCGAGGAGCTCGCCGGCCGACCGCTGGCGCGGCTCTCAGGAGGCGAACTTCAGCGCGCCTACCTCGCGCGTGCTTTCGTCAGGAGCCCGCAACTCGTGCTATTAGACGAGCCGGCCACCGGCGTCGATTTCTTGGCTGAGCGCGACATCTACGACCTGCTGGAGGAGTACCAGGCCGATTCCGGCGCCACGGTGGTCATGGTGACCCACGACCTCGCGGCAGCCCGTTACCACTCGGACGAGGTGCTGGTCCTGAACCGCACGGTGCGCGGGTTCGGCCCGCCCGAGGTGGTCATGCGCGAGGAATGCCTGCAGGACGCTTTCGGGCACAAGCGGCACGAGCACGGGTTGACGCTGTGAGGCAACGCTCATGACCATCTTCGAGGCCCTGACCCTGCCGTTCTTCCAGCGCGCGGTCATCGCCGGCTTGGCTATCGCGGTCATGGCGGGCGTCCTCGGCGTGTTCGTCGTGCAGCGGCGGCTGTCGTTCTTGGGCGACGGCCTGGCTCACGCCGCGTTCGGTGGCATGGGCATAGGTGCGTACGTGATCGTGACGAGCGGCCTTCTCGGCTCGGGCGTGGCGCTGCTGCAGCATCCGCTCTGGATAGCCCTGCCGTTCAGCCTGCTGGCGGCGCTGGTGATAGCCGCTTTGCGCAAGCGCACGCGCCTCAGCTCCGACACCGCCATCGGCGTGTCCTTCGCCGTCAGCGTGGCCCTAGGCGTCATGTTCTTCTCGCTCATCCCGCCCGACGTGAACCTGGGCGTATCGGTCATGGACCTGCTGTTCGGCTCGATTCTGGGCGTGAGGTTGGGTGACCTGATCGTCATCGTGGTCGTAGCTGTGCTGGCTGTGGGAGCACTGATGTTCAGTTGGGGAAGGCTCGGCTACGCGACATTCGATGAGGAACTGGCGCGCAGCGACGGCGTTCACACCGATCGACTGGAGTTGGGGCTATTCCTGCTAGCGGCCCTGGTCATAGCCGTGAGCGCCAGCGTGGTCGGGATCGTGCTCATGGCGGCCTACCTGGTCATACCCGCTGCTGCTGCGAGGCTCATCGCGCGGACGCTCGCCCAGATGACGCTTATCAGCGTCCTGCTCGGCGTGATCAGCACGGTGGTGGGGTTGGGCCTCTCCTTCTACCTGGACGTTCCGAGCGGCGCCACCATCGTCCTCACCCAGGCCGCCCTGTTCGTGCCGGCGGCGGTCTTCGGACACCGACGTTGACCTTGAAGACCGGGCCGAGGCCGCCTCTCAGACGCCCTGCCTGACTATCTCGGGCCAGATCTCGTCGACCTTCCTCTTGACGGCGGCCGGCATGACGAGCTTCTCGGGCCAGTCGCGACTGAAGCCCTCCGACCTCAGTTTGGGCGTGGCGTCGACCGCGAAGATCGGCGCGGCTCCGAAGCTGTCGTCGACTATCTGCACGTCGCGCTCGGGGTCGATGTTGTTGAGCATGGTCCAGATGCAGTCGTCGAAGTCGCGCGGGTCGCATAAGTGATCCACCACGGCGATCAGGCGCACGCCCTTGGCCGCGCCCTGGCGCGCCGCCCACTCGGCCAAGTGCCGGCCCTGCCCCGGGCGCCTCTTCTTCGTCGTGATGAACCAGAAGCCGCCCGCCACTTGGTGCTGGTCTGCGATCTCGGCGTGAGCAGGCAGTTCGGCAGCGCTGCGCTCGGGGTTCGGCACGTAAGGCACCTTGCCGCCCTCCTCGGGCATCCTGAGCGTGCCGTCGACCACGAGTTTGCTGCCGAAGCTGAAGGCGCGGCTCGAGTGGTCGAGCACGTCCATCGGACCTTTGGCGAACTGGCTGTCGCGGCCCGGCACGGCGTTGGCCAGGACCTTGCGCCAGAAGCCCTGGTGGTCCTTGGGGTCGGCTGCGGGGTCGTCGCTGACCAGCACGACCTTCGCGAGCATCATCTGGCCCAGCCCGAGGAGGCCGTTTGCCACCTTGTATGCCTGGCCGGGGTAGCTCTTCTCGATCACCACGTTGACGAGGTTGTGTGCGATCCCGGCTGGCGGCAGGTGGTAGTCGACGATCTCGGGGAGGATGAAGCGTGCCGGCTCGAGGAAGATGCGTTCGCTCGCCTCGATGAGGTAGGCGTCCTCCATGGGCGGGCGGCCCACGACGGTGGCGGGGTAGAGCGGGTTCTCAGCCATGGTCACGGCGGTCACGTGGAAGCGCGGGTACTCGTCGGCTAGCGTGTAGAAGCCCGTGTGGTCGCCGAACGGGCCCTCGACCACCAGGTCCTCGCTAGGATCCACGTAGCCTTCCAGCACTATCTCGGCGTGAGCAGGCACGTCCAGGTCGACGGTCACGCCCTTCACCACCTCGAGTGACTTGCCGCGCAGGAAGCCGGTGAGCGAGTACTCGTTGAGGCCCGGCACGGGAGGCAGCGGTGCGGTGGCGGCATAGATGAGCGCAGGGTCGCCGCCGATGGCCACCGCCACCTCCAGGCGCTGGCCCAGACGCGCGGCGCTGGCCATATGGCGCGCGCCCGTCTTGTGGCGTTGCCAGTGCATGGCGGTGCTGTTTCGGTCCAGTACCTGCATGCGGTACATGCCGATGTTCAGGTCGTGGCCGGCAGGGTCGCGCGTGATGACCAGGGGCAGCGTGATGAACGGCCCGCCGTCCTGCGGCCACGTCGTGAGGATGGGGAGCCGGCCCAGGTCGACCTCGTCACCCTGCAGCACGACCCGCTGCACCGGTGCGGTGCGCACCCGCCTGGGTGGCAGAGCCGCAACCTCGCGCAGCTTGGGAAGGTTCAACATGAGGCCCAGGAGCCCGCCGCCCAGCTTCACGTCGAGCAGCGAGCGGATGCGCTCGCCGACCTCGTCTAAGCTCTCGACCCCGAGCGCCCACGCCATTCGCTCGCGGGTGCCGAAGAGGTTCATCACTACGGGCATGCTCAACTCACGGCCATCGCGGTCGACGGGTTTCTCGAACAGCACTGCCGGGCCGCCGGACTTGACGAGACGGTCGGCGATTTCGGCCATCTCTAGGTAAGTGGACACGGGCACGGCGACGCGCGCCAGTTGACCGCGCTCCTCGAGCCTGGCCACGAAGCTTTTCAGGTCGGTGAAGCTCATGCCTTCATGCTAGCCGCCGCGGGCGCCGTCCTCCTGCTGGGCCGCTAACACTGCCCAGTCGGGTGTGGAGACCTCCACGCCGGCGTCCTCGAGGGCGCGGGCCAGCGCCACCTTGAGGCCGCTCATGCCCGCGCCTGTTACCGCGGAAACGGTCTGCGCGTCATAGCGGCGTGCGAGTTCCGTTATTACCTCGGGGTCGGCGACGTCGAGCTTGTTGAGGACCACCTGGCGGGGGACTTCCAGCCCGAGGTCGTCTAGGACGCGCATCACGGCGTCGACCCGGTCAGGGGCGCCGGGGCTGGCGCCGTCGACCACGTGCAGCAGCAGGTCGGCGTCGTGTAGCTCCTCAAGGGTGGCCCTGAAAGCGTTGACGAGTTCTTCCGGGAGGTCGCGGATGAACCCTACGGTGTCGGTGAAGACGACCTTGCCGCCGAGCGGCCCGAGGTCGGGCAGCCACCCCTCGCGGCTAGTCGGGCGCAGCGTGGCGAAGAGCTTGTCGCGCGCCAGCATGTCCGACTTGGCGAGGGCGTTGAAGAGCGTCGACTTGCCGGCGTTCGTGTAGCCGACCAGCGCTATCGTCGGGGTGGTGCCCCTCCGACGCTGCTTGCGCGTCTCGCTGCGGCGGCGGCTGATGGCGTCTACGGCGGCTTCTAAGCTGGTTATGCCCTCGCGGATCTTGCGACGGTCGACCTCGAGCTTCGTCTCGCCCGGGCCGCGAGTGCCGATGCCGCCTCCAAGACGGCTCATGGCTAGGCCGTGGCCCGCCAGCCGTGGGAGCTGATAGTGGAGCTGCGCCAGTTCCACCTGCACCTTTGCCTCGCGGCCGCGCGCGTTCTGGGCGAAGATGTCGAGGATCACCTGGGTGCGGTCCAGCACCTTGAGCTTGGTGAACGCCTCGACCTCGCGCGCCTGGGTCGGTGAGAGCTCACGGTCGAACACCAGCAAGTCGGCGTCCTCGTGGAACGCCAGGGCGACGACCTCCTGTAACTTGCCTTCGCCCACCATCGTGCGAGGGTCCGGCCTGTCGCGGTGCTGCATGGAGGTGGCGGCCACGTCTGCGCCGGCGCTGCGCACGAGCTCGGCGAGCTCCGCCATACGCGAGTCGGTCTCGAAGGCTCCCTCGCGGCCCGCCAGGCCCACGAGCACGGCGCGTTCGGCGCTGGTGCGGTGCACTTCGCGCGAGGCGGAGTTCCGCGCCAGCTCCTCCTCGAGGGCGCCGAGTCGTTCGAGGAAGTTGGTTTCCTCGAGCTCACGCACGCTCATGGGCGCCTCCACCAACCAGTCCTCCTGGTCGCTGCCGGCGGGAGCCACGAAGGCGAGGTAAGCGGGGCCGACGGCGAACGCGGCCGGCGAGCCGCGCGTGGGCGTCACGTCCAGCGCCACCATGGCGTCCAGGCGGTTCATGAACAGCGTGGTGAGGTCGGTGTCGGAGAGGCCACCGGGTTTGACGTGGGTATGGGCGAGCCGCAGCCCGTACAGGCGTGATTCGGCCTCGCCGTGCACTGGCGGCAAGGGCGTGTCGGCGGCGTCGCCAACGGCCACGGTAAGGACGCGACCGCGGCGGTCGATCAGCAGGCTCACGCCGCGCCCTAGCTCCATGGTCAGCTCACCCATCGCGCGCGCCAGGTCGACCGTCACGGCCGCCTCGGGCGGCACGCGCCGGCGATACAAGTTGCTGAGGCGCTTCAGTTGGTTGCTCTTTAAGCCGGTGGTGCGGCCGTGGACCTTCTCTATGGTCGCGGCTCCTCTCGCCGAGGGGCATCTGCCTTGCGCGTGTGCCCGCGTGAACGCAGGTGCCCGCGGAAACGCAGGTGCCCGCGTGAACGCAGGTGCCCGCGTGAACGCGTGTGCCCGCGTGAACAAGGGCATTCTAGCGCCCGAGGGGCGCATGCTAGGCTCGCCACGATGCCGGCTCCAGCCCGCGCCCGTAACGCAGCTATAGCGTTCCTAACGGTCTTACTCATGAGTAACATCGGCTCCGCGCAGGCGGAGGCCCGCGGCAGCGTCAGGGCTTCGCGCCACGCGGGCACGGTGTTCGTCGAGCTGACCGACCTGGCCCGCGCGGCTGGGGTGGTGGCCACGGCCAGCGGCGAGGTGCTGACCTACCGGGGCCCGTTAGGGGTCGTGACCTTCTTCGCCGGTTCGTCTGCAGGCCTGCAGCAGAGGCCGGGCGATAGCGGCCCCACCGACGTGTCGTTCTCGGCGCCCGTCGTCCGCAGCGGCGCGGAGTGGTGGGCGCCCCTCGACGCCCTCGAGCTTTTGGGGGTGGCGCCCGACCCGGCCGGGTCGGCTGTCGACCTGGTCGACGGAGTCGTGGCGCCCCTCACCCAAGAACCTTTTCCTGGTAGCGCCCCGGAAGAACCTCCGGCCCAGGCGGAGGGCGACGACCCCACGTGGGAGGTGGGAGAGTTGGCCGCCGGAGTGCCCGTGCTGCGCTTCTTCGACGGTACCGTGGGGCTAACGCTCATGGACCTGGCGCTCCTGCCTTTAGCGCGCCCAGATCTGACTGCTCAGGTGGACGCCGCCCTTGACACCGCCAGGGAATCAGGCGGGGCGCGCGACAACCTGCTCTTGCTCCAGGTGAACGCTGCGGAGGCGTCGGCCTGGGACAGCACGCTGCGCTTTGCCCAAGGCGACCGCGAACTCGAGGTGCGCTACCCGTACCGGTTGCTCTTGCAAGTGGGCTCGCACGAGACCGTGGGGCCAGACGCTCCCGTGGCCGGCGTGGTGCTGCTGCCCGCCGGCTTCGACCTCTATCGCCCGCTCAGAGTCGAATGGGCCGGAGTATCCGCCGAGGTCTCGTTCAGACGTTGAGGGGCACCCTTCGCCCTGTACGCTTGGAGGTGTTGGGGCCTCTGGTGAGGACCCGGTACTTCGGAGGTAACACGATGAAGCTGGTCATTTCGAGTGCTGTGCGCACTCCTCTCGGCGCCTTCCAGGGCGCCTTCGCCTCGGTACCAGCGGCGCGCCTAGGCGCGGCTGCCATTGCCGAGGCCGTCAAGCGGGCGGGCGTGGCTCAAGACGGTGTGGACCTCGCCCTCATGGGCAACGTGCTGCAGGCCGGCCAGGGTCAGGCTCCCGGACGGCAAGCGGCGATCTACGCTGGGTTGCCCAAGTCCACGCCTGCGGTAACGATCAACAAGATGTGCGGCTCGGCCCTCGAGGCGGTCATCCAGGCCGGGCGCGCCATCTTGCTCGGCGACGCCGAGGTGGTCGTGGCCGGCGGCATGGAGTCCATGACGAACGCGCCTTACCTCGTGCCGGGCGCGCGCGCGGGGTTGCGCCTCGGCGACGCCAAGCTGATCGACTCGATGATCCACGACGGCCTCTGGGACGTGTACGGCGACAAGCACATGGGTTCTTGCGCTGAGCTGTGCGCCACCAAGTACGAGTTCACCCGCGAGGAGCAGGACGAGTTCGCCCAGCGCTCCTATCGTCGGGCGCAGGACGCCAGCGAGGACGGCACCTTCGCGGCGGAGATCGTGCCCGTCGAGGTGAGCGGCAGGCGCGGCACCGTCACCGTCGAGCGTGACGAGGGTCCCGCCCAAGCCGATTTCGAGAAGATGACGCGCCTGCGCCCTGCCTTCGAGAAGGACGGGACCATCACAGCGGCCAACGCCAGCACCCTGAACGACGGCGCCGCCGCCCTCATCATCACGTCGGAGGAGGTGGCGGCCGCACGGGGCATGCAAGTCCTGGCGCGCATAGAAGGCTGGTCCAGTTTCGCGTTGGAGCCCGAATGGTTCACGATCGCGCCGTTGGGAGCCATGCACAAGCTGTTCGACAAGCTCGGCTGGACTGCTGACAGCGTCGACCTTTACGAGGTGAACGAGGCCTTCAGCGTGGTGCCCATGGCCGTCATGCGCGAGTTCGGCGTGGGGCCGGATGTGGTGAACGTCCATGGTGGGGCGGTCGCGCTGGGCCACCCGATCGGTGCCTCAGGCGCCCGCATCATCGTCACGCTACTGAACGCCCTCAAACTGAAGGGCAAGAAGCGTGGCATGGCGAGCATCTGCATCGGCGGTGGAGAGGGACAAGCGCTGGCTTTGGAACTGGTCTGAGCAGACGTTCAGGCGGGGCCGTCGCCAAGGCCCTTGGCGAGTTTCTCCGGTAGGCGGCCCATCTGCACGGCTTCGGCCACCATGGGGGAGATGCCCCATGCCACGATCTCGAACGCCACAGCGGCGAAGTCGTACTCGACCTTGTCCATCTCGATCTCGACACCGCTCTCGTCGACCGTGAGCAGCGCGTAGTCGGCGCCGGGCTCGCCGTTCAGCGAGAGGCCGACAGATCCGGGGTTCACCACTAGGCCGTTGGAACCGACGCGGCGGAAGAACGGCACGTGCGTGGCGCCGGACGCAAGTATGGAGCAGCGATGCCGTTCCAACAAGCGTGCGAGCGAGTGTGGGTCCTGGTTGAGGTTGAGCCGCTCGCCCGTGTTGTCGACGGTGCCGTGGAAGAACCGCAGCCACCCGGCCGGCGTTTGCAGGCGCGTCTGCACCGGCAGGCTCTGAAGGAAGGCGAGATGCGTGGGTTCGAGTACGCCTTTGGTCCAGGCGAGGATGTCGTCGGCCACTCCATGGCGCCTCTTGGACGAGGAGATGAAGCCGAAGGCCAGGCGCTCGTCGGACGCGCCCAACGTGCACGCGATGCCCTCCGAACGGATTAGGTCGATGGTCTCGTTCGGTGCCGGGCCGTAGCCCACGAGGTCACCTAGGCAAAGGATAGTGTCGACGTTACGGCGCTTGAGCGCCGCCAACGCCGCCTCCAAGGCGATGACGTTCGCGTGAACGTCGCTTAGCAGCCCGATGTTCATGGGGCGGCTCCGAGGTGGCGTGCGGGTTGGCACGGCATGACTGGCACCCGTGCTTCGTCAGGGGGGGTGATCAGTGGTGGCCACCTAGTTCGACGCCCTCTTGCAAGAAGGCGGTGAGAAGCTGCACGGCCCCTTCGAGGTCGGATTTGGAGACCATCTCGGTGACGGTGTGCACGTAACGCGACGGTGTGGAGATAGTGAAGGCCGGCGCGCCGCCTCTGGCCTTCTGCAGCGCCGCAGCGTCGTTGCCGCCCAATGGCAGGACCTCGAGTTGGTAGGTGATGCCGTGTTTCTCGGCCAGGGCGATGAAGTCGTCGAGCAGCCAGCGGGTGCTGACGATGCTCGAGTCCATCACTTTGAGGGCCGTGCCCTTGCCGAGCTGTGTGACCCTGACATGCCGGTACTACTGACGAATCTGCGCGGCAATGTGCAGGAAACAACCGTCGCCGCGCTGTTGCCCGGCGCCTTCAAATTGCCACCGACCAGCTGACCGTTCGCGCGATCACAGCGTGCCAGTTAGCATGGACAGTCCCGATACCAAGAGTTTCCCCATGCTTGCCGCCTTGTCCTTGCTGCAGCAACGCCACTCCGCCCCTGCCCGCCAGTTGAGCGAGCCCGCGCCTGACGAAGCCACACTGCAGGCGCTACTGGAAGCTGCGATCCGCGTGCCGGACCATGGCAAGCTGGTGCCATTTCGGCTGATTCGTTTGCAAGGCGAAGACAAACTGCGCTGCGGCGAACAGTTGGCAGCGTTGGCCCTTCAACACGACCCCGACATGGCTGAAGGACGACGTGAGAAAGAGCGCCTGCGCTATACCTTCGCGCCGCTGGTCATGGTTGTCGTGGCGCGCCTGGACCCGCACAGCAAGGTGCCGGAAATCGAGCAGAAACTCAGCGCCGGTTGCGTTGCGCACAATCTGTTGTTGGGTGCGTTCGCGCTTGGCTTTGGTGCGCAATGGATCACCGGCTGGGCTGCGTATGATCGTGACGCGGCGCATATTTTCGGGCTGGCGGAAAACGAGCATGTGATTGGCTTTGTGCATATCGGCACGCCACGCCTGGAAATCCCTGAGCGCCACCGCCCACAACTTGACGACGTACTCAGCACATGGACGCCGTAAACAACCATGCGGAGTCGAATGCCGCTTATCTGGTCGACGGTAGTTTGTATGTGTTCCGCGCGTGGCACTCCCTACCCGATGAGTTCTTCGACGCCGACG
>CAJDWU010000047.1_pt1 | contig 42499 bp, 39 predicted proteins | sample 7391771 | NCBI WGS metagenome assembly CAJDWU01 (sample SAMEA7055737, study PRJEB34461) | soil metagenome | biome: terrestrial ecosystem; feature: Peninsula; material: soil | place: Antarctica | collected 2016 | reverse complement strand
GCGAACGCGGCCAGTTCGAGGCTGTAGGTGCCGAATTGTTCGATTATGAACGCCTTGGCGTGGTCCCACGAGTGACGTGAGGTGGAGGCGTGCGGCAGGGGAGCCCACAGGTCGTACCAGCCAAGTTGCGGCTTGCCCAACTGCCACGCCTTGGCCTTGAGGTACCCGCGCATTACCGGGAACCGTTCCTCGCAGGCGTCATGCATGGCGGCCAGGCTCTCGCGCGAGATCGAGTGCTGGTGGAGGCTCTCCAGGAAGGCCCCGCCCCAGCCGCGGCGCTCCGCCAGCGTTTCGGCCTGACCCTTCACGCCGTTCATGGCGGCCGCGTACGCCACCTCGTTGCGCTGCAAGAGCTCGCGCTCGGCTAGGAAGGCCCTACGCCTCACGGCCTCGTCGGGGTTCGCCTGCAGCGTGCGCAGCTGGGCCATGCCGTACTCGCCCTCGGCTCCACCGGCCAGGACGGCGGTGTGGACGGTCGAGCGCGAGATGAGCGAGGCGTGCAGGCGGCCCCAGGCGTCGCCGCTGGTGTCGTCGAGCAGCGCCGCCAGCTCCTCGGCCTCCTCGCCCATCAGGTGGCGGCCCTCGAGCTGCTCGCGCTTCAGCAGGTACTCGTTCTCGGCGACCACGGCAGAGGCTTGGGCGAGGGCGTCCAGGTCGAGGCCGGTGAGCCACGCTTGGTAGCGGGCGTCCAGAGCCGTCAGCTTGCTCATGTAGGGGCTCAAGGCGGAGAGCTCGGCCCTGGCGGCCTCGTCGAACGAGTCGACCGCTATGGTGGCGCCCAGGAAGCTGCGCAGCGTGACCATGGGCAGGTAGGCGGCCTCACGCCGCTCGAGCAGGCCCTCCAGGACGGTGGCGGTGCCTCCGCCCCCGGCGCGCACGCCGTGGGCCTCCATGTAGCGCTCGAGCTCGCGGACCCGCTCGCGCAGCAGCACCTTGTCGTCCTGGAACTCAGCCGACTCCATCGAGGGATAGATGGTCGTGAGGCTCCAGCGCGGCGGTTCGGCCTGCTTCGAGGTAGGGAGTTGGCTAAGGGCGTCGGACATGCCGTGTCACCTCGGTATCCTTCGCGCCGAGGACGAGCACCGCCCCCAACGCCTAGCTAGCTAAGTACCGATTGTAGCCCTAGAGGTCCTCGTGGCCCGGAGGTGGCCAGCTGCCTCCCAGGCGCAACCACGCCTCCACCATGTCGTTGGGTACCTGCGTGCTGAAGGTCACGGCGTGGTCGTCGTGCGGGTGCGGCAGGCTCAGCCGGTAAGCGTGCAGCGCCTGCCGCGCCATGACCGGTGACTCGTGGCCGTAGAGCTCGTCGGCCAGGACCGGCGCCCCCACGTGTGCCAGGTGCACGCGGATCTGGTGCGTGCGGCCCGAGTGAGGCCGCGCCTTCACCAGCGTGTACCCCTTCAACCGGGCTAGCACGAAGAAGTGCGTGGTGGCGGCCTTGGGGTTCTCGCCCCCCACCGTCATGCTCTGGCGTTTGACCGGGTGGCGACCGATGGCGGCGTCCACTATCAGCCCGTGATCGACCTCGCCCACCACGATGGCCACGTACTCCTTCTCCGTCAGGCGTTTCTTGAAGGAGCGCGAGAGGTGCCGGTGCGCTTCGTCGTTCTTGGCCACCACCATCACGCCCGACGTGTACTTGTCGAGACGGTGAACGATGCCGGGGCGGTACGCCTCGTCGCTCGGGTCCTGAGTGCGTTCCTTGGAGAGGGGCATGCGCCCGAGCAGCGCGTTCACGACGGTGCCGGTGCGCAGCGTGGCGGTGGGGTGCGCCACCAGGCCGGGCGGCTTGTTAATGGCTATCAGGTCGTCGTCTTGGTAGATGACGTCGAGCGCGATGTCCTCGGGCTCCACCAGCATGGGGCGCGGCGGTGGGATGATGACCGACACGACCTCGCTGCCCAACATCTTGGAGCTGGCCTTGCCCACGGGCCGACCATCCACCGTGACGTAACCCTCGCTCACGAGTTCCTTCGCGTAGGTGCGCGATAGCTCGAGGGCCTGCGCGATGGCCACGTCGAGGCGCTCGCCCGCCGGGGCGTCGAAGGTGCGAAAGTCCACTGGGGCAGCATAGCCCTGCGGCGAAGTTGCTCGTCGGCGGCGCTATACTTTCACCTCATGACACTAGCCGGCAGCGCCCCAGCGGTGGATTCCCGCCCCACCGTTACTGCCTCCAAGGGCCGCATTGCGATAGACGCCATGGGCGGCGAACACATGCCGCGGGCCGCTGTGGACGGCGCGGTGGCCGCGCACCTAGAGGGCCACTCCGTCGTGCTGGTGGGAGACGAGCCGCGACTGCTGGCGGAGCTGGAACGCGCGGGGGTCGACCTCCCAGTCGTCCACGCATCGGACGTGATTGGCATGAACGAGCACGCCACCGACGTGCGGCGCAGGCGCGACTCGAGCGTCATGGTCGCCATGCGCATGGTCAAGGAGGGGAAGGCGGCCGCCTGCGTCTCGATGGGCCATTCGGGCGCCACCATGGCCGCCGCCATCTTCGAACTCGGCCGCGTGAAGGGCGTGGACCGCGCCGGCATCCTCGCGAATCTGCCCACGGCCACTGGCGCCACGGGGCTGATCGACGCGGGCGCGAACGCAGACTGCAAGCCGGCTTACCTACAGCAGTTCGCGGTTATGGGCAGCGCCTACGTGCGCAGTGTATGGAACGTGCCGAGCCCCAAGGTCGGGCTCATGTCGAACGGCGAGGAGCCCACTAAAGGCAACGAGCTCACGCGCGCCGCCCACGAGCTGTTGGCGGCCACCCCCGGCATCGAGTTCTACGGCAACATCGAGGGGCGTGACTTGTTCACGGGGCTGGTGGACGTGGTCGTCACCGACGGGTTCACGGGCAACGTGATCCTCAAGCAGGCGGAGGGCGACGTCAGGGCCATCTTCTCCTGGGTGCGCGAGGCGCTTACCGAGAGCCCGAGGGCGCGGCTAGGGGGCCTGCTCGTGCGGCCGGCCCTTCGGGGCATCGTCAAGCGCATGGACCCCGCCGAGTACGGTGCGCAGCCGTTGCTGGGCGTCCAGGGTTACGCCTTCATAGGTCACGGCTCGGCCGACGCCAAGGCGGTGACGAGCGCCGTGCGCACGGCCTCCAAGGCCGTGGCGGCACGAGCGGTCGAAAGGCTCATGGAGGCCATGGCCGAGTTCAGCTCCGCTAATCTGGGCGCGGCCGGCTTAAGCGGCCCGGCCTGAGGCCCGCTGCCGGCCTTTTTCCGGTCAACCGCCGCCAGACAGCGGCTGAGCGGCCTACGCGCCCTCGCGTCAGGGCGCCGGCGGGGGTTCGGTGGCCCTCACCCAATCGATCACGCCGAGCGGTCGGCCTAGCGGGCCGATCGGCAGCGTCAACTCGCTCACGCTGAACATTTCCCAGCGGAACGGCATGTCGTAGAGATCGGGGCCGCTCAGCAGGTCGACCACTTCTACCGCGCCGTCGATCAACAGGTAGGCGAAGCGGTTGGCCGGGTCGATAGCGGCCGCGGCCGCGTAGTTCGGGATGCTCCCTACCTCGGCCGCGGAGGGGGAGCGGTGCATGACCACGCGGTTGGTGTCCAGCACGAAGACCTCGGGCGCGGCCCCGAACGGATCCATCACCAGGCGGCTGCGGGCGCCGGCCGTCTGCTTCAGGTCGGCCGGCGTGGTCTTTGCCGTCGGGTCCGACAGATCGACGGACGTCAGTGTCTTATCGGAGAGGCCGACGAGCAACGTGCCGCCGCCGGCGAAGTCCAACATTGGCGAGTCGCCCGACTCCAACTCGATGCTCTTGAACCAGGCCGCCGGCGAGATGAAGTCGGTGGCGTACACCTGCGCTCGGCGGATGGCGTTGACGAGGAAGTAGGCGCGCTCTTTCACTGGCGCCTGGTCCGTGTAGGGTCTGGCCGCCAAGACGTCGGCCGTCGCGCGCAGCGCGCTGGCCGACGCCGCCTGGGTGTCGAGCAGCCACTGCACCGGCAGGTCGCTCAAGCCGCAGGCGGTGGGGTCGTCCAGGATCACGGCCCAGCGGCCCCTGCGGCTGACCTGCACGGCGCTCGGACAGGCGGTGCGGCCGGGCAGGCCGGGGTCTACGAGCGCTCCACCAGGCCCCGTGAGGGTCACGCGCGCGCTGATGTCCTCCGCGAACGCGGTCGGCGACGCTGGGTTCACGTCCAGGGTGGCGAACCGCTGCAAGTAGGCGGTCACCTGCACCACGCTGCCCACGGTGCTCTGGTCACGAACCAGTACCCACGCCCCGCTGCGGGAGCCCTCGCGGTCCTCGAAGTCCATGCCCACCGCGCTGCCCAGCAAGGGGCGCTCGCTGCCGGCCACGAACTCGAGGCGCTGCAGGCCCGCTTCTGCTGGGCCGGCGTCTTCCACCAGCGCGAGGGTAGGATTCCCGGCGCTAGGCTCGTAGCCCACCACCAGCAGCGTTGGGGGCCGCGGCTCCTTCGTCCCCGTGCAGGCGGTGAGGAGCGCCGCGGTGAGGGCGAACGCGAGTGCCAGACGGCGCATCATGGTTCCCTCCCGGGGATGATCCAGCCGGTGTCGAAGACGTGCCCCACGCCTTGGGTGGCGCCGGGGGTCGTCAGGGTCACCGAGACGGCGCCGGACTTGGAGTCCCACGAGCCGTACAGGGCCCAGCAGCAGCGGTTCCAGACCAACACGAAGCGCGGTTGCAGGTTGAAGGCGGGGTAGCTGGGATCGTTGCTGGTCAGGTCCCAGACCTCGTTGAACACGGCGCCCACGTAAAGGTCGTCGAGGGGCCGGACCATCAGGGCCAGCTCTTGGAGCGTGAGGCGGCCCGAGTTGACGGCCTCGGCCGCGTAGTCGTAGCTGCCCGCGTAACCGACGGTGCCCTGCAAGCCCACGCGCTCGAACAGGTCCACGCCGAACGTGAGGTTGGCGCGCCGCAGGTAGGTGCTGGGCTGGCGGTCGTCGGCCCAGAGGAGTTCCACGAATCCGTCCACGCTGAAGCGCGAGGGGCCGAGAACTTCGTCGACCAGCAACACACGGCCGGTGAGTGTCGAGTTGCGGTAGCCGTAGTCGGCGCCGACCGGCGCTACCGAGGGATCGAGGAGCGTGGCGTAGCGGACTTGCCAGCTGGGGCGATCGAGCAGGGGAGCGTCCTCCAGCGAAAACGCCAGGGGCCTGGAGTATGGCCCGGGTTGCGGCAGGCCCAGCCAGTCCGTGCCCAGCCACAAGAGCCCATCGGCCTGGGCGGCCGCCACGCCGGGCCACGCCAGGCCCAGCTTGCTGTAGGACAGTTGCCCGCTCGGCAGGCTGATGCGCTCGCTGGCGTCGAACTGTAGCGGCCCCACCGTGGCGGCCGCCTCCACGCCGAAGGCGCTCACGCGGCCCAGGTCGAGGTCGCGCGCGTACGTGACCGCCAGGCCGGGGATGGAGTCGGTATGCGCCAGGGTGCCGAGGGTGACCTTGACCTCCAGATCGTCGAAGTGGTCGGGCGGCTCGCCGGCGGGCGGCGTGGGCGGAGCGTAACGGTAGGCGGTGGTGACGCTGACGTCGACGATCCCCGCCACGCCTGCGGCGGCCTTGATGGACGTCTGCGAGGTGTCGCGCAGCTCGCCTGTGAGCCGGTCCGGCGTCATGAGCAGGTCTTCGCTGTGTTTGACTTCTAGCGAGGCGCTCACGGTGCCGCGCGCGTTCAGGACGAGGGTAGCGTCGATGGTGCCCGGATCGGGCGTCTTCAGGTCGTAACTGTTCCTGACGGTGAGACTGATCCAGTCGAGATTGTTGAGCAGCGTCAGGGTCGACTCCAGCGGCGCCCACCCCACCTGCGCCTTATCGCGATCGTCGACCAGCACGTAGCCGCCCGACTGCTCGAAGCGCAGCCACGGCAGCGGGTCGAGGCGCAACTGGCTGCGGACGTCGCTGCGGTTGCGGTACGGGAACAGGTCGAAGCGGAACGGGGTCTCGCCCTCACGCACGTCGCGGGTATAGGTGAGGCCCAGGTTGCCGACCCTTCCGAACGACTGTTGCAGCGTGACGTTGCTGAGCCACTCCACCTGCCGCTCGGCCGTGTCGTAGTAGTAGCCGGTGAAGTCGGTGCGGCCGTCCACCCGCGCGCCCCACCAGAGGTCCAACGGGGTGAGCGAGAGAGCGTGCGACTCGACCACGCGACCGGCCGAGCTTATGGGGGAGACCGCCGCCGAGCGGTTGAGGGCGTTGCTGCGGTCCTGGAACGCGCCGAGGTCGAGGAACAGGCGCTCGACCTGGAGCACGCCGAAGTCGAGCGGGACCGTGTCGGGTTCCACATGCAGCCGGGCGAAGGTCTGCAGCGGTACCTGCCGGTTCGCGTAGCTGGGCGTGGTCACGCCGTCGCTGGGGTCCAGGTCGTAGAAGACCTGGGTGGAGAAGGTCCCCCTGACGCCCTCCTCCACCCGCACCGTGGAGTAGCTGCCCTCCCACAGGCGGGGCCGGCGCGCGTCGTCGCGGGCGATAAGCAGGCTCGTCTGCGGCGGACCGAGTACCGCCTCGTCGTCATACGAGAACCTCACCGTGAACAAGGGGTCCAGCTTCCCCGTAGGCGGCGCGATGGTTCCGGTCGGCCCGTAGCTCAGGAAGGCGGGGGTGTAGTCCACGAAGAACTCGCCCTTCCCGCGCTCCGTGTAGTAACGGTGGTCGAGGGAAGCGCCCAAGTAGCTCTCCAGCACGCTGCCGCCCAGCAGGGCGTCGCCGAACGCCGAGCCTCCTGGCAGCACGTCGGCGTAGTAGCGGAAGCCCACGTCACCGTACGCGTCGGCGCCCGCCGCGTACGGCCAGTTGATGGCGAGGCGGGCGCGGTTGTTCGCGTCGCCGGTCACGTACTCGAGGCGCGGCTGGCGGTCGGGTGGCGCTAGGGGCAGGACCATCAACGGCAAGTTGAGCACTGCCGCTCCCCTGATCAGCACGGTCACCTCGTAGGCCACCAGGCGGTCGCCGGGGTAGATCTCGATGCGGTCGGCTTCGAACGCGTAGTCCTCGAGGTCCTGGCCGCAGCGCGTGCACGGGCTGAAGAAGCCCATCGCCACCCTGATGAGGCCAGGCACGCGGCTGGCGCGGTCGCCCGTCACGTCTATGGCGTCGGTGACTATCAGAACGTCGTCTCCCACGAAACTCTCGGCGCGCAGGTCGATGATCAAGTCCTCGCCCGTGACGGACTCGCCACCCGTCGTGAAGGAGCCCGGACCGATGACCCTCACCACGCGGTTGGTGAGATCGACCTCCACGTGGTCGGCGATCAGTTCGTCGGCGTCTATGCGCACCACCATGCCCTTGCCGCTGAGCACGTAGAGCGCCACCTCGGTGCCGTCCGGCAAGGTGATGCTACGGATCTCGAGGCGGCTGTCCGGATCGGCGCTGCCGTCGATGCTGATGCGAGCCGCCCACGCACAGGGGCCGAGCGCGGCTGCCAGCACGAGGGCCACAAGACAACGCCACCAAGAACGCCGCGCCACGGGCCTATCGCCGCCTGACGGCGACCAGGAGCACGCCGCTGGCCAGCACGTAGAGGGCCACCGGCGCCCAGCCCGCCGCCCACGCGGGCACGGTGCCCTGCGCTCCCAGGAGCTTGGCCACGCTCCAGGTGGCGTAGTAGATGAACGTGAGGAAAAGCACGGCCACGAAGCCCAGGTTGGAGCCGCGCCTGAAGGTGTAGAGCCCAACGGCGGCGGCGAACAGCGCGAACGCAGTGGCGGCCAGCGGCTCGGCCAGCTTGCGGTGCAGTGCGGTCCACTCCGCGGCCTTATCGGCGCGGTCACCGGTCCTCAGGCGCTCCAGCAGCTTGCCCAGCGGCAGGTACACCAGGTCGGGAGCCGTAGAGGTCGTGGCCGCCAGGCCGCGCACGGGCAGGACGGCGCTGTCCGACCTCACGTCGAGGGCAAGGCGGCCGTCGCGCAAGACCCGCATGGTTATGCCTTGCAGCCGCCACACGCCCGCATCGGCATCGACCTGGCCGCGCTCGGCGGTGATCACCTCGCGCGGCCCACTACTGCCCCCCGGTGTTATGACCGTGACGTCACGGAACTCCCCGCCCTTGAGAGCCTGGCCAATGAAGATGCTGCGCCCCAGCGCGTCGGTGAAGAACGCGCCCGTCTGCACCACCGTCTCGGGGCTCCTCAGCATGATGTCCTTCTCCACCTCGGCGGCCCGATTCTCGCTCCAGGGCACCACCAGTTCATCGTTGACGAGCGCCAGGGCGCTGACGGCCAAACCGAGCCCGAGGAGGGGCATGACGAAGCGCCTTGGCGTCACGCCCAGCAGTAGCGCCGCCTTCAGCTCGCCGTCTTGGCCGAGGCGCGTCATGGTGAGCAGCGCTGCGAACAGGAGGGCCAGCGGCAGGCCCGGTGAGGCCGCGGCCGGCAGTTTGAAGAGCAGGTAGCGCGCGAGCAGCGAGACGCTTACGCCCCTGGCGAGCACGTCCGCCAGCACCCCCAGGAAGAAGTAGAGAAGTAGCAGTAGCACCAGCGCCACCACGCCCGTGACGAACAGGGGCAGTGTGCTCCCCACGAGGTAGCGGCCCCAACGTGTCATGAGCGCAGCGTCCTCGAGGCGAGAAGCGCCGCCCCAACCGCTGCCAACACGGGCGTTAGCCAAGCCGCGGCCAGCGGGCCGAGCGCTCCGGTCTGGAACAGGTTGCCGGCCAGGATCCAGGTGGCCCAGAAGCCCACTAGTAGCACGATGGTCCACGCGAACCCTGCCGCCCGGCCCCTCACCCTGAGGGCGATAGCCCCCGCGAACGCGGCGAAGATGGCCGCGCTGAAAGCATCGGCGATCTTCCGGTGCAGGTCGTAACTCAGTTCCCGTGTGGCGCCGCCGGCCTTGGCCACGGACTTGAGCTGTTTCCAGAGCTGGTCAACGGGCAGTTCGGCTGGCCTTACCAGGGTCTCGCTCGGGCTCGACTCGAGCTCGAACGGCAGGCTGACTTCGGTGAAGGACTTGGGGGCCTCGCCGGGCCGCGTGACTTGACCCTCGAGTAGCGTCCACACGCGCGTCCGGGCGTCCCACTGGCCGCTACGTGCGCTGTACAGGGTGCCGTCAGGCAACTGGACAACCGCGCCGTCGAGGTTCGCTATGGTCGGGTCGGCCTGCGCCGCTCTCACCCGGGCGGCGAAGAAGACGGAGTTACCGATGCGGTAAGCCGAGTTCACCTGAACCTCGGCCGGGGGGCGCGCATAGATAAACGAGTCTATCCGCCGCTGGTATGCCGCCTCGCCGCGCGCCTCGAGGAAACCGTTGTTGACGAAAGAGAGCACCCCGACTATCACGCCGAGGGCGATCAGCGGCCATAGCAGCGTCGCCGGGGACACGCCCATGGCGTAGGCCGCCTTCAACTCGGAGTCCTTCGCCATGCGGCCGCCGGCAAGCAGCACGGCGAAGATCACGCCCACCGGCAGCGCCAGGTGTAAGAACCAGGGGGCGCGATAGAGGAGCAGCGCTCCCACGTCTAGTGGCGTGGCGTTCTGCTGTACCAAGAAGCGCGCAAGCACGCTTAGGAAGTCGATGGAAAGCAGTAGGCAGATGGCCGCCACGCCGAGCGGGTAGAGCCCCGCCGCCTCGCGGAGAAGCGCTTTCTGAAGGCGTTTCGGCACTGGCGCAGTATACCGGCCGGACCCGCCTCTTCCTCCGGGCGCTTGCCCAGCCCCGCCGCCCACGGGCGGACCCCGAGATGAGGCGAGACTTACCGACAGGGCAAAGTGGGCGCGATAGGATGGAGAACGTGACAGGGACGTTAGGACTCTTCTCTCTGGTGGACCTGTTCCAGCTCCTCACTTCGGCCAAGCGCACGGGGAGGCTGGCGGTCGAACACCCGAACGGTCTGGCGCGCATCTACTTCGACAGGGGCCGGGTAGTGCATGCCGAGTTCGGCGAGCTGATCGGCGAGGCGGCGGTGAACGCCCTGTTCGCCGACGAGCGGGGAGCGTTCGAGTTCCGCATCGGGCTGCCGTCGCCCACCGACACGATCGACGTGACCACCGAGAACCTCATCCTGGACGCCGTCAGGCGGCTCGACGAGTCGCGGCGTGGCGGACCGCCGGCGAACACGCTCTCGCGTGACGCGGTGCCGGCCAACCCGACGATGGGCGGCGGCCAAGGGGCCGTCACCCTCACCCCGGAAGAGCAGAGCGTGATGAGGATGGTGGACGGGCGCAGGACCGTGACGCGCATCGCCCTCGACCTGGACAAGGATCCCGACGGCGTGGCGCTGGTGGTCGATCGCCTCGTTCGCACCGGCGTGCTCAAGCTGCAGAACCGCCGGGCGCGCACAGCCCGCTTAGTTACTCGCCTCTCGAGCGTGCGCCGGGCCCCAGGCAGCGTCGGGCTCGACCCGCAGATCATCGGCGCCTGGGAGAAGGTGCTCGAGCAGCCCGTCTTCAAGGTGGCCTGCCGCCGCGAGGACGGCACGGTGCGGGTCTTCCCGGCCCACGCCTCGGAGGGCGCCGGACCCTACCTCGAGCTCAACCGCGACACCCTCGTGCGCGCCAACTTGCACGTGAACGAGGCACTGCTAGTGCGCCCGGTCGTGGAGGAAGGTTGATAGCCCACGAGCCACCGGCGCCTGCCGCCGCCAACCACGCGCGCACCTTGCTGTCATGGCGCGCGTTGCCGTTTCCGGCAGCGTGGGACGACGTGTTCGCCCCCAGCGGCTCTCCGCAAGGGTTGACGGTCGAAGTCGGCTTCGGCGACGGCCGCTTCACGACCGCCTCGGCGCTCGCCGAACCACACATGCGCTTCGTGGGCCTGGAAGTCTCTTCCGGCAGCCTGCAACGGGCCCTCAGGCGTGTGAAGCGCGCCGGCGTGAGCAACGTGCGGCTTGCCAAAGCGGGCGCGCACATGGCGGTCAGGCAGCTCTTCGCGCCCGGCTCCGTGGACCGGTTCGTCGTCAACTTCCCGTGTCCGTGGCCCAAGGAGCGTCACGCCAAGCATCGGCTCTTGTCCCGCCGCTTCTTCGAGCTGGCGGGTTCGCGCCTGCGCGTCGGCGGCGAGCTGAGGCTGGCGACCGATCACGTCGAGTACCTGCAGTTCTCCCTCGAGGAGGCCGCCGCCAGTGGCCTGTTCGAGGCGCTCCGGCCTGAGGCGCCAACGGCCGTGTTCGAGACCAAGTACGCCCTCAAGTGGCGTGAGCAAGGCAAGCCCCTTTACTACGTGGTGTTCCGTCGCAACGGCGCGCCCGCGCCTGCTCAACCTCCGCTGGAAAGGCCCGCCATCATGCCCCACGCCCTCCTGCGCGGCAAGCTGCCGCTAGACGCTTCTTTCGATAAGGTGGTCCTGCCGTACGGTGGCGGCCACGTGATCCTCCACGAGGCCATGCGCTCGTTCGGGGGCGAGGATGGCCCCGGCCGCGTGCTCGTGCGCGCCACGGTCGAGGAGCCCGACCTCAAGCAACAGCTCCTCGTTCTGGCCCACCAGCGCCATGACGACGAGGTGATAGTCCGCCTCGAGAGTTTCGGCGATCCACTGATCACGCCGGCCGCTCGCGGCTGCGTGCACGCTGTCACCCAGTGGTTGCTGGGCGCGGCACCGCTCGAGGTGACTGCGAGGAACTACTGACGTGGCAGAGCTCGACTCATTCACGCGGCTCGTGGAGTGGCGGCGCCAGAAGGACGAGTTCCTCAGCGGCCACCGGGCATCGCCCCTTTACGGCGACACGAGCTTCGAAGGCCTGACGTACTACCCCGAGAACCCCGACGTCCGCGTGCTCGCGCTGGTCGAGCGGGCGCTCGGCTCGGAGCCCGTGACGTTGATCACAAGCACCGGTGACGAGCGTCAGTACCTGGACTACGGGGTGGCCCGGTTCGAGCTTGGCGGCGAGGACCAGGCACTCAAGCTATTCGCTACTGTCGATGAGCCGGAGAAGTTACGCCTCTTCCTGCCGTTCACGGACGCCACCTCGGGCAGCGAGACTTACGGCGGCGGCAGGTACTTAGACCTTCACGTGGCGCCCGGCGCGCCCGCTGAACTGCTGCTCGACTTCAACTACGCCTACCACCCTTACTGCGCTTACACCGAGGGCTATTCCTGCGCCTTCCCACCCCCAGGCAACCGCCTGAACGTGCCCGTGCGCGCCGGGGAGAGGCTGCCCGAGGGCGAGGAGCAGTGAGTGGCGAGGCCCTAGGGGCGCCGGGTTTTGGCGCCCTGCACGGCTTCACCACCCGCCAAGGCGGCCTGAGTGAGGGTGCCTTCGCCAGCCTCAACCTTGGCCTCAGCTCGGGCGACGTTGCTGAGAGCGTAGAGCGCAACCGCGACCTTCTCCTAAGCCGCCTGGGCTTCCGGCGCGACCAGGTGTCCGCGTTCCACCAGCTACATGGTGACCGCGTGCTGGAGGGCGAGCCCGGTTGGTTCGAGGAGGAGGCCGACGCGGCGGTCACGACCCGCGCCGACGTGCTGCTGGTGGTGAGCACCGCCGACTGCGTGCCGCTCCTCTTCCACGACCCCGTGAAGGGCGTCGTGGGCGCGGCCCACTGCGGTTGGAAGGGCACGTCCGCGCTGCTGGCGGCAAAGGTCGTGGCCTCCATGACCCTGAGGCACGGCTCTAAGCCGGCCGACGTGAGGGTGGCGCTGGGGCCTTGCATACGGGGCGGTTGCTACCAGGTGGGGCCCGAGGTGGTCGCCCGGTTCGCCAGCGCCGGCTTTCCAAACGACTGCTGGCACGCGGACCCTGCAGAAGAGGGCCGCTTCCTCCTCGACCTGCCCGCCGCCAACGCCTGGGCGCTGGCCGGAGCGGGCGTTCCGGCCGAGAACGTGGCCGACCTGGGGTTATGCACTCACTGCGAGCAGGGGCGCTTCTTCAGTCACCGGCGCGACCGCGGCGTCACGGGTAGGCACTGGGCGTACGTGTCGCTGCGCGAGACCGGGGGTAGCATGGCGCGCATGGCGCAAGGTGCGGGAGCGAGCAGGTGAACGCAGTCGACTTGTCGGCAAGCGAGGTGCGTGAGCGCCTAGCGGCCCATGCCCCGCGGCGCATGCAGATCGAGGGCTTCCGGCGCGCGGCCGTACTGGTACCACTCCTGCAAGGCCCCGCCGGGTTCGGGATGCTCCTCACCGTGCGGGCACAGAGCCTTCGCTCCCACGCCGGCCAGATAGCGTTCCCGGGTGGGCGACTCGAGGTGGGCGAGGACGACGTGGAGGCCGCCTTGCGCGAGACCTTCGAGGAGGTCGGTATCGTCGTGCGCCCCGACCAGGTGGTGGGCCGCCTCTCGGACCACCCTTCTCCCGCCGGCTACATCGCCACCCCGGTGGTGGCTGTGCTGCCTTGGGTAACGGACATAACGCCCGACCCCGACGAGGTGGCCGAGGCCTTCACCGTGCCGCTCGCAGACCTCGCCGCCATTAGGCCCACATCGCGCGTCGGGCAGTTGCAGCAGTACCGGCGCCGCATCTACTCGTACCAGTGGCAAGACCGCGACATCTGGGGCTTCACCGGCAACGTGGTGCGTGACCTTCTCGTTGCCCTCTACGACGCTGACGCCCCCAACGAGGCCAAGGACCCGTACGAGTCATGAAGCCGAGGGACCTGCGTGTGGTGCGCGGCGACGAGCGCTACTCGTTCTCGGCCGGGGTGCTGGTGGAGGCCTTGCAGAGCGCGGGCGTCCCTACCGAGGACGCCATCAGTCTCGCGCAGGAAGTCGAGGCGCACCTGAGGGAGAGTCCCTCGCGGCGAGTGGATCTGAACCATTTGATGCGCCTGCTGGCCGACGGCGTGCCGGCGAGCGCTTCTCCCGTCGCCGCCTCACCTCGTCGCTCGAGAAGGTGGGGCTTGGCTTCAAAGAGGCCCACGTGGTGGCCTCGCAGGTGGAACAGGGGATCAGGAGCGAGGGGCTCGAGCACCTAGACCACGAGGAGCTGGCCAGGCGCGTGGCCCTCGTGCTGGAGGGGCGCTACGGGCGCGACCTCAGGCTGCGCTACGAGGGCATCACGTCCAGCAGCTTCGAGGTGCGCGTCCAGGAGCTGGGGGGCGTGGCGCTGCCGTTCTCACGCGGGATCCTCGCTCAGTCCCTCATGGCGGTGGGCCTCAGCCCCGACATGTCGCACAACCTCGCCAAGCGCGTGGAGGAGGCGCTTTACGCCTTGCACGTGCCGGTGGTGAAGCGCGACGTGGTGAGGGACCAGGTCGTCAGGCTCTTGAGCAAGGAGGCCGGGGACGAGTTCGCTCGGCGCTACTCCATGATGCGCGAGGCCCGCAACCGTGCCCGCCCCCTCGTGGTGCTGTTCGGTGGCGCCCCGGGCGTGGGCAAGTCGGCCATCGCCTCGGAGGTCGGCTACCGGCTCGGCATCCCGCGCATAGTCTCCACGGACTCGGTGCGGCAGGCGCTCCGCTCGCTCATCGGCCCTGAGCTGAGCCCGATCCTGCACGCCAGCACGTACGAGGCCTGGCGCGCCGAGCTGCTCCCCAGCGAGCGCGAGACGGCGCAACCCGAGCGCATGCGCGTGTTGCGCGGCTTCCTTGCACAGGTGCACCAGCTCAACCCGGCCGTAAGCGCCATCGTGGACCGCAACATCGTCGAGGCGACGTCTATCGTCATGGAGGGCGTTCAGCTCGTGCCGGGCATCGCGCCGGCGCGCGAGTTCCGCGACGCTACGGTGATAGACGTGGTCCTTGCGGTCGGCGACGAGGAGGACCACCTCAAGCACTTCGCGGTCCGCGAGGGCCAGACGAACTTGAAGCGCGCCAAGCATCCTTACCTCGACCATTTCGTGGAGATCCGCGTGATCCAGGAGTACGTCACGCAGCAGGCCCAGTTGCGCGGCGTGCCGGTGATCGAGGCGGCCGACTTCGACCGCGCTGTCGAGCGCTGCGTGGACCACGTCCTCGACGTCATGCTCATGGAGCAGGTGCAGGCTGCGACGGGGTCCGCCGCCGGCGGACCTTCCGCTTCGCCATGAAGAATGTTATCGCTGCTCCGGCGAGGGTCCCCATAAACTGCGAACAGGAGGCCCATGTCGACACCTGCTATCGCTAGCGAGCGTCTCACTAAGAACTACGGGAAGCGGCAGGTCGTCAAGGACTTCACCTTCCGTGTGAACCCTGGTGAGGTCTACGCTTTGGTCGGCCCGAACGGCGCCGGCAAGACTACCGTCATCCGCCTCGTGTCCGGCCTCGCGTTCCCCACCTCCGGGACGGTCAGCATCATGGGTCAGGACCCACACTTGAAACCCGGGGCGCGCCGGCATTTGGGTGCCGTGGTGGAGGCCCCTGCGGCCTTCTACCCGTACCTCACGGGCCGCGGGAACCTTGAGCTCCACGCGACCCTGGCAGGCGGGGTGGCGGCCGGCCGCATCAGGGAGGTTTTGAGCCTCATGGGGCTGGAGGACGCAGCCGACCGCAAGGTGGGCGTCTACAGTCTGGGCATGCGCCAGCGCCTGGGCGTCGCAGCCGCCATCCTTACCCGGCCCGACGTCCTCATCCTCGACGAGCCCGCCAGCGGCATGGACCCCCTGAGCCTTCACCTGGTGCACACCGTGCTGCGAGAAGCGGCTGAGGAGGGCACGGCCGTGCTCCTCTCCACTCACCACCTCGACGAGGTCGTGGCCTACTGCACGCGCGTGGCCATCCTCGAGGAGGGCGCTCTCATCGACGAGGTGAACCTCTTCGACAGACGCGAGCGTTACCGCCTGCGCCCCACGGTGGTCGACCGGGCGGTGCAGCTCCTGGACGGCGCCCCCTTCATCAAGCACGTCACCGTTCGCGGCCATGAGGTCGTGTTCATACCGACCAACGCCGACGGCCTGGGGCAGGTCACGCAGAGGCTGGCCGAGGGGGGCGTGGGCGTGCTCGAGATGAACCGTGACGTGTTCGACCTTCGCGGCTACTACCGGGAGCGCGTGAGCGCCGAGCGCGCCCGCCGCACCGGGGTCGTCGACTTGCCGAGCGTGCCGACTTTCCCGGGTGAGTCATGATGGGCGTTCTACTGCGCATGGAGCTGGGCAAGCTGTGGCGCCTTACCAGCGTGCGCGTGGGGCTACTGCTCCTCGTGCTGTTCCCCATCTTGTGGTCTTACGCGCCCGGGATCTTCGAGGTGTACGGCTTCTTCCTCGTGTCGGGCTACCAGGTGCCCGCCCTCAGCCTGCTCTCGTCCATGCAGTTCCTGCTGCCGCTCCTAACGGCCATCACGGCGGCTGAGCTGTTGGGTGTCGAGATCTCGAACGGCACCCTGCCCACCGTTTTGCTCAGGCCGGTCACGCGGCCCAACTGGTTGGCGGCGAAGCTCGTGGCCGCCGCCGTCTACCCGTTCATAATGCTGACCGTGTTCCTGCTGGCGTCACTGCTGGCCGGAGCCCAGTTCGGTTTCGGCAGCTTCGTGGGCGGCACCGGCCTCGGCGAGGCCGGTCTGCTAGGCACCGGTTCCCTCTCGGCGGGTGCAGCGCTGGCCGAGTTGGCACGCGGGTACCTGCTGGCGGCCCTGGCGCTCGTGCCCATCGGGATGCTGGCCGTCATGTTCACGGTCATCTTCATGAACGCTGCGGGTGGCGCCTTGGCTACTTTGGCTACCCTCATAATCATGCAGCTCTTGGTGGTGTTCCCCAAGGCCGAACCTTTCCTTCTCACCACCCAGCTGAACGCCTACTCCGTGCCTAACGCTGAGATCTCGTGGGCCGTGGCGCTCATCGCCCTGTACGGGGCGCTGTTCGCGGCCGTGGCCGTGGTCCTATTCGAGCGAAAGGACTTCTAGTGCCCTTCGGTCTGGCTGCGCGCCGGCGCACGGTCGGCGGGTCGCTCGCAGCCCCGCTCGTGGCCATAGCGGCGCTGCTGCTAGGCGGCGTGCACTTCGCTTGGGCCCAGAGCATCAACTACACGGTGCAGGTCGTGGCGCTGTCGGACCGCGACGGCGCCCTGTCGGTCGCAAGCGACCTCCTGCGTCAGGGTTACCCGGCCTACGTCGTGCGCTCCACGTCGGCCCAGGGCGACATCTTCAGGGTGCGCGTGGGTGCCTTCGCGAACCGCCCGGCGGCTCTCCACTACGCCAACGCCATGCCCGAAGTGAGCGGTGGCCGGGCCGTGCCGGCATTGGCAGAGGCCATCCCTCCCGGGATCACGCCGCTCGCCCCTCGCCTGCTGTTCGAGCAAGACGTGAGCGGCACCGAACCGCGCCTCCTCGCCTTCCCGGATGGGGCCTTGGCGCTGCGCCTGCAGTGGCGAGTGCCACTTGGCCAGGCCGAGTACGTCATCTTCCGAAACGGGACCGTAGAACGCGTGAAGGCCTGGCAACTGGTGGACGGGCCGAACGGCCAGCGGCTGCGCGTGCGGGACATGCCCCTCTGGCCCGATACCTGGCAGCAAGATGCACCCGAGGTGCGTGACGCGTACGAGGCGAACCTCCTGGTCCTGTTCGCGGAACGCCTGGGCGTGAGTGCCGCGAAGGTGCAGGCCGCCAGGTACGTGCCTCCCGGCGACGAGGTCCCGCGCTTGATAGTCGTGGAGTTGCTTGCCCCGGGCGCCGTCGACGGGCCGAAGCTCCTGGGCGTGGGCCTGCCCGCCAGCGGCATGACCGCGTCCGGCCCGATCGCCTACTTAGGGATAGATCCTGGCCTACTGCCTGGCGTGCCCGAGAGCGCCCGCCTGGACCTGGCCACCCGAAGCGTGACGGGCACGTTGGCGGAGGCCACGTGGTCGGGGTTCGAGAAGAGCACCCCGGAGGCCACGGGCGAGGAGCCCGCCCAGCGAAACGAGGGAGCGGAGGAGCCCGCGACGCCGCCCGAGGCTCCGCCCGCGCCAGACGGTGACGAGGCGGAACCGGCGGAACCCGCAGCCCCTGAACCCGCAGCCGCTCAGCCGGGCGTGGTCTCGGGGGACGAGTGGCAGGCGGTGGCTGATGGCAGCTTCGTGCGGCTCACCTCGTTCGGCGAAGGTGGCGTGGCCTCGGCAAGCTGGCGTGCCTGCGTGGGCATGCCGCTATGGAGTGACGGCAATTACCTACTCGCGCTCCAAGACGGCGAACTGTTGGTCTACGACTTCTTGCCCCGATGACTCGGGGGGTCAGCGCCGAAGCTCAGGCAGCGGCTTCCGGGGCTGCTTGTTGTGGGGCGCCTTGTCCCACGGGCTCCACGCCGTGCTCGACCAGCCACTTCTCTACGGCCATGGCGGCACGGGTGCCGGCGCCCACGGACGTGCCTAACTGGCGATAGATCTCGTCGGAGACGTCTCCGGCGGCGAAGATGCCCGGCACGTTCGTGTACACCTCGTTCCGCACGTCCACGTAACCGCTGGGCCGCAAGTTGACTACGTCTGCGAGGTAGGTCGTGTTGGGTTCGTGGCCCACGTAGATGAACACGCCGTCGGCGCGTATGTGGCCCTTCTCGCTCGTGATGGTGCTGGCCGTGTTCACGCCTGAAACTTGACCGTCCTCGCCAACCACCTCTGTGACTACCGCGCTCCAGACGAACTCCATCCTTGGACGCGAACTTGGTGAGGAAGTAGCCCTCCTCCACGGCAGCGTCCCCGCCACCAACGACCACCACCTCCTTGCCTCGGTAGAAGAAGCCGTCGCACGTGGCGCAGGTGGAGACCCCGCGGCCGTAGAGCTCGTCCTCACCGGGCACGCCTAAGCGCCTAGGGGTGGCGCCGGTGGCGATGATGACGGCGTTGGCGTGGTAGTCGGCCTCGGTCCCCTTAACCAGGAACCCGCCGTCGGGGTGGCGTGCTAGGCCCGTCGCCTCGTCCATGACGATGCGCGCGCCGAACTTCTCTGCTTGCGCGACCATGCGCTGCGACAACTCGGGGCCGGTGATGCCGTCGGGGAAGCCGGGATAGTTCTCGACCTCGTCCGTCTGCGCGATCTGGCCACCGGGCAACCCCATCTCGAGGATTACCGTGCCCAGCTGCGCGCGGCCGGTGTAAACGCCAGCCGTGAGGCCCGCAGGGCCCCCTCCGATGATGACCACGTCTTGACGGTGAACCTTCTTAGGCATCCGAGCCTCCATGAACCTCAAATTTAGCATCGCCTGGCCGCTATCCGAGTCGTCCGGATACCCACCCGGGGTATCGAAGTGGTGAGTGCAGACGGGATGGCCGGCGTGGGGCCGCCGAGGGTTAGCATTTGGGCATGTCGGACGTCGAGCACCCAGGTAAGACGACGAGCCTCTCCGTCTCGGTCGGCGACTACCTCAAAGCGGTGTGGCAACTGAGCAACGGAGGCTTGGCCTCGCCCGGGGAGATCGCCAGGGGGCTCGGGGTGACGGCTCCGTCTGTGACGGCCATGCTACTCAAGCTCCAGCGCGACGGCCTAGTGACCTACGTGCCGTACCGCGGCGCCAACCTGACCCCGACCGGGCGCGTCGAGGCGCTCAGGCTGGTCAGGCGTCACAGGCTGCTGGAGACCTTCCTTATCGAGGACTTGGGCTTCGGTTGGGACGAGGTGCACGAGGAGGCGGAGCGGATGGAACACATGATGTCGGACCGCTTCACGGAGCGCCTGGCTCAGCACCTCGGGCAACCCGCCTTCGACCCGCATGGTGACCCCATCCCGCGCGTCGACGGCACGCTCCCCGAGGGCCCCGACGTGCAGCTGGCCGACTCGACGATCGGCGCGCGCTTCGTAGTGCAGCGCGTCAAGACGCAAGACAGCGACGTGCTCGCGCACCTCACCGAACTCGGGGTGACGCCGGGTTGCGAGATCGTGGTGGTGGGGCGCGAACCGCGAGGCAACTTGCTTCACTTGGATCACGGCGATGGCAAGGCCTTCGCGCTCTCGCGCGACCTGGCGAAGATGATCCTGGGGTACCCCAAACTTTAGCGCTAACAGACTCGCCGCTTTCCTGCTAGTGAAAAGCGCTTGACCCATCAGCGAGGGCCGCATATATTAGACACGGCGAAACTATGAAGATTTCCTCGACTAAACTCTGCACACTTCCGCGCCCGTCCCTTCGTTGCTGGCGCGCCGTGCTGCTCGTCGTGGCGACGATCGTGGCCTCGACCTCGCTGGCCGCCCGGCCCATCCGGGTGCTCGCCACCATCGGCATGCTCGGTGACGTGGCGGGGGAGGTGGCGGGCGAGTGCGCCATCGTCGAGAGCATGATGGGGCCGGGGATCGACCCCCACCTCTACCGGGCCAGCGCCGGCGACGTCACCAAGCTGGCTCGTGCGGACCTGATCCTGTATGCGGGGCTCGGCCTCGAGGGCCGCCTCTCCGAGGTGTTGGCCAACTTCTCCCGACGCACCCCCACGGTGGCCGTGGCGGAGGGCGCCGTGCCTGCCGATGAGCTTCGCTACGTTGCCAGCGGCACGATAGACCCGCACGTGTGGATGGACGTGGCGCTATGGCACGGCACGGCCGCCGTGATCCGCGACGCCCTCCTCCTACACCCCGACATCGACCCTGACTGCGCCGAGGGCATAACCGCGCGTACCTCAGCCTACGAGGAGCAGCTCGCAGCCCTAGACAGCTGGTCGCGCGAGGCGGTCGCCACCGTACCGGAGCGCCAACGCGTGCTGGTCACGGCCCACGACGCCTTTCAGTACTTCGGCCGTGCCTACAGCATGGAAGTCGTCGGGATCCAGGGGATCTCCACTGACGCCGAGGCGGCCGTTGCCGACATCCGGCGCGTGGCGGAACTGGTCACCTTACGGGGCGTGCCGGCGATCTTCGTCGAGAGCACCATCAACCAACGCACCGTCAACGCGGTGATCGACGCCGTCCGGAGGCGGGGGGCCTCCGTGAGCCTCGGGGGTCAGCTTTACTCCGACGCCATGGGCGCAGACGGCACCGCAGACGGAACCTACATAGGCATGCTGGTCCGCAACGTGACCAACGTGGTCACTGCCCTGGGCGGAGCTGTGCCGTCACTGCCACCGGGCCTGTCCGAGTGGGAGAGGCGTTGGCAGTGACGGGAGTCATGGACCAGCGCAGACCGCGGCAGCGCGACCAGCGCAAGCGGGTCAGCGGCGGCGCGGCAGCGCCCGCATTGCAGGTGCGGGGCCTGAGCGCCGGCTACGGTGCCGACCTCGTGCTGGAGGCAGTCGACCTGACCGTGCCGAGCGGAGTGATGGGCGCCATCGTCGGCCCCAACGGGGCGGGGAAGAGCACCCTGGTCAAGGCCGTACTCGGTCTCGTGCCGCTCCGCTCAGGCAGCGTGGAACTACTGGGCGAATCGATCGCCAAGGGCCGCCGCCGCGTGGGTTACGTGCCACAACGCTCCAGCGTCGACTGGGACTTCCCCGCGGACGTCCTCGACGTGGTGACCATGGGCCTTTACGGAACCCTCGGCTGGTGGCAGCGCCCCGGCAAAGCGGCTAAGGATCGTGCCATGGAAGCACTGGCGGGCGTCGGCATGGCCGACCTGTACCGTCGACACATATCGCAGCTCTCCGGCGGCCAGCAGCAGCGCGTCTTCCTTGCCCGCGCCTTGGTGCAAGACGCGGACCTCTACTTGCTCGACGAGCCGCTGGCGGGCGTCGACGCCGTGTCGGAAGCGGCACTGGTGAGCACCTTGAGGCGCTTGCGCGACGAGGGCAAGACCGTCCTCGCCGTCCACCACGACCTCAACACCCTGAGCGACTACTTCGAGTGGTTGACGCTGGTCAACCGGGGTGTGCACTCGAGCGGGGCTGTGGAGGACGTCTTCGTGCCTGAGGAACTAGTCAAGGCCTACGGCCGCGCGCCCATCAACCTACAGGCTGGTGCGGCTAACGCGTGGTAGACGCCCTCCGCTCGCTGGTCTCGTTGCTGACCGACCCCACCGTTCAAACAGTCGTCATCGGGTCGGCGCTTCTCGGCGCCACCGCCGGCGCCCTCGGAACGTTCGCCGTGTTGCGCCAGCAGAGCCTCTTGGGCGACGCCATGTCGCATGCCGCGCTGCCCGGTGTGGTCATGGGCTATTTCGTCTCCGGGGGCAGGAACATCGGTGCCATCCTGATCGGCGCCATGCTGGCCGGCCTCGGCGCCGCGTTCTTCGCCCTCTTCCTCAGCCGCCAGCCGCGCATCAAGGAGGAGGCAGCGCTCGGCGCCGCCCTCAGCCTGGGTTTCGCGCTCGGCGTCGTTCTGTTGACAGTCGCGCAGAAGCAGTCCACCGGCTCTCACGCCGGTCTCGACACCTTCCTCTTCGGGCAGGCAGCCGCCACGCTGCGCAGTGACCTCGTGTGGCTGGGTGGCCTCGCCGCGGCGGCGGCCGCCGTTCTGGCCGCCTTTTGGCGCCCAGCGAAGCTCGCCACCTTCGACCGCGACTTCGCGGCCGTTTCGGGGGTGCGGGTGCCGCGGATCGAGGCCCTGCTCACGGCGCTCCTCGCCTTCGCCATCGTCATCGGCCTGCAGCTCGTGGGTGTGGTGCTGATGTCGTCGCTCGTCGTCGCCCCTGCCGTGGCGGCGCGGCAATGGAGCGGGAGCCTCGGCGGCATGGTGCTTCTGGCGGGTGTCATCGGCTTGGTCAGTGCCGTGATCGGCGCGGTGCTCAGCGCCCTGCTGCCGGGCCTCTCGACGGGGCCGTTAGTCGTGCTGGTAGCGACGGGGGCGGTGGCCATCTCGCTGGCGTTCGGCAGGCCGACCGTGCGAGGGGCGAGCTGAGTGGCCGAACTGCTGCAGTCGGTACCATTCGGCATCGTGGGTACCGGCGTACTCGTGGCCATCGCCTCGGCCGTGATGGGCACCCTGCTCACCGTGCGTGGTCAAGCCATGCTCACCGACGCCATCAGCCACGGCGTCGTGCTGGGCATAGCGGTCGTCTACCTGGCACTCGGAGTGGTGGGCGGGCCGTGGCAGCTTCTGGGCGCGGCCGTCACGGGATTGGTCACTGTCTTCGCTACGGAGGCACTGAGTTCGAGCGGCCGCGTGCGCCGCGATGCCGCCATCGCCCTCGTCTTCCCGGCCATGTTCGCCGCCGGAGTGCTGCTGCTGGCGCTCTTCGCCCGCGACGTTCACGTGGACCAGCACACCGTGCTGCTTGGAGAGATCGGCTTCGTGTGGCTCGATCAGGTCTCGGTCTTCGGGTTCGAGGTACCGAGGGCCATGGTCACCCTTGTCTCGGTGCTGGCGCTCGACCTGGCCTTCTTGGGCCTCTTCTACAAGAACTTGGCCGCTGCTGCCTTCGACCCAGTTCACGCCCAGTTGCAGGGCCTTCGGCCCAAGCTGGTCGGTGCAGTCCTCCTCGCGTTGACGGCGGTCACGGCCGTCGCCGCGTTCGACGCGGTCGGGGTAGTGCTGTTCGTGGCGTTCGCCATCGTGCCCGCCGTCACCGGGCTGCTCCTCGCCAGGCGGTTGCCCGGCGTGCTGCTCGTCGCCGTCGGGATAGGAACGGCGGCGGCGCTGGCCGGCTATCCGGTTGCCCTGGGGCTCGACATCTCCATCGGCGGAACGATGGCGCTGCTCACCGGCGTGCCCCTGGTGGCGCTACTCTCATGGCGCGCGCTGCGTGCGGTAGTCTACACGCGCGTGCCGTCCCAGACGCGAGGGGGAGATTTGTCATAAAAGGCCCCGGGCGCGAGTGCTAGCGTCTCATTTTGAAGGGGGCGGGAGAGACACCGTTGTAAGCGCCGCTCGGATGGGCAGGGAACCCAACCGAGACGACCACGGTCACGGCGACTATCGACGGCTCCCCGGCTAGACTGCCAAAGGAGGCGTCTCAACGCCATGGGAGCGAAGCGAACAGAGTTCAGCCTCGATTCGGAGCCGGCCCTAGGGCCAGGTACGGAAGGCACGACTGCCGTGGTCGAGGCCACCATGCGGCTGTTCGGCGACGAGTGCTTCTGCGTCTCGGACTTGAACGGTGTAGGACATCCGGTCGTGTACGCATCACCGAAGCTTGCCGAGCTGACCGGCTTCCAGACCGACGAGGTGGTCGGCCGCAACCTCGGGTTCCTGATGCGCAACGACACGGATCAGGAAGGCGAGCGCCTCCTGCGTGAAGCCATGGTGGCCGGCCGGCCAGTGACCACCGTCGTTCGAACCTATCGCGCCGACGCCAGCCTTATGTGGCTGGAACAGCGCCACTATCCGGTCCACGGCGAGGGCGGCGAGGCCACTCACCTCCTCACGCTCTTCCGCGACGTCAGCGACGAGGTTCACGCGGACGGAGCGCAAGCGATGCAACTGGAGCTCTCGGGTTCGCTCGAGGGCGACGGGCGCTTCTTCAGCTACGCGCTCCTGCTTCACGACGACGGCCGAAACGAGGTCGCCTGGGCGTCCGAGGCCTGGCAGCAGCTAACGGGTTACGGCGTTGGCGACCTCGGGCTCCCGAACGCCCACCTGCTAGAGGACCGCATCCAGCAGGCGCAGCTCCAGGCCCGCCGCAACGGCACGACCGTCGCTCTCGCCATCCTCGACCTCGATCACTTCAGGTTCGTCAACCAGACGTTCAGCCAGCGCCACGGCGACCGGCTGATCGCCGAGGTCAGCCGGCGGCTACGCCGCACGCTCAGGCGCACCGACACGCTGGCACGCCTAGACGGCGACGCTTTCGCTCTTCTCCTCGCCGATCTGCCCACGCCGCGCGCCGTCCTGCCGGCCCTCGACAAGGTCCTCATGGCCGTACGCGAGCCTTACGCGGACGGCAGCCTCACCCTCAACCTCTCGGCTAGCATCGGTGTAGACATGCAGCGCAGCGGCGTGCGGGCTGCCAACCAGCTACTGGAGCGGGCGGGCGCAGCCCTCCTCCGCGCCAAGGAGACGAGCCGTGGCGGGTTCCGCTTCTTCGATGACGAAACGGACGTGGCCATGCGCTCGCGCATCGCCGTCGAGGGCGAGCTGCGGCGCGCCATCGCCGAGGATCAGCTCGTGCTCCATTACCAGCCGCGTGTGCAACTAGACGATGGCACGATCAAGTCGGTCGAGGCGCTCGTACGCTGGCTGCATCCCGTGCGGGGCCTGCTCAAGCCGGTTGACTTCGTGCCGCTTATCGAGGAATCGCAGCTGGGGCCCCAGCTCTTCGAGTGGGTCGTCGAGCGCGCTTGTCGCCAGGCGAAGCGCTGGCAGCGCCAACGGACGCCGCGGCGCGTGGCCGTCAACGTCAGCCCCTCGACCCTCGCTCACGCGGATATAGGCGGCATCGTCCAGAAGATCCTGGCGCGCTACGACCTTCACCCCGGGTTGCTAGAGCTCGAGATCAGCGAGCGCACGGGCCACGAGACCCTGGCCATGAGCTCGGACAAGCTCTCGGAGATGCGGGCCATGGGCATGCACGTGGCGCTCGACGACTTCGGGGTCGCGCACTCGTCCCTGACGCAGCTTCGCGCCCTGCCGCTCGACGGCCTCAAGATCGACCGCTCGTTCGTCTCCAAGCTGGACTCCCGTACTCCCAGTCAGGACGTCGACCTGCTGCGCGCCATCATCGCTCTTGGCAAGAGCTTGCGGTTACGTGTCACGGCCGAGGGCATCGAGACCAGGGAGCAGAGCCACATCCTGCGCACGCTGAACTGCGATGACGGCCAGGGCTTCCTCTACAGCCACCCCGTTCCCGCCGAGTACGTGCCCGCTTCCGCTTAGCCACCTCAACCGCACCTGCTCGCCCGGCTCGTCGCCCGGGCTGCCGGCAGGTGCGCCGCGCCGCCGATAAGATGAGGAGTTACGACGGCGGCCCGGGGCTTCCAGGCTCCCCAAGCCACGTGAGGAGATGGATGTCCGAGAACCCATTGCTCTCGACCGCGTTCGAGATCCCGTTCGACAAGATCAAACCCGAACACGTCGCCCCCGCGGTGCGCGAGGCGCTAGCGAAGGCGGAGACGGGGCTCGCAGAGCTGACGACCCCACGCGGCGGCGAAGCGCTCACGTACGACACCACCTTGCAGGCGCTCGACGACCTGGTTGAGAGCGTGGTTCACCCGTACCGCCTGGCCCGGCACCTGGTGGGGGTCATGAACGGCCCCGAACTGCGGCAGGCCGTCAACGAGATCCTCCCCGAGGTCACGGCGTTCCTGGCGCGGCTGGCAACCGACCACGACCTGTGGCAGCTGATCGCCGGCTACGCGGCCACGCCCGAGGCGGCTGCCTTGGAAGGGGTGCGGCAGCGCCACCTACTCAAGACCGAGCGCGAGTTCCGCCGCGCCGGCGCGAACTTGCCCGAGGCGAAGCGCCACCGTGTGGAGGCACTCAAGGTCGAACTCGCCCAACTGACCATCAAGTTCGCGGAGAACGTGCTGGACTCCACCAACGAGTACGAGTTGCTGATCGCTTCGGAGGAAGCGTTGGCCGGGTTGCCCGAGAGCGCCCTCCGCCGGGCGCGGGCCTCGGCCGCTTCGCGGGGGCTCGAAGGCTACCGCTTCACCTTGCAGGCACCCTCGTACCTCCCGTTCGTGAAGTACGTGGAGGACGGCGAGCTCAGGCGCGAGCTCTACGAGGCATTCCTCGCCGTCGGCACGGCCGAGCCGTACGACAACCGCGGCATCATGCGCAACATCCTGGACCGCCGCCGCGAGCTGGCACGCTTGCTCGGTTACGCCGACTTCGCAGACCTGCAGACCGAGGACCGGATGATCAAGACAGGCGCGCAGGCGGCAGCCTTCGAACGCGACCTCGTGGCCAAGACCCGCCCGTACTTCGACGCCGACGTTACCGAGCTCGAGGGCTTCGCCCGGTCCGAGCTTGGCCTGGGGCGCCTGGAGGCGTGGGACGTGCCGTTCGTTTCCGAGAAGCTGCGGATGGCGCGCTTCGACGTTGACGAGGAGGCGTTGCGGCCCTACTTCCCACTGCCGCAGGTCTTAAGGGGCTTGTTCGACCTCACCGAGCGCCTGTTCGGGGTGAAGGTTACGCAGGCCGACGGCGTGCCGGCCTGGCACCACGACGTCGACGTCTACCACTTCCGTCACGAGGACGGCACGTTCCTGGGCTCGCTGTACGCGGACTGGTTCCCGCGCGAGTCCAAGCGCAACGGCGCCTGGATGAACGGCCTGAGGACAGGCGGCCCCAGCGCCGACGGCTTCGAGCCGCACGTGGGCATCATCGCGTGCAACTTCACGCCCCCCGAGGACGGTCACCCCGCCCTCCTCACCCATTCCGAGGTGGAGACGGTGTTCCACGAATTCGGGCACTTACTGCACCACGTCATGTGCCGCGTGGAGGTGAGGGCGCGCTCCAGCATGAACGTGGCTTGGGACTTCGTCGAGCTGCCCAGCCAGATCATGGAGAACTGGACCTGGGAGCGTGAGGCCGTGGAGCTCTTCGCCGAACACCACGAGACGGGTGAGGCCCTGCCGGCCGAGCTTTTCGAGCGCCTGGCCAGTAGCCGCAACTTCCTCGAGGCCACGGCCCAGATGCGTCAGTTGATGCTCGGCACGGTGGACCTGGCGCTCCACCGCGATTTCGACCCGCAAAATGACGATGACCTGCTGGAGTTCGGCCGCAAGACCATGGCCGAAATGGAGGTGCGCCCTGAGTTCGCGAGAGGCGAGCGCCTGGCGCGCTTCACCCACATCTTCTCGGGCGGATACGCTGCCGGGTACTACTCCTACAAATGGAGCGAGGTGCTCGACGCCGATGCGTTCAGCCGCTTCGCCAATGAAGGCATCTTCAACGCCGAGACGGGCCGCGAGTTCGCGGCCGCGGTGCTCTCGAGGGGCGACGCCGACGACCCGGCACAGCTCTTCCACGACTTCATGGGCCGCGACCCGGAGATGGACGCCCTCATCCGGCGCAGCCTGGGAGAGGGCGCGTTAGGCACCGCCTTCGGCGACGCCGCCGGCCTGTCCGGGGAGCACTCCGAGTTGGAGTAACAGTTCGAGCGCCAGCACCGTGCCGCGGTCGTACTCCCGCAGCCCCTCGGAGCCACCCTGAGCCTTCAGGTACACGTCGTACACGGCGTTGGCACCCCGAGTCAGTAGGTCCATCTGGTACCGGAGCGAGGCGTCCGACGCCGCGCGAGCGTCACGCATCGCTTTCGCCGGCCAGGCCGAGGTGAAAGCGCGCCCGGCCTCGGGGCTCATGCCGGCGCTGACGGCGGCGGCCAGGCGCAGCGTGGCCGCGTAGCGCACCTGCGGGTCCTCGCAGGTGATGCCCGCCAGGAGCCCGACGGCCTCGGCATCGGCCTCTTGCGCGAACCCCGCCGCGTGCGCAAGTTCGTGAAGTGCCACTCCGAGTGCCGTTGCCGGCGGCAGGCCCGCGTCCACGTGCGGTTCGAGCAGCCACGGCGAAGTGACCCCCGCGTAACCCATGCGTAGGAGAGTGCCCGCCGGGAGCGCCTTTACGCGTTCGGGGAGGGTCAGGCCCGGCGCCGCGGTCTGTGGCAGGTACGTCTCGCGGAGCTTACGGGCCGTGTCCGTCATGCAGCCGCTGGCGGCGGCTTGGGCAGCGCCGGATGGGAGGCCGGCTGTGCCCGCCAGGGCGCCGGCCGGCAGGGCGCCGGCCGCCTCGTTCAGGTAGGCGAGGAGCCACGTGTCTGGGGTCGGCTCGCTCGGCCGCGACACATCGGCCCGCGCCTCGACGGCCGGCCTCAAGCTGCTCGCCTTGTACGCCAAGCCGAAGCCGACGGGGAACCAGAAGACGAGCGCGGCCAACGTCCATGCGGCCAGGGTGAGGAAGGGGCGCCACGGCGAAGGACGGCCCGCACCGCGCCCCGGAGACCCGCCAGGGCGTGGGGCTACGAGCGCCCACGCCGCGGCCAGCAAGAGCGCCGTGAGCAACACGCCAAGCACGATGGTGCTGAGGCTGGGGACAACGGCGTCCGTTGCCGCAGCCGCCGCGCGTGACCAGCCCGGGAACCACCTGACTAGGTAGGCCTCGTCGACCCAAGCCCGCGGCCACGGCGCCAGTTGCAGTGCCAGGCCGGCCGCGGTAACTAGGCCCGCCACCAAGTAACGCCTTCTACCTTTAGCCACGCTTATGCCTCCTTCGTCCGTTGCCACCGCTCGCGCGCCAGCCTTCCGCCATCAGGAACGCCCGCAAGTCGGCCGTGTGCCAGTCGTCACCCACCGCCCTAAGCCAGCGCGACGCGAACGGCATGCTCGTCTGCAGCTGGACGGCGCGAGCGCCCATGACCGTGAACGCCAGCCACGTCCCGGCATCGAGCAGGGCGCTCCTGGCACGGGGCAAGATGCACGCCGCGGTGGGCTCTAGGAGGCGCAGGTGCGCCACTCCGAGGATGACGGAGGCGTCCAGCGCGCCCGTCTCCGGGTAGTCCGTGAGGGCCAAGCGGAGCCGTCCTTCCGTCACGTCGCCATGCACGCTTAGGCCGTGCTCCCGAACGCGGTAGCGGGGCGCGGGCGCTTTTAGGCGGGCGTCGTAGAGCCCCATCAGGGTGGTCTCGATCTCGCTCACGCGCCTGCGTAGTCGGTCGCGGTCGCGGGCCGTTTGGGCGAAGGGCTCGACGAGCAGGGCGAGGATGGCGGAGCGCTCGTCCTCGAGGGCTTCGGGGGCCTCGGTGGCCCCGGTGGCACCGGCAGCGGCACTTGCGGTGGTGTCTTCCGGGGCGCCGGCGTTAGCGCCCCCGTTGGCGCCTTCCGCGTCGCCGCCCCGACCGGTTCCGGCGGCTCCTAGCGCCACCTTGGGAACCGCGAGCAGCGGTTCGCCCCTCAGGTAGGCCTTTACATCCCGGTAACGCTCGATACGCCCGTCGACCACCGACCAGACCTCGTCCGTGAGGCTCTCCGCCAAGCGGCGGTCGTGCGTGATCAGCAAGAGGGCGGCGCCGCTGCTCGCGAGGGCGCGCTTCAACTGGACCTCCAGTGCCTCCACCGCTTCTAAGTCGAGGTCGTTGGTGGGCTCGTCGAGGATCCAGAGGTCGGCGCCCTGGGCGAAGGCAAGCGCGAGGCCCGTGCGCGCGCGCTCGCCGCCCGATGCATGCCGTGCCGCGAGGTCCCAGGCGCGCGGCGCCACGCCGGCATCAGCGAGTAGTTTGGGCGCCTTGGCGTTGCCGACCACCACTGCCACCTGGCTCAGCAGGGTCGCGTCGGGCTCCAGACCCCTACCTTCCTGGTCTACCAACCGCAGCTTCAGTGCCGGCAGGTACGAAACCTCGGCGAGTGGCCCGGCCGCGCCCAAGTCGCCGGCCAGGAGCCTGGCGAGGGTGCTCTTACCACTGCCGTTGGGGCCGAGCAGTGCCACATGCTCCCCGCGCCTCACGCTCACGCTCACGTCGTCGAGCAAGCCGGGCACGCTCAAGTGACGGGCGTCGACGAGCGTCCCGGAGGCGGCGCGTGAGTGATGCCCCGACTCGGTCACCAGCCGGCTTGGGGTCACGGCAACCGACGAGCGAGCGCCGGCCAGTACCCGCAGTGCCCGACTCTTCCTCTGCGCGCCTCGCTTGCGTGCCGCGGCCTTGCGCCCGAAGGCGGCCAGTTCCGTCGCCATTCGCTCCAGGCGCTCTGCCTCGCGCTCCTGCTCGCGCATACGCTTGTGACTCGCGCTGAGCGCGGCCTCGCGGCGCTTGCGCGCCACCGTGTAGGCGCCCGGCTCGGGCCATAGTCGGCCGCCGGACAGGAAGGCCGTGCGGTCGGTGGCGGCGTCGAGCAACGCACGATCGTGGCTGATCACCACCGCGGCGCCCTCGTGGGCGCCCAGGTAGCGGCCGAGCCACTCGCGGGCCGCGAGGTCGAGATGGTTGGTGGGCTCGTCGAGCAGGAGGACGTCCGCGGCGCGCGTGAGGGTCAGGGCGAGGCTAAGACGGCGGCGCTCGCCTGCAGACAGGCTGGCCACCTCGCGGTCCCACGTGTCTTGGCCGAACCCGAGCGCTGCCAACACCTCCCGTGCCCGCCCCTCCGCTGCGTAACCGCCAACGCGCTCGAACTCGCATAAGAGCGCCGCGTAGTCCGCGTCGGTCGACTCACCCGCTGCCAGGCGCTGCTCTTCCAGCCGCAGCCGGGCTTCCAGTTCGCGAGCGTGAGACGTGGCGGCGTGGGCCGCCTCGGCGAGCGTCTTGCCCGGCAGGCTGACGTCGGTTTGAGAGAGGAGCGCCACCCTAACCCCCGGGGCGCGGCGGACGCTGCCCTCGAAGGGCTCGGCCTCACCCGCCAAGATCCGCAGCAACGTGCTCTTGCCGCTGCCGTTGGCTCCCACCAGGCCCACGCGGTCACGCGCCACGAGCGCCAGGCTCACGCCTGCAAGCAACTCGCTGTTGCCCAGCTGGACCTTGAGGGCAGAGGCGCTCAGCAGTTCCACGGTACCTGCGGGGCCGCGGCGAGGCGCAGGACGGTCACGAAGCCCATCTTAGCCGCGCGGGTAGTCAGCTGGTCTCCGCTCCAGCGGCCATGCGGCTATGCTCGGGGGGTGAAGCGTTTCACCGGCCGTGACGTCAACCAAGGGTTCGAGTGCGTGGAGTGCGGGGCCGTGGTGCCTCGCCTCCAGGGCGGTGGTTATCGCAACCATTGCCCGCGCTGCCTGCACTCGCTACATGTGGACGTCAACCCGGGCGACCGCGCCAACCCTTGCGGCGGCGTCCTCGAGCCCGTGGCCGTGGAGCGCAACGCCAAGAAGGGCTGGGTCATCGTCCACCGCTGCCGGTCGTGCGGCGCCATGAGCCGCAACCGTGCCGCCCTCGAAGACGCCGCTTTCCCCGACGACTTCGACGTAATTGTGGCCTTAGCCAGCGGCGCCCTCGCGCCCTGAGCGCCCGCCGCAGCGGTTGGATAGACTTACCCAACTAAGCCAAGGAGCTGAAGATGAGCTACGAATACCTGAAGTTGGAGGAGCACGGCGGCGTGCTGCGCGTCGGCCTCGACCGCCCAGACGTCCTCAACGCCCTCAACCTCGAGCTTCTCAAGGAGCTCGCCGACGCCCTCACCGGACCGGCAGCGCAAGAGAGCGTCCGCGCCGTCCTCATCACGGGTAACGGGCGCGGGTTCTGCGCCGGGGCCGACCTCGACTCCACGCCGGTGGACGCCGACATCGGGCAGATGCTCGAAGAGCACTACCACCCCGTCGTGCGCGCCATCGCGTCGTTGCCCAAGCCCGTGGTTGCGGGCGTCAACGGCGTGGCAGCCGGGGCCGGCCTCGCCCTCGCCGCCGCGTGCGACGTCCGCGTGGCCTCGGCCAACGCCACCTTCACCCTTGGCTTCACGGGCATAGGCCTCGCGCTCGACGCGGGCAGCAGCTACTTCCTCTCACGCCTGATCGGTCCCGGTCGGACGTACGAGCTGGCGATAAGCAACCGGCGGGTGGACGCCGCCGAGGCCCTCGCCATCGGGCTGGTCGAGCGGGTAATAAGCCACGAGAGCTACGACCTAGAGATCATGGCCGTCGTGCAGTCCTTCGCGCTGGGAGCCACTTACGCCTTCGGCCTCGTGAAGGAGGAGCTGCGGGCCGCTCTCGGCAACTCACTCGAGCAGCAGCTGCTGGTGGAGGCGCGCGCGCAGTCTGCCGCGGCGGCGTCGCAGGACGTGCGCGAGGGCGTGCTCGCCTTCAAGGAGAAGCGCCCCCCGCGCTTCGGGGGTCACTGAGTGCCCGTTGCCGACACCATCCTCTACGGCTCGGTGATCACCATGGACAGATCGAAGCCGCGCGCGTCCGGAGTAGCGCTGGCCGGCGGCAGGATCATCGTAGTCGGCGAGGCGGAAGAGCTGCACGACGTGGCGGGCAAGGACACCCGCGTCGTCGACTTCGGCTCCGCCTGCCTAATGCCGGGGTTCCACGACTCCCATGTGCACCTCACTCGGCACGGGCTCGAGCTCGATAACCTCGACCTGAGCGGCGCTCCCACGCTAGTGGCGGCCTGCGACCTGCTGCTTGAACGCTGCGCTGCCACGCCGGAAGACGGCTGGGTGGTCGCGGCGGGTTTCGCGCTGCAGCGCTGGAACCTCGCGACCATCGGCAGGGACGAGGCCGACGCCTTGGAGCGAGCGTCGCTGGGCCGCAAGGTCCTCATGTATAGCCAGGACCTCCACTCGGCCTGGGCCAGCCGCGCCGCTCTGGCCGCCGCGGGCGTCACCAGCGCCACCTCCACCGGTGGGCGGGCGGCGATAGTGCTTGCCCACGACGGCGAGCCCAGCGGTCTGCTGCTGGAGAGCGCCGTCGAGCTGGTGGCCGCGGTCGTCCCGCGCCCCACTCGGGAGGACCTACGTAGGGCGCTGGCGCGCGCCGGGGACCACTTCGCCTCGTTGGGCGTCACCACGGTGCACCACATGGCCTACGAGGGCCCCGACATGTGGCGCGAGTTGGCCCTGACCGCCAGTGACGACGCCTACCAGCTGCGCGTGTGGGCCTGCTTCTCGCACCAAGACATCGAGGCGGCCGCCGCTATCGGCGTGGCCACGAACCAGGGCGGCCGCAACTTCCGGGTGGGCGGCGCCAAGTTCTTCGTCGACGGGGCGCTCGGCAGCCGCACGGCCTGGATGCTCGAACCGTACTTGGGCACGAGCGATGTCGGCATGACCATGGACGGCCCCGACGTCCTGCGCGAACGAGTGCCATTGGCGCTGGAGGCGGGCCTGACGCCGGTGGTCCACGCCATCGGCGACGCCGCCACGCGGGCTACGCTCGACGTGTTCGAGGCCACTCGCGCCGAGTGGCAGGCACTCGGTTTGCGCCCGCGGCTAGAGCACGCCCAGCACTTGCACCCGAGCGACATCGCCCGCGCCGGAAGCCTCGGGATCGTGGCGTCGATGCAGCCCATCCACTTGACGTTCGACATCGGCTCTATCGAAACCCTGCTAGAAGATCGCAAGGACCGCGCTTACGCCATGCGCTCGCTGGCCAAGGCGGGGGCGGTCCTGGCCTTCGGCTCCGACACGCCGGTGGCTCCGCCCGACGTGTTCGAGGGACTACGCGCTGCTTGCCGTCGGTCCGACCCCCAGGGACGCCGGCTGGGCGCTTCCGAGGCGCTCTCGCCCGACGCGGCCCTGGCTGCCTACACGACGGGCGCCGCCTACGCTATCCAGGCTGAAGGACACTCCGGGGCGCTGAAGCCGGGCTACGACGCCGACATCGTGGTGCTGGGCCACGACCCTCTCGTCTCGCTGGACGGGCTAGCCGTGGTCGCCACCATGAAGGGTGGCACCTTCACTTTCGGTGGGCCCGGCTGAGCCGCGCTACTTAGCGCCTAGCTGCAGCTCGTGCACGAAGCCGCGCGGCGGCCGGCTGAGCAGGAACTCTACGGCGTCACCGAACGCCTCGGCCGAGATCCAAGCATCCGGGTTCCCCTTAGGCATGGACTCGCGGTTGCCGGGGGTGTCTAACGCGCCCAGCGGGATCAGCAGGCCGACGCTCACGCCGTCCCTGGCCACCTGGGCGGCCAAGGAGCGGAAGTAGCTCGCGAGGGCGCCCTTGCCCGCCGCATAGGCCACCGTCTTCGGGGCGGGGGAGAGAACGGCGGCGGCGCCCACGCCCACGATGGCGCCTGCGCCCGCCGCAAGCATGTCGGGCAGCACGGCTGCGGCGGCGTTGACGGCGCTCCTCAAGTTGCTGTCCAAGGAGCGCTCGAGCGCCGCCGCTGTAGCCTCGGGGCCGGCGTCGGCGGAGGGCCCGCTCTCGAAGAGCCCTGCTAGGTTGACCAACGCCGTTGGGGCGCCCATCTCGGTCTTGATCCTGGCAAAGGCGGCAACCACGGAGGTGGGGGAGGCAAGGTCGACCCCGAACGTGCGCAGCTCTGCGCCGCCGGCCGAGAGTTCCTCGTAGAGCGCGGCGGTCTCGGCTTCTTTTCCGGGCCTCGAGGTCAGGGCCAGACGCCAGCCGCGAGAGGCCAACCGTGGCACTAGCGTGCCGGCCATACCGCCGGCCGCGGCGGTGACGACCACGAGCCCACTTGAGACGGTTGCGAAAGTGCTCACGCGTCACCATACGGCCAACAGGCGCACGCTTCGGTGTTGGCTATACTCGCGCATGCTCGCCACCGGCTCGACTCAGATTGTCACTCACGAACTGGGCGCTGCCGGGGCGACGCTTGCGCCCCTCCTCGCGGCCGCGCGCTTTGCCTCGCGTTCGCTTCCTGGCGTGGACCGCCAAGCGGCGCTCGTGGCCGTGGCCGGTGCCCTGCGCGAAGACCCCGCCGAGGTGCTGGAGGCCAACCGCGAGGACGTGGCCGCCGAGCGCGCCCGCGGCACGAGTGCGGCCCTGCTGGATCGCCTCACCCTCACCCCCGAGCGCCTTGAGGCCATGGCGGCGGCCGTTCTGCAGATAGCCGACCTGCCAGACCCGCTCGGCCGTGTGTTGGCGGCTTGGGAGACACCGAACGGCCTGCGCATGCGCCGCGTGAGCGTGCCCTTCGGGGTCATCGGCATGGTGTACGAGTCGCGGCCCAACGTCACCGTCGACGCCGCCGTACTCGCCTTGAAGGCCGGCAGCGCCGCCGTGCTGCGGGGCTCCTCCAACGCCCTCGCCAGCAACCGTGCCCTGGTGACGCTCATGCGCGCCGCCCTGGCGTCGGCGGGCGTTCCTGCCAACGCAGTTCAGCTCGTCGACTCCAAGGACCGCGAGTTGGTTACGGAGCTGCTGCAGGCCCGCGGGCAGGTCGACCTCGTCATCCCCCGCGGCGGCGCGAGCCTCATCCGCCACGTCGTCGAGACGGCGCGCGTGCCGGTCATCGAGACGGGCGTGGGCAACTGCCACGTCTACGTGGACTTAGGCGCCGACCTCGCGGGTGCCCTGCCCATCGTCCTGAACTCCAAGGTGCAAAGGCCGGGGGTGTGCAACGCCATGGAGACCCTGCTCGTGCACGAGGGCGAGGCGGAGGCGTTCCTGCCTCTCGCGGCGGAGGCTCTACGCGCCGAGGGCGTGACGCTTTACGGTTGCGAGCGTGCCCGGGCGCTCGTCCCTTACATGCTGCCGGCGACGGACGCGGAGTGGGCCGAGGAGTTCCTGAGCCTAAGCCTCGCCGTGCGCGTGGTAAATGGCTTGGACGACGCCCTGGCGCACGTGGCGCGCTACGGAACGCAGCACACCGAGGTCATCCTCACCTCGGACCTTGCGCGCGCCGAGCGGTTCCGGCGCGAGGTCGACGCAGCAGTGGTGATCGTCAACGCCTCCTCGCGCTTCACCGACGGTTTCGAGTTCGGCTTCGGCGCAGAGATAGGCATTAGCACGCAGAAACTCCACGCTCGCGGACCGCTCGGACTCGAGCAGTTGGTCACTTACAAGTACCTGGTCGACGGCGACGGTCAGACGCGCCCTTGACGCCCCCCGGGGGAGGGGGCGAGAAGCCTAGGTTGCCTAGGCAGAAATACCGTCTAGGACGGTAAGTTTCGTTTGACCCGAGGCCCTCCCGCGGGGTAGAATCGAGGGGCTTGAGGGCCGCGATCTGGCGGCTGCCGACCAGCGGCCACTGCCGGGCGTCGGTGGCCCAAGCGGCCCCGGAGGTAAGTCTTGAATCAACACGAGCACCAGGGCAGCAACGGGTACACCGCTGAGAACATCAAGGTCCTGAGGGGCCTTGAGGGGGTGCGTAAGCGCCCCGCCATGTACGTGCAGGGCGGCACCGGCATAGACGGTTACCACCAACTGCTCACCGAGATCATCGACAACGCCATCGACGAGACCCTCGCGGGCTACGCCGACACCGTCGAGGTGACCCTGAACCCGGACGGTTCCGCCTCGGTCAGCGACAACGGCCGTGGCATCCCGGTAGACACCATGGAGCGGGAAGGGCGCCCTGCCATCGAGGTCATCTTCACCGAGCTCCATGCCGGCGGCAAGTTCGACGACGGTGCCTACAAGGTGTCCGGCGGCCTCCACGGCGTGGGCAGCTCTGTCGTTAACGCCCTCTCCAACTGGTTCGTGGCGGAGGTCAGGCGCGACGGCAAGCATTACCGCATCGGCTTCGAGAACGGCGCTGTGGTGGAGCCACTGCACGTCGTTGGCAAGGCCCCGAAGGGCGAGGATGGTAGCAAGGTAACCTTCCACCCCGACAGGCACGTCTTCAAGGACGTCGAGGGCTTCGACTACTCGCGCGTGCGCCGACGCCTGCGTGAGTTGTCGTACCTCACGGGCGGCGTGAAGATCGTCCTCTCCGACTTGCGTGGGGCAACCATCAAGACGGAAACGTTCCACGAGGAAGGCGGGGTGGGCGCCTACGCCGCGTTCTTAGCCCGTGAGGGTGCCGCGCTCTACGACAAGCCGGTCGTCTTGAAGGGCACCGCCAGCGTGCCCACGGAGGCCGGCATTCACGACATTGAGGTCGACGTCGGCCTCACCCACACGACGGGCTACGGCCAGACGGTCCACGCACCTCACGGGCTTCAAGAGCGCCTACACGCGTGTGCTGAACAACTACGCCAAAGCCAAGAACCTCGTCAAGAAGGGCGACACGCCGCCCACCGGCGACGACTTCCTGGAGGGCATCGCCTGCGTGATCTCCGTCAAGCTGCCCGAGCCGCAGTTCGAGTCGCAGGCCAAGGTCAAGCTCCTCAACGCCGAGGCCCTAACTGCCGTTGCCAGCGTGGTCTACGAGAAGCTCACCGAGGCCCTGGAGGAGAACCCCAAGGTTGGCCGCGCCATCATCGACAAGGCCGCCCAAGCCGCGCGCGCACGTGAAGCCGCCCGCAAGGCCCGCGACCTCGTGCGCCGCGCGAACCCGCTGGATAACGACGACCTGCCGGGCAAGCTGGCCGATTGCCAATCCTCCGACCCGTCCGTCAGCGAGGTCTATATCGTCGAGGGCGATTCGGCCGGTGGCACGGCCAAGCAGGGTCGCGAGCGGCGCTTCCAGGCCATCCTGCCGCTCAGGGGCAAGATCCTCAACGTGGAGAAGGCCAACCTCGCCAAGATCTTGAAGAACGCCGAGATCCGCGCCATGATCGCTGCCATCGGCGCCGGCGTAGAGGGCACGGGCGACGACACGCACTTCAACATCGAAGACGTCCGCTACCACCGGATAATCATCATGACCGACGCCGACGTCGACGGCTCTCACATCCGCACGCTGCTGCTCACGTTCTTCTACCGCTACATGCGACCGCTCATCGACGCGGGCTACTTGTACATCGCTCAGCCGCCCCTCTACGGCCTGCGCCTGCCGCGCCAGAAGGAGCTGCAGTACGTCTACGACGAGGCTGCACTGGCCGCGTTGCAGCGCAAGTACAAGGACCGCAAGTTCGAGATCCAGCGCTTCAAGGGCCTGGGCGAGATGAACGCGGAACAGCTCTGGGAGACGACCATGAACCCGGAGACGCGCATCCTAAAGCGCGTGACCATCGACGACATCCTCGAGGCCAGCGAGACGTTCGAGATCCTGATGGGCACTGAGGTTCCGCCGCGGCGTGAGTTCATCGAGACCCACGCGCACCTCGCGCACCTGGACGTCTGAGGCGACCCGAGGGCCGATGACAAGAAGGGGCCAGGGGCCCGCGCCGGAGAGCGCGGGCCCCTGGTCGTTGACGGTAGCTCGTGGCTGTAGGGGGAAGTGCGTCATGCGAGGCAGCTATCGCGCCACGTAGACTCCATTAGAGATCGATGATCGTCAGACAAGTCCCAAACACCACAGGTCACGGAAGTAGATTAAGCATCCGCGGTCGTGCCTTCATCGCGTGGATTACGAGTTCATTGCCGCTGTCGAAGACGAGCACGACGGTCTCCAGCAGGCGCCCGCGCGTGTCGAAGCCGAGCCGCAGTTGCCGCGCGGGACCGTCATCGTCGAGCTCTTCTACCCATAGCGGCCAAGTTGCTGCCTGGATCACGTCTTCCGGACTGAATCCATGACTGAGCGCCGACTCGTGAACCTTCACATTGCAGACAACGACAACGCTTCGCGGATGACCTCAGAACGAGACTTTCCCTCAACCTCAGCCCGCGCATCGAGCGCCGCGATCTCGTCCAGCGTAAGGCGCAACGCGACTACCTGAGATGGCTCCGCGCCGCGGCCAGGGCGACCGCGACCACGTTTCTTCAACGCCTCAACGTCATAGCCGTCCTCAGCTTCAGCCGCCCATGCAGCAATCTGTTCTTCGGTGACGGGTACGCCATTGATCGTCTCGCTCGAAGTCATGCCATTAATGTATTACGAAAACCGTAAGAAAGCATGAGCCGGCGTTACGCGCGTTCAAACAGCTTCCCTGAACCAGCATGTCCAGGATCTTCGCCGCCAGGAGGCCGTGAAGACTCGACAGTGTTGCAGAAGTAACCCAGTTTCAGCCAGGCAGAAGCTCACTTGTAGGCAAACAACGCACCCTGCCGCCATCCATCTCCGCTACGCAGCTAGAACCATCAGGCGCCAACACCATCCCCATCGACCCCTCGAACCCACCAGAACTGCTCAACAACTCACCAGAGCGCGAGTAAACACTATCCTCACTAGCACGGCAATCAGCCACGAACAGATAATCGTCCACCGCGACGATGCCGGAAGGGTAGTGAAGGTCAGTGCGGCTACTGTAACAGCACCGTCCTTGACGTGGAGCACCGCACCCGATACCACGTCATGAAGGATATCGTGCACGCGCGGCAACGGCGTTACTCCCGTCACGGCGGTGATGAATAACTCATCGCTGTCGGCCGGGTGCATGAACATCGGACCCAAGGAATACTTCCATCGTTGCGCGCGCGTTGAGTCCAACGAACACGTCAGTGCTGAGCACCACCCCGACCGGAACGAGGAGTAGTTCGAGCATCATCCACCGCTCCGCTATCGGACTTTGTGTCGTCAGGCTCAAGCAGTAAGTGCACAGCAGGGCAATGGCGAGGTACGCGCCCGCCACCCATCGAGCCTCCCACCGACCGCGTCGGGTCTATTACGTGCTGTACTAAGGTCGGTCATGCGTCGGTTGGAAGCAGGAAGTATCGATTCGGACGCAATTCTGCTACTGCACGGCATGGGAACAGGTGCAAGCGCCTGGCAGCCTCAGCTCGATGCCTTGAGTGAGGAGTATTTTGTTCTGGCTCCGTTCCTACCCGGATATGGACCCAATCCTGGCCCATTCACAATGCTGAGTGCACGGGAACAAATCGCCTCCATGCTGGACGAAAGCACTAAGTCTCCGGCGCATGTTTGCGGACTGTCCCTCGGCGCGCTCGTCGCGCTTGATGTCGCCCACAGCTACCCGCACCTCGTCCGCAGCCTCGTCCTGAGCGCTGGTTTCGTTGCGCTTTCAGAAGAGCACAAGGCTCCTCGGCAGGCGTCGGTGGACATCATTCGAAACTACGATCCAGCGGCCTTCCGCAAAGATGTGTTACCCGGGCTCGTTCGCGACGTGCCAAAGGCGCACAAAGACCAGGCCCTGCGAGAGATCGACGGTCTGACGCAGGCCGACCTCGCCTATCTGTTTTCCTTTGAATTCGACGCGCGAGACTGGGTAGGCGAGATCAGCGTGCCTACCCTGGTGCTATGTGGAGACGAGGATCCAGTCAACTTGTCGCTGTCGCGCGAGCTGGCCGAGAGTCTGCCACAGGCGGCGGTCGAGGTCATTCGGGGCGCCGGGCATATCGCCAATCTAGACGCGCCCAGGGCGTTCACGACCGCGATTGAACGCTTCCTGAGCACGGTTCCCGATTAACTAGTTCGAGCGTCTCCTAGAGTTCGCGCTCACTGCTCCAGTGCATCTGTTTGGTTCCGACCAGGGGGCGTTACTTGGACATGAGCTTGCGGGAGGGCCATGGGGGCGGCGGCCGCTTCTTAAGAGGAACCCATCAGCGAAGGTTGAACCAGCTGCCGGCCCCCACGGGGGTGGCGGTGGCCGCATTCACCCGGAACGGGTGGCCGGATAACTACGGAACGAGCGGCCGGATTCAAGCGGAACTGGCGGCCCGGAATAAGCAGCCTGGGCGAGATGAACGCTGAACAGCTCTGGGAGACGACCATGAACCCGGAGACGCGCATCCTCAAGCGCGTGACTATCGACGACTTCTTGGAGGCCAGTGAGACCTTCGAGATCCTGATGGGCACCGAGGTTCCCCCGCGTCGTGAGTTCATCGAGACGCACGCGCACCTCGCGCACTTAGACGTCTGAGGTGACCCGAAGCCCGCCGACGAGGGTAGGACAGATGACAAGAAGGGGCCTGCGCCGGAGAGTGCGGGCCCTGTCCGGTGACGGTAGCTCGTGGCTGTAGGGGGGAAGTTGGAAGTGGGAGTGGCCGTGCGATGAGCACGAATCACGAACGTCGAGCCGCTGCCCGCAGCGGCGGCCCGACCCTATAGGAGCATGTCGCAGCGGGCACCTTGAAGAAGTCAAAGTGAGCGCCGCCGCTGTATACTTGCCGCATGCGAGACAGCTATCGCGCCATCCTCAAGGGCGACCGTCTTGAATGGCAAGAGGGTAGGCCCAGCACTGATGATCAAGCAGTTGCCGTTCGGGTCACCCTGCTGGCTGACACTCCCCAACATGCCATGCAAGGCACGCGAATGGCGGAGGCGCTCGAGCAACTCGCCGCTAGCCAAGCGTTCGCCGAGCTCGACGACCCGGCGGCCTGGGAGCGGCATCTTCGGGAAGAGCGCGAACTGCCCAGCAGAAGCTAGTGCTCATTGACAGCAACATCATCATCTACGCCTCTCAACCCGAACATGCAGAGTTGCGGCGCTTCATCGCCGCCCGGGCTCCAGCCGTGTCGGCTGTAAGCTACGTTGAGGTATTGGGATACCAGAACCTGGATGCAGTCGACCGCGAGAGGCTCGAGGCTTTCTTCGCGGCGGCCACCATCTTGCCCTTGAATGATGAGGTGCTCAGGGAGGCCGTTCGGCTCCGACAGCTGCGTAAGATGACTTTAGGAGATGCGCTCGTAGCCGCGACGGCCCTTGTTGCTGGCCGAACGCTGGTGACGCGAAACACGAGAGATTTCGGTTGGATACCAAGCCTCAACCTGCTGAATCCGTTCGGTGGCGACCCTAGCCTCGGACAGGGGTAACCGAGCGCACGTCCTTATCGATACTGGAGAAAACGGAGCAGTGCTGTAGATATCTGCCGTGACACGTTATCGGCAGTTCGTGCGTATCTCCTCGCGTGGTCGGACTGTCTCGGTCCGTCGACGAGAGGAGGGCCGGTGACGTGAAAGGGCCCGCGCTCGAAAGCGCGGGCCAGTTACCTCGGACGTCGAACGGTGACTTACTCTAGCCCCGCCGCCACCCGAGCGTCGTAAACCTCGCTGGAGGTGAGCATCATGCCGCGCACTTCGGTGACTTCGTCGGCGGTGTACGGCTCGAAGTCGGCCGGCAACTCGGCGTCGTTGCCCCAGGCCTTCATCACGTAATCGAGGATGGCCGCGATCTCGTCGTCCTGCAGCTGCAAGTGCGAGGGCATGACACCGTTGTAGGCGGCGCCGCCCGCCATGATGGCTCCCTGCATGCCGAACACGACGATCTCCATGGGTAACTCGCGGCTCGCCTTGTAGAGCTCGGGGGCGGTCCCCACGAGGGGCGGGAACGCGCTGGGGATGCCCAGGCCGGTGGCCTGATGGCAGGCCGAGCAGGTGCTGACGAAGAGGGCCTCGCCGTCGGGGCCGGCGGCCACCTCGGTGGGCGCCTCGCCACCGGCTGGGGCGCCCGGGGCCTCCGTGGTGCCTGCTGCGGCGGCACCCGTGGCTTCGGTCGTGCCTGCTGCGGCGGCGCCTGTAGCGGCGGGTTCTGTAGCGGCGGGTGCTGTCACGGCCGGTGCTGCCACGGCGGGCGCTGCCACGGCCGGGGGCGCGCTAACCGCAGAGAAGCCAGGCTGCTCTACACCGCGCTCCACGACGAGCTCCATCGCGCGGTTTATGTCTATGCGTGCCTTACCGCCACCCAAGTCCTCGTAACCCGTGAGGCTGGCCACGGCGGTGTTCAGTTGGGT
>CAJDWU010000026.1_pt1 | contig 42590 bp, 31 predicted proteins | sample 7391771 | NCBI WGS metagenome assembly CAJDWU01 (sample SAMEA7055737, study PRJEB34461) | soil metagenome | biome: terrestrial ecosystem; feature: Peninsula; material: soil | place: Antarctica | collected 2016 | reverse complement strand
ACGCCTCGGGTACCTCCCACGGCGACACCTTTCAAGGATCTCGATCATCTGCTCGCGGGAGAGAGTCTCAATCTGCGTCCGCCTCGGCGTGCGCTTTGGGAGGTTCCGCATCGGACTGTCTTCGACTTAGCCGCGCTTCTCGAACCAGTTCATAATCACTCGCAGACAACGGTCGTAGGTCGCGAGCGTGTTCGGACTGAGGTGCTTGTGGTCTAGCAGCCAGCCACGAATCACCTGCAGCGTCAGCTCGTCGAGAAGCGTAATATCCCTGTCGCGCAGGAAGTGCTCCCAGTTACTCCGATAGAAGTGTAGCGTCGCTGGTCTTGCTCCTTGGTACTCCTTGTGCTCGATAAAGTCATCTAAGGCCTCACGGACGGTCACGGCGTGCCTCATAGGCACCCCTTTCCGCGGTCAGTGGAATCGACACCTGATTACCAGGAAGCTGGCGTCCAAAAAGAGTCGTCCAGCACAGCTTCTCGAAAGTGAAGAAGTACCGTGTTGGACGATATCTGGTGGGTCGTGTAGGGCTCGAACCTACGACCCGCTGATTAAGAGTCAGCTGCTCTACCAGCTGAGCTAACGACCCACAGCGCGCGCAGTGCGAACGCGCTAGCTAGTCTACGAAAGAGCCGGCGCCCCGGTCAACCGCGGCGCACAGCCGCTGGGTGGGAGTGACGATCGCGCGACCTGCCCACGAACGGACTGCGCAGACGGCGCCGTGCTTGAACCGATCAGTGCTCGGCCCGCCTCCGAATCTCGTTGTATACGGCCGCCAACCGACCGTAGAGGTCCAACGGGGCGTTGCCTCCGGCCAAGAACTGCTCCAGTCGCTCGCATAGCTTGACGAGTTCCGACTCGGCCAGTAGCTCGAGCCTTGCGCTTCCGGAGTCCGGTAGGGCATCTCCCTGGTTCGTGATCGGCACGTGTCTCCTCCTAGAGCCGAATGTAATAGGTGGTGACTTAATCCAGGCTTAACTGCCGCTGGCGACGGTCGGCGCACGTATACTCACAGGCAACGCAACCTCTGCTAGGGGACGAATGTTCGACGTAAGGCCAGCGACCAACCCGCTTCTCCTTCGGCGTGAGCGCCTCCTCGAGCGCCTGCCGGATAGGCCCGGTCACGTCGTGTGGCTCGAGGCGCCTTACGGTTACGGCAAGAGCGTCCTGGCCAGCCAGTGGGCGCAGACGCTTGAAACCGAAGGACGGCGCGTCGTGTGGCTATCGTTGGCGAGTCGAGAGCCTAAGGGCACGATCGCTCAGGGGCTCCAACTTCCGGTGAACGCCCCCTGGGGCGTGATCATCGACGAGCTCTGGCGTGCTCCGACGCTGTTGGTGCTCGAGGACCTGGGCGGCAGCGAGGACCTCTCCCTACTGCTAAGCCAGGTCGGTGGGCTAATCCTGCTCGCGAGCCGACAGGCGCTGCACTACCCGGCACTACCGAAGCTTCAAACCGAACGGCGCCTCACGCACTTGGGCCCCGACGAATTGGCGTTCACCGAGCAAGAGGCCAGCGAACTGTTCGCGGACGCTCCAGGCGGTCAGGAAGCATGGCGCCTTACTCATGGGTGGTCACTACCCCTTCACTTTGCGGCCTTAACGGGCGACCTCCCTCAGCACGCGAGCCTGCTCGAGGGCGTCAGGCGCAGCGTAAGCGACCGTGCATGGCGAGAACTTCTCTTTCTCGCGACCGTGGAAGTGCTCCCGAAGGCCGCGGCCGTGGCTGCCACCGGCGACTTGGTGAGGTCCGGCTTCTTGCAGAACCTCGAGGGCGGCTATCGGCTCCACCCATTGATGGCCGAGAGCGTGCTCGGCTCGCACCGGGACTCGGCCGTAGCGGAGCTAGCAGACCAGTCTGATCGTCTTGAACCGGCCGTTCGCGGAGCCGCTTTCGAGCGCGTCGGCAACGTTTCCGGCCTCGCTCAGTTGCTTGCAAGCGGCGAGGGGGGCCTGTACCAGAGCGCTCCGGAGGAGTTCCTGCGTTGGGAAAAGGCAGTACCGAGAGACGACAGCCTCGAGCGGCGCGCGCACGCGGCCATCGCGCGGCTCAACCTCCACCAGTTCGAGCCGGCGGCGGCCGAGGCCCTCGCCCTCGTGGCGGAAGACGCCCTTCCCACTACGCTACGGGCACGGCTTCTGTCCACGGCCCTCTTCGGGCTGGCGGGCGCGAAGCGCTTGGAGGTGGCCGCGGCCTTCGAGAAGATGGCCTACGAGATGTTGGACGACTTCGAGCCGCTAGATGCTGCCTCCGTGCAACAGAACCTGGCGGCTCTCGAGTTCGTGCGCGGTGATTTCGTTCAGATGGAAACTCGGTTGCGCGCCGGCCTGGCCGCCCTGTCGCGAGCAGAGGCAAGCCAAGCCGCAACCAACGTGGAGTTCAGGCTGCGCGCCAACCTGAACCTCCTGGCCTGGGAGTTACGCGGCGAGATCGATGAACCCTTGGCCGCCCAGCTCGAGCTGTTAGCGAGGCCCGGCCTGGACGACACCGCCTACGTGATGCTCCGGCAGAACCTGGCTGTCAGTTACGCGCTCAAGGGCCAGGAGGACAACGCGCTGGAGCAACTGCGGCTCGCGAGCGGGCGCGCCTCGACGTACGCGCTGCTCGTCCTGCGCCAGATGACCGCCTACTTCGAGGGTGACTTGGAGGCCTTCTCCGGACTGCTTACGGCGGTACGGCGTTGGGAGACCTTCGAGATGAGTGAGAGGGTCAGTGCGCTGTGGCTGCGCGCTCTTCGGCGAGCGAATGACCTGGTCACGGCCTTCGACCTCCTAGGCGTCCTCGAGATCGGGCCCTTCACGAAGCTCGAGTTGGTTTGGGCCGAAGTGAACCGCGGTGGCCTGGAGCGCGCCCGCCAGCTCCTCGCCGAGACCCGCGGCGCCTACCCGTACCGGGAGTTCCTACTCCACTGGCACGCCGGCAACTACTTGGTCGAGCGCACACCGGAGGCACTGGAGGAACTGCTCGCCCTCACCCGAAACGGTACCGACGCGCTGCCTTACACCATGGTGCCGCTCTCGATCCTGCCGCGCCATCGCCCCGAACTCTCGACCGACTACCCGCTGGAGCAGGTGCTCGCGTCGGGCTGGGAGGACGCCGTAAAGCTGCGCCTGGACGAGATCCCGCGGCTCGAAGTGCGGCTGTTAGGCGAGGTTCGCGTAACCACGATGGGCGAGGACTTGTCGTTCACCGACCGGCAACGCGAGCTGGTCACGCTCTTGGCCCTGGGCGCAAGCAGGGAGCAGATCGGCGAGGAGATGTGGCCCGAGGCCGACGTCAAGAAGCAGCGCAACAACCTGGGCGTCCAACTCAACCTCCTTCGCAAGCTGCTCGAGCCCTGGGGGGTGACCACGTTCTTGGGTGAGAGGGGGCTCCGGCACTTCTGGACCGACCTCCAGGAACTCGGCCGGGCATTAGACGCCGCCGATGCCCCTCGCGTGCTGAGCATGTATAGAGAGCCCTTAGCACCGGGAGTGGATGTCGGGCTCGTGGCGGACCAGCGCTACGACCTACGCGAGCGCGTCGTGCAGCTGATGCTCGCTGCCGCGATCACGACCACGAGCGATAACGCGCTGAGTTACCTCAAGCGCGTCATGGAACTGGAGCCTCTCCACGAGGAGGCGCTGCAGGAGCTGCTAGTCCGCCTTAACAGTATGGGCAGGCGCAGGGAGGCACTTAGACTCTTCCGTAGGTTCGAGGAGCAGTTGAGCCAGGAGACTGGCTTGGCGCCCCACGCTAGGACGGCCTCGTTGGCGTCTCTGGCTTGAAGCGCGGGGCGCTCATTGCACCTCGGAATACGGCGTGTAGGTCCCGTCCGCCTCGATCTGGTACCACGTGTTCCGGCTCGAATCGAACACCAAAGGCAGGCCTGCGGGCGTCTGGTAATAGGTGCTCTGACTAGGAGCGTACGGCAAGTAGTAACTGGTGCCGGTGCCCGGGTCGCCGTACTCTCCCACCCCTTGAATGGCTCCACGAATGTAGGCGTCGTGGGACTCCTGCTGGTCGGCTTGGCCCTGCATCCACGAGCCGAAGGCAACGTCGTTGTCACGATCCCTCTGCTGCACACCGGCCATCCAGGAGTCGAAGCTAGACTGTTGAGCGGCCTGAGCGGCCTGCGAGCTCTGGGCGGCCAGCTGGCAGTCCAGCGGGTCCTGCTGGCAATGGATGTACTTGCCCCCCTCCAGGGCGTAGGCATCGGGCGAGGTCATGTCACCAGTGGTGGTGCGGTAGAGGTCGATGAAGACCTTGTTGATGGCCGCTATTCTGGCGTCGATCTGCTGTCCGATCTGGTCCATCTGCCCCATGTAGTAGTTCTGGCCGGCCAGCAAGTCGGCCATGATCTTGTCCATTTCGGCCATGGAGTTGCCGCCATAGTTCGGATCGAACCCCTGGCCAGCGGGGTAGCCGTAGTTCATGCCCAAGGTTGGATCGTACTGGTACCCCCCCATGGTTGGGTCGTACGGGTACCCCATGGGGTACCCGTAGGGGTAGTACTGCGCAGTGGCCGAGGCGAGCAACAACCCGACCACAAGCGTCATCGACCTCATGAATACACGTCCCGCGAATCCCATGGCGCTCACTGAGGTGCCGACGCGGTCCACCCAGAACTCGTACTCCGCACCGTCGGCCATGAAGCCTCCATGCAGGGTCTGCTCGTCGAGGTGCGCCTGGAACTGATACTGCTGACCCTGATATTGCAGGTAGCCGCCGTACGCCCCCTGTGACCCCTGAACCACGAGGACGATGGCGCCGTTGTTTCCGGCGAATGTACCGTTCCAATCAGCGCCCCCCGGAGGCATTTGCGGGTAACCGGGCTGCTGACCACCCGGCATCTGCGGATAACCCGGCTGCTGACCACCCGGCATCTGCGGATAACCCGGCTGCTGACCACCAGGCATCTGCGGCGGCGGCGTGTTGGTTGGCACGGCGCCCGGCGGCGGGGGCGGCCATCCAGCCATCCCACCCGGAGCGGGCGCTCCCATGCCACCGCCGCCCACGTTGTTGCCGGCCTGCCGCTGAAGTGTGAGCGTCTGACCCTGACCCACCGGCTGCCCATTGGCGTCCATCTCATAGAAGGCGAGCTGCAGCGACTGACCATCCTGGCTCAATTGTCCCTGGAACCCGAGAATGCCCTGCTGGGATTGGACTACGCCGGCAGCGAACAGCTGCTGCGTGTTCCCCTGCATAGGCCACTGACCACTAGGACCCACGAGCACGCCTTGAAGCGAGCCATCCGCCGCCTGCTGCAGATTGATCGTCACCCCGTTCGCCGGGTCGGCGAAGCTGCCACTGAACTGCTGAGCGAGAGCCACCTGAACCAGCAGTAACGCCACCACTAATGCGTACCTGAACACGGTCTCCTCCTTAGAGAATCACAGCCTAGGCGACGCCACCTTAAATCTGATTTAACCCGATCAGGCGAGGCAGCGGCAGGCCACAAACTAGAGCCCCAATACCTGCGCCTTCCGAGGGCTATTCTCAGGCCATGGATCCGTTGGACCGCCTGAGGGCGGAGTGTCTGGCGCTGCCAGAGGTTTTGGAGAAGCTCTCGCACGAGTCGCCTTCGTGGTTCACGGGCAGCGGCAGGATGTTCGCCAGCTACACCGGGCAACATCACGGTTCTGACCGCCTCACGTTCTGGTGCGCGGCCCCGCCTGGCGCACAGGAGGGACTGGTAGCCGCGAGACCCGGCGACTACTTCCGACCGCCATATGTGGGGCAGCGAGGGTGGCTAAGCGTTTACGTCGACCGGAGCCCTGACTGGGAAGAGCTCTCGGGAATCGTGGAGGAGGCCTACCGCTGCGTCGCCAACGGGAGGCAGCTGCGGAAGTTGGAGGCGGCCCGGGCTGGTTGACGTCCGCGATTGCCGCGCATGTCACTGATTATGGACACGTTACAAGCAGCGGATTACGAGTACTGGCACTCGACACCGCAAGGCAATGCCGCCCACGGTGATAATGCGTCATGCCCATGGGCGCTCCCTTCGACCTTTCGCCGGCGGCAACGGACATAGCCCGTAGCCGTGGCCCCGCCGCGCCGCCGGTCGCGTCATGACGACCGTTCCCCCCTTCCGCGAAGCCGCATGCGACGTAGCGATCGTGGGCGGCGGCATCGTAGGTCTGGCTACGGCTCTCGCCCTAACCGACGAGCATCCAGCCCTCAGCGTGGTGATCCTGGAGAAGGAGAGCGAGGTCGGCCGGCATCAGACGGGCCACAACAGCGGCGTCGTCCACTCGGGCATCTACTACCAGCCGGGCTCGTTGAAGGCGGCCCTGTGCCGCCAAGGCGTGGGCCTCATGCGCGAGTTCTGCCGGTTTCACGACCTGCCCTTCGATGAGTGCGGCAAGGTGATCGTGGCCACCAGCGAGACGGAGTTGGCCCCCCTGCAGACGCTTTACGAGCGCGGCGTCGCTAACGGCGTGCCAGACCTCCGCCTCTTGGAGCCCGACGAACTGCGTGAGATCGAACCGAACGTGGTCGGCCTACGGGCCATCCACTCACCAACGACTGCCATCACCGACTACGGCGCCGTGGCGCGAAAGATGCGCGAGGTGCTCGAGGGGCGTGGCGTGAGCGTGATCACCGGGGCGAAGGTAGCTGCCATCGACGGCAGCGGCCAGCGGGTGACGCTAAGGGGCCCCGGCCTCGAAGTGCGGGCCGGTTTCATGGTGAACTGCGCCGGGCTCTACTCTGATGAGATCGCCCGCAAGAGCGGGCTGAAGCCGGACCTCCGCATCGTGCCGTTTCGCGGCGAGTACTACCTGATCAGGGCGGAACGCCAAGGGCTGGTGCGCAACCTCGTCTACCCCGTACCCGACCCGGCCATGCCCTTCCTCGGCGTTCATTACACGCGGACGGTGACCGGCGAGGTGGAGGCGGGGCCGAACGCCGTCCTGGCCCTGGCACGCGAGGGTTACACCCTCACGACATTCGACCTGGACGAGATGGCGCGTACCCTTGGGTTCGGCGGGTTCTGGAGGCTGGCGTCGAAGTACTGGAAGGTCGGCGCATTCGAGTACTACCGGTCTATGAGCAAGGCGGCCTTCGTGAGGTCGCTACAGAAGCTCGTGCCGACGATCGCAGCCGACGACCTGGAGCGCGGCCACGCGGGCGTGCGGGCCCAAGCAGTGGACTCGCAGGGCAGCCTGGTCGACGACTTCGCCTTCCTGGAGAGCGAGAACGCCTTGCACGTGCTGAACGCGCCTTCTCCGGCCGCCACGGCGTCGCTCGCCATCGGGAAGCACATCGCCGAGAGGATCCGGGTTTCCAAGTCCTAGGGACCCATCGATCGACGTCGCGTTGAATAGCCTTTTGACCAGCTCCACCAACCGATTGAGCACCACGCCCGACGTAACATGTCGAGACCCCGTAACGGAAGGTTGGTGGCCGCCTTGAAGCACGCCATTCGACGCCCCGTACCGCCTACTGACGACGCCGCGTGACCGAGGTCGCCGACGCCATCGTCGTGGGCGCCGGCCTCGCCGGGCTGGTGGCAGCCGCCGAACTGGCGGACCGCGGCCGCAGGGTCCTCATCCTCGACCAGGAGCCCGAGCAGTCACTGGGCGGCCAGGCGTTCTGGTCGTTCGGCGGCCTCTTCCTGGTGGACTCGCCCGAGCAGCGGCGCTTTGGCATCCGTGACTCGGCCGAGCTGGCCTGGAACGACTGGTTAGGCACCGCCGGCTTCGACCGGCTCGAGGATAAGTGGCCCCGCAAGTGGGCCGCAGCGTACGTGGCCTTCGCCGCGGGCGAGAAACGCTCGTGGCTCAGGGGCTTGGGCGTGAGTTTCTTCCCCGTCGTGGCCTGGGCCGAGCGCGGCGGCGCTCTAGCCACCGGTCACGGCAACTCAGTGCCGCGCTTTCACATCACGTGGGGCACCGGGCCGGGACTACTCAAGCCGTTCGTGAGGCGCCTGCGGGAAACCGAGTCGAGGGGCCTCGTGACCTTCAAGTTCCGCCACCGCGTTTCCGCCCTCACACTGGAGGCGGGGGCGGTCTCGGGCGTTCAGGGGGAGGTGCTCGAGCCGAGCGCCGTAAAGCGCGGTCTGCCCAGCTCGCGCACGGCCGTAGGCGGCTTCGAGTTCCGCGCGCCCATCACGATCGTCACGTCGGGTGGCATCGGCGGGAACCCGGAGCTGGTGCGAGAACGTTGGCCCGCGAGGCTTGGCACACCGCCAAAGGAGATGCTGTCCGGAGTGCCGCAGCACGTCGACGGGCGCATGCTCGGCGTCACGGCGGACGCCGGCGGCAACGTGATCAACGCCGACCGTATGTGGCATTACACCGAGGGAGTGCAGAACCATAGCCCTCTGTGGCCGCGCCACGGCATCAGGATCTTGCCGGGCCCGTCATCCTTGTGGCTAGACGCCACGGGCAGCCGACTGCCGCCACCGCTCTTCCCCGGCTTCGACTCCCTCGCCACCCTGGCGCACATCCGCACCACCGGCTTCGATCACACTTGGTTCGTGCTGACGCGCAAGATCATCGAGCGCGAGTTCGCGCTCTCGGGTTCGGAGCAGAACCCGGACCTCACGGGCCGCTCTGTGCGCCTCCTGGCCAAGCGCATCCTGCCGGGGGCGCCGGGACCCGTCCAGGCCTTCGTGGACCGTGGGCCCGACTTCGTGAGCGCCGGCAGCCTCCCCGAGCTCGTCCGCAAGATGAACGCCCTAACCGGGCAAGATCTTCTCGACCCCGCCCACGTGGGACGAGAAGCGAGGACCCGCGACGGACAGATGGCGAACGCTTTCGCCAAGGACGCGCAAGTGACCGCGATCCGCGCTGCTCGCGCCTACTTACCGGATCGCTTGATCCGCATTGCCAAGCCGCACCGCCTAGAGGACACCGCCGCTGGCCCGCTCATCGCGGTGCGGCTCTGGGTGCTCACCCGTAAGACGCTCGGAGGCCTAGAGACCGACCTCGCCGGCCGTGTGCTGAACGCCAACGGGCAGCCCATCCAAGGCCTCTATGCAGCAGGCGAGGTCGCCGGCTTCGGCGGCGGCGGCATGCACGGCCACCGCGCCTTAGAAGGCACGTTCTTAGGTGGTTGCCTTTTCTCGGGGCTCAATGCGGGCCGGGCGGCCGCGGACGCCTTGGACTGAGAAGACCGCCATGCAAGGCGCCATCGGGCTCAGTCGTGGGCCGCCTCGCGGTCCGCCTTCGATTTCACGCGACGGTTGGGGCCGGGCGCGTCGTGCCAGCCGCTGTGCACGGCGGCCCCGGCTTCGACGGCGCGCTTGAAGCGCTCCAGGTCGGCGTCCAAGCGGGCGTTGACCACGCCCAAGGCCGCGCCCACGTTCTCCACCAGCCCTTCTGGCTCGTACTCGATGTGCATGTGAACCCGGGTCCTACCTTCATCGAGCTTGTCGAACAGGACCTCGCCCTCGTTCTTGGAGCCCGACGTACTCTCCCAGGCGATCTTGTCGCTGGGCGAGAGTGCAGTTATCTTGGCGTCCCATTCGAGTTCGTGGCCCGCGACCTGTGCCCGCCAGTGGAGAGTGTCGTCGCCGGTCCGCCTCACCTCCTGGACACCTTCCATGAAACTCGGGTAGCGCTCGAAGTCGCTGAACAGCATGTACGCCTCGGAAACGTGAACGTTCACGTCTACCGAATGATCGAAGCTAGCCATGTGGCCCTCCTTCCCGTGACATTGGGATGGTAGGGCGCACAGGCGTGTGAAGGTTATGCGCAGTCTGAGAAACCCTCAAACGGAGATGAGAAGGAGCACCATAAGCATGCCGACCTGAACACCTAACGTCCACCCGGGAACGCCGAACGCGCTCAGTATGAGGCTCGGCAGGGCGGCGAAGATGGCGGCCACGACCTGGGCCTCCCAGCGCGATACACCGCTGCCGCTCCAGGAGGCGTACTTCTCCAAGGCCAACAAGACGAGGAGGACGAGGCTCGCGGCGCCGAAGAGGCCGCCGAGGCCGACGCCGAAGTAGAAGACGGCGGGCAGGCTCAGAACGAGGAAGAGCAACCCCCCAGGCGTCACGCGACCGAGCGTGCGCTCGGTCGCCTCGACGGGCAACACTCCCACGGCGAACTCGGGCCCCAGCAGCGCACTGCCGGCCCGGGCGATCAGCAGCGCGCTCATGAGGACACCCAGCGCTCCACCGAGTAACCCAGCGCCCCCCAGAAGCGAGCCTCCGGCGGCGGCGTCCCCGGCCCCGGCCTGGAGGGCGTCCGACCCCCCGTTGACGAGGACAGCGGCGGTGACCGCACTGAGCGTGATGAGGAAGGCGAACGCCATGCGTAAGGGCGGCCTGCGCCACAAGTCGGTGGCGGTGCGCCAAGCGATCGCGCGCCACTGCGGCGAGTTCGCGGCCACCAGGGGTAGAGAGCGCCGGGGCCTGGTGGCCCCCGGGGTGTCGTGAAGGGCGGCCAACAGGCGCCGCTTCTCCCCGCCGTCCGCGGCCGCCTGCTTCACGAAGCCGGCCATGCCAGCCATGAGCTGCATGGTCCGCATGGCCTGCAGTTGCGTCAGAACGAGACTCTGGGGGGCGAACCGGGGCGGCCAATACTCCGCTAACGACTTTCTCGCCCACACCAGCGAGAAAACCGCCAGGAGCGCCGGAGCGGCAAGAACGAGCGGCGAGGGGCTCACGAAAGCGTCCGCCAAGCCGTACGGCATGACCGCGAGCGCCGCGCCGATGAGAGCGACCGCCCAACCCAGGTATCCCGCGCCCTCGGCCGACCGGGCGTATCGCAACCACGAACCCGCGAACCGGGCGACGAACACCATGGCCAAGACAGGTGCGGCCCACGGTGCGCTCACGCCGAACAGCGACGGCGCAACAGCAGTCCATACGAGACCCACGAAGGCCCCGAACGCGGCCGCCCCTACTGCCCGCACGGTGAAGCGCCACCTGAGCGCCGACCACGGCTCGACGGGCGCGACGCCCAGCCGATAAAGGTCGCGCCGATCGAGGATGACGGGCGGCACCCTACCGGTCAAAGCCAGGCTCGCGAAGAAGAGCACGAGTCCCGCCATCAGCACGGTGCGGGGGCTACCGACCGGAACGGCCAACGGCGTGAGGGCCTCGAGGCCCGCCACCACGAACACGACGATCCACCCGATCAAGTAGACGATCGTCCACCAGCCCACGGCGCGGCCTACCCACTCCCGGTACGAATGGAAGGCGCGCACGACCGTGCGGCGCCGCAGGTACACGACGGCGGCGTTCACGCTTCCAGGCGCCCGTCTACCAACACCAGGCGCCGCGCCTCCAGCACCGACTCGAGCTCGCGCTGATGGCCTGTGAGCAAGACCGCGCCGCCGCCCCTGGCCCGCTGCTGCAGGCCGGCCGCCAACATCTCCTGGCTGGCGAGGTCAAGACCGTTGAAGGGCTCGTCGAGGATCGTGAGCGGCAGCTCGAGCCCCAACGCCAGCGACAGGGCAAGCTTCTGGCGCATGCCGCGCGAGTGCGTGGCCGGAAACTCTTCCAACCGCCCCGTGAGCCCGAACCGCTCCAGCCAGGCGAGGGCTCTGTCGTCGGCCTCGGGCTTTCCGTACACCACGGCGGTGAAACGGACGTGTTCACGCAGCGTCAGGTCTTCGTAGAGCGCTGGGTCGTCGGGCGAGAAGACGAACTTCGACCTGGCGGTCATGCCGCGGTTCGGGCGGCCGAAGATGGCCACGTCCCCCGTGTGGGGCAGCAGACCCACCACGGCGCGTATGAGGGTGCTCTTGCCCGCACCGTTGGGGCCCACTAAAAGGGCGACCTCGCGGGCCGCCAGCGTGAATGACACGTCCTCAAGCACGCTTACGCCCCCTAAGCGCACGTTGAGTTCGGTTACGACGAGCGGCGCTGCGACCGGATCCGAGTCTGTTGCCATGTTCCACGACTGTACCAGCCGGGCATGAACCGGCCTTACGGCTACACCGTTCACTTCGAGCGGGGTAGCCCGCCAGAGCAGAGCGCGCGCCGCAGTGACGCAAGCGCACCCTCGCCCCACGCTTCGGGCCTACCTTTAGACGAGTGCCCGGCCCGACGCGCGGTCGCCATCAGCGTTCAATTACGAGAAAGGCGCGCCCCGCTCGGGCCGAGAGGGAGGCCAAGATGGACACGACCAAACGGAACGCGTCCGCGGCGCAATCAGGGCCGAACGAGGACGAAGATGTGGGTTCCACCTTCGACGATCCAGGCTTCCAGAGCGGCCCAGATTACGACCCGACCCTGGACGACGCCGACGTGACCGGCATGCCGGACCCGTTCCCTGGGACGGCCGAGGCCACGCCGGAGGACATCGACGACAGCGCGGATGAAGCGACCGTCGACGACGACCCGCCCGAGGGGGACGGGGTGACCGATACCCCCCTCACTTGGGAGTACGAAGGGATAGGCATGCGTGACGAACTGGCGCGCCGCTTGGGCGAACTGGTCGTGGACGTACGCGAGTGGGCGGAACTGGAAGACACGGACGAGGCCACCGACATAGCCGAGTCGTTAGCCGACCTCTACGAACGCCTTGGCGCCCCCACGGAATCTACAGACGGCTGAGCGGTAAGGGGCATTCTGGGCTGACTCGTCCTCCAAAGTGTCGTAAATTCCTCACATGAGCAAAGACGCTTCAGCCCGGCTAGCTTCACGCGCACTGCCAATCCTCGCCGCCACCTCGCTGATGACGGGCATGGCGCTCGCGCAGCAGGCGGGTGGCCCCACGCCGACCGACCTACCGGTTACGCGCGTGGTGCTGTTCACCAACGGGGTCGGATACTTCGAACATGAGGGCACGGTCGTGGGTGACCAGGTCCTCACGCTCGAGGTGCCGCAGGACGCGATGGACGACCTGCTTCAAAGCTTGGTGTTGCAGGACTTCGACGGCGGCAACGTCAGACCCGTGCGCTACACGGCGCAAGACCCCCTGCAGCGCGTGTTGGACAGCTACCAGATAGACGTCTCCTCGAACCTGAACCTTGACGGCGTGCTGGCGCAGGCGCGCGGCGCGAAGGTGACCCTGGTGGGCGGCCGCACCTTAACCGGCACGGTCGTGGGCGTGGAACGCGTGCAGGAGCCCGAACAGGCGCCGCGAACCTTCGTGACCCTCGTCACGAGCACCGGCTTGGTGCGGGCGCCCCTGGACGAGTTCGAAGAGGTCCGCTTCGAGGACCCGAAGCTCAAGGCGCAGCTGGACGAGGCGCTCGCGGCAATCGCGGCCCACGCAGGCGAGGACGCCTCCAAGGTAAGCATCAGCTTCGAGGGCAAAGGCAAGCGCCGCGTTCGCGTGGCATACCTGCGCGAGATGCCGGTCTGGAAGAGCACCTACCGCCTGGTCGTCGGAGACGGCGACAAGAGCACCCTGCAAGGCTGGGCCATCCTCGACAACCCCACGAACATGCGGCTCGAGAACGTGCGCGTTAGCTTCGTGGCCGGGCAACCCATCTCGTTCGTCACTAGTCTCTTCGAGCCGATCTACGTGGCGCGCCCGCACGTCGAGACGGAGCTGGCGGGCAACGTCGTGCCCACGGTCGACGCAGGCGCCATGATGTACGCTCCGGCGCCCTCCATGGCGGCCCGCGGGGTGGCTGACATGGCCATGGAGTCCAAAGCGGCTCCCGACCTGTCCGGAGCCGGCGTCGCCGCCATGGCCACCGGCAGCCGCGGGGGGGCGTCGTTCAGCTACGACGTTTCGCAGCCCGTCACCGTGGGCGCTTACGAGTCGGCCATGGTGCCCATAGTGGTCACCGAGGTGGCCGCCACGCCGCTCACGGTCTTCAACGAGTCGACCCTCGCCAACCACCCGCTTCGCGCGTTGCGCCTGTCGAACGACACAGGCCTTCATCTCGCCGCAGGCACGGTCACCGTCTACGACTCCGGTGGTTTCGCCGGCACGGCACAAATGGCCGATCTCGTGCCGGGCGACTCTCGCGTCTTGCAGTACGCCGTCGACTTGGACCTCACCCTGTTGCGCACGAGCGCCAACGCGTCGGAACGCATTTTGTCGGTGACCCTCAAGGGTGGCCTCGTCGAGACGACCGTGGCCACCCGCCGAACAACCACGGTGGCCGTCAAGTCGACCACCACCGAACCGCGCTTCCTGGTCGTCGAGCTACCTCGGCTGGCCGGCTACGACGTCGTCTCGCCCACGCCAGCCCCGGCCATCACCGACGTCAACTACCGCTTCGGAGTGGCCGTCAACGGCGGCACCGACCCCGAACTCACATCCCAGCTAAGCTGCGACGAGGGCGCCGACTGCGTGCTGGAGGTCGTACTGGAGCGTACCGACCTGCACACACTCGCACTGGCGGACGTCAGTGTAGAGACACTGGCCTTCTACCTAGAGAACGTTCAGCTGAGCGCCACAGACCGCGCCGTCGTCCAGCAGGTGGTCGACCTCCAACGCCAAGTGGCCACCAAGGAGCGCAACCTAGGCACGGTGGGCAAGAGCATCGGCTCCATCCATAACGAGCAGGACCGCATCAGGCAGAACATGGAGGCGCTAGATCGGAACTCAGCGCTGTATCGCCGCTACGTCACCGACCTGACCACGCAGGAGGACCAACTGGCCGATCTCCTCAAGCGCGAGGGTGACCTGCGCGACGAGCTCAACTCCCTGCAGCAGCGCATTGCGGACCTGATCGCCGGGCTCGGGGTTTAGCGGAGCCGGCCCGACCCAAAGCGCCGAGGTAGGCTGGCCCTCATGAGCCGTGCTTTCGTGAAGGAGGACGCCGACAGCGAGGACGTGGTGGTCACGCACCGCGCGCCCTTGCCGGCCGGCGTCCCTAACCTCGTTACGCCGGCCGGGATGGCCGCGTTGGAAGCGGAACGCGCGGCCAAGCTGGCTGCACTGGAGGATTTGAAGGCCGGCGAGCCGACGGGCGAGGTGACCCGCCGCCTTGCTGCCGTGGAAGAGGAACTTGTCCTCTTGCTCGAGCGCCTCGCCAGCGCCAAGGTCACCTTGCCGCCGACCGATCTGCACGAGGCAGGCCTCGGGTCCACGGTGCGCGTGCGCTACCTCGGCGGCCGCCAGGACGGCCAGGTGTCGGAGCTCGCGCTGGTCGGCGTCGACGAGGCGGACCCCCTAGAGGGACGCGTGGCGTTCATCGCGCCCGTGGCTCAGGCCCTCCTTGGGAAACGAGAAGGCGATGTCGTGACCTTCGAGGCCGACGAACGAACTTTGACGGTCGAACTAGAGCGCGTGTCTTACCTGGACTAGCTCGGCGCCTCACACCGACTGGACGGTGCTGCCCTCGCTCGTGAACGCCAAGGGCAGCTCGCGCAGTTCTGCCAGGGCCGCCCGCACCGCGCTGGCCTGCCCGTCCGGGCAGCACACGAGCACGAAGCCACCGATCTTGCCTCCGGGCAGCTGAGCGCTGGCCCCCACCCGGTTCACCCGGGCCACCAAGGACCTGACCCAGTCGTCTACGAAATCGCCTGGCAAGCGCTGTTTGAGGCGCTGTTGTTCACCCACGCACCATGCCACCCTGACTAGGTCACCGGCACGCAAGGCAGAAGTCAACTCGAGCGCCACGGCCTTGATGTCATGCAGCAATGGCAGCGCCTGGTCGAAGCGCGCCAGTAGCGCACCTAACGAGGGACGAGTGGCCCCACGCCTGGAAGTGGCGAAGAGCAGCAGCGAGCCGAACACGGTGGCGAGTCGCTCCTCCGAGAGCTCCAGCGGCACGTCGGTCACGCTCTCCCCCGCGTACGCCAGGCAGCGCAAGCCGCCCCGGGCCGAGATGTTCGCGTCGTGGTAGCCCGAGGCCCCGCCCAGCTCGTCGACCTCGAGTCGCGCAGCCCAGGCGCCCAGGCGCGCCGGCTCTACCTGCTCGCCCCTAGCCGCCAAGGCCGCGTGGACGAGCGCGGTGCAGATGGCGCCCGAGGCTCCCAGGCCGCTGTTCCCCTCAACGTCGAGCCAGACCCCCAAGCGCACAGGCGGGTGATCCGGATCCACCGATGCCAGAGCGGTGCGCACGAGGTCGTGGCGCACCTCGCCCACTGACCGCACCACCTCGACGCGGCCCTCCGCCACCACCTCGAAGTGCCCGTCCAAGCTCGGCAACCAGGTCACCCGCGCTGCCTGATCGATAGTCGCGCTCACCGTCAAACCACCGTGTTCATCCGCATAGGGCTTGAGGTCGGTAAGCCCTCCGGCCAGCGGCACTCGCAGCGGAGCCCGCGCCACGATCATGCCGTTCACCCTCGCGTTCCGCGTGCCAGGAGCTGGCGCACCACGTCGGCCACGTTCTCCTCGGCGGAGGGGAAGGTGCCACCGATGTGCAGGCGCTGGCCGTGGCACACGAAGCCGACCTCGGCCCGGCCCGCTTCGATAAGCAGCTGCAGGTTCGGCAACGCGCGGTACTCCCCGGTCGCCTCAGCGTGCCCGCTCAACTCGCCGAACAGCCGCGGCTCCAGCTTCCAAACGCCGGCATCGGAGAAGGGCCCGGAGCCTTGCCACACCCGCGTCACGCGCGTGCCTTCCACCGATACCATCACGTCGGGGCCGCTTCCTTCTTCCTCCACCAGGCTCACCGCGTTGGGGGCACCGTGGTTCAACAGCGCCACGAACAGTTCGCGCGGGGTGAACACGTCGGCCTGCCAGACGAGCACGGGCCCCGCGCGGGGCTCCAGATGGGGCGCCACCAGGCTCAGGGCGTGGCCCGTGCCCAACGGCAGCGGCTGCTCGACGTAGTGAACCTCCAGGCCGCCAACCCGCGTGCCGAAGTACTCCCGCACCTGCTCCTGCAGGTGGCCGACCACCAAGTGCACGCGCTGCGCTCCGGCCGCCGACGCCTCGGCGAAACTCAACTCGAGGAATGGCCGCAGGCCGACGGGGTACATGCATTTCTGCAGGTAGACGCCCAGGCGCCCCATGCGAGTGCCGCGACCAGCGGCCAGGCAGACGAACTCCACTCTCAGCCCTTCGCGACCCTGGGCGCCGGCATCAGTCGGCGTAGGCTTCGAGCGCTCTGCTCAACTCGTTGGCAATGCGCTCACGCACGGCCAACGGCGCCATCACCTCCACCGACGACCCCCAGCCGAGCAGCCACGGGAGCAACTCGAGGGGCTGGCCGCTCGAGTCGACGGTGCCGGTGAGGAAAACGACGCGTCTGCCGTCTGGTGCGGCGTCCCCAAGGCGAAGGTTGCGGTCGAAGTTCTCCGTCATCCGCCTAGCCACCGTCTCGCTCGCATGCAGGGTGATCTCGATCTCCTCGCCCGCCACGATGCCGAACGACGACTTCAGGTGTCCGGTCGGGTCGAAGTCTTCGGGGATCTCGTAGGTCGCGTCGCGCAACTGCACTTGGCTCATGCGCGCCAGCTTGAAGATGGCCATGTCCTTGCGAACTGTGCGGTCGAAGGCGAGCACGTAAGGCTCGAGGTTGCGGCGGTTCAGCTCGTAGAAGTAGATCTCTAGGTCCCGAGGCTGGGTCGTGCCGGAGTGCGCCGACTCGTACGTGCACCGCAGGACCCGCTGCTGGAACCACGCCTGCGCCACGAGGTCGAGGACACGGTCTTCGGGCCCCGACTTGAGGCCCTCGACGCCGTCGAGCAGTGACCGGCGCGCCTTCTCCGGCACCTGCTTCGCCAGCTTCACTAGCGCCGTCCGGTAATGCCGCTCCCCCACGCCCGTGTGCAAGAGGAGGCGCGTGGCGCTATACACAGCCAGGGCCTCGACCTCGTTGAGCGCGGTGGCCTTCTGAGGCACCCAGTAGCGGTGCCGGTCGTCCCTTCGGAGCTCGACCCCCATGTGCTCGGCGAGCGTGACGAGGTCACGCTCGATGGTGCGGCGGCTGTAGCCGTGCTGAGCCGCCAGTTCGACCACGGTGCGGGGCCGCAGCTCAAGCTCCTCGCGCAACGAGGCGAGGCGCTGCGCCTTGCCGACGGTACGGTTCACACACCGAGGTTACCCCGTACCGGGGCCGCCGCAGCGCCCCGCGCGTGCACTTGAAGTAAAAGGTCTGCGCCTCAGGCGGCCGTCCACCCCCCGTCGGCGGCGAGGAGCGCGCCGTTGATCATCTTCGCCTCGTCGGACACGAGGAATAGTGCGGTGTTCGCGATGTCTTCGGGCTGCAACTGCGCGGGAATCAGGCCGTAGTAACGCTGCAGGCGGCTGCTGCCGTACGGATCCATCTTGCTGGCGTCCACGCTGGCCATGATGTTGGTTACCACCGCTCCAACGATGATGGCGTTGCAGCGGATCGCTTTGGGCCCGTAAACGAAGGCGGTGTTGCGGGTGAGCCCCACTACGGCGTGCTTCGACATCGTGTACGCCGCACCTGCCGCGGCGCCGCTCACTCCGGCCACGCTGGCGATGTTGAGGATGACGCCGCCCTTCTCGCCCATGGCCCTGATGCCAGCGCCACTCGCGAAGACCGGACCGTCGACGTTGACGCCCATGACGCGCCGGTAGACGTCCTCATCCATCTCGGCGGCGCCTTGGTTGATGTCCATGACACCGGCGTTATTAACCAAGATGTCGAGCTGGCCGTACGCCTCGACGGCCGCCGCGACCATTGCGTCTACTTGCTCGCGCACCGCCACGTTCGTCTTCACGCCCTGCATCTCGCCACCTGCGGCTCGCACCTCGTCGGTCACGCCTTGGAGGCTGGCTTCGTTCCAGTCGGCACCGAACACCTTGGCGCCCTCGGCCGCGAACCGTATCGCCATGGCGCGGCCCATCCCCGAACCAGCGCCCGTGATGAGCGCCACCTTGCCGGCTAGTCTCATGATTTTTCCTCCGCTTCGGGCCACCACGCCGACCGCGCCCCGTGGGCGTCGCGTCGCGCCGGGCCCCAATCACAGGTTAGCCGCGGTGTGAGCCCTACGCCTGAGCACAATGCCTACCTTGACGTGGGAGATTCACCTACCTGAAGAGCGCGCAGGTACGAACATGCGGCGGCGACAAGTGTGTAGAGTATGCAACTGCAGCCACGCACGCGCAGCACCCAGGAGGATCCCTATGGGCCTATCTTCACGAACGAGTGCCCGAAGCAAGCCGAAGCACCGATTCACGCACCTGACCAATCTCGCCGCAGCTTTGCTGGCGAGCGCATTTGCCTGCGCCGCGTTCGCGCAGACGCCGCCCGAACCCGAAGTGCTCTTCGCGAACCTCGAGAGCGCTTTGGCCGAGGCACCCAAGGCGAACTTCCAGGTCGACGCGGCGCTCGCGGCCCTCGGGACTCCTGGAGAGGTCAGCGTAGAGTTCATCTTCGACTTCGTACGCGACGACATAGGCTACTTGCCCTACCGCGGGGCCCTGAAGGGCGCGGCCGGCGTGCTGATGGACGGGGCCGGCAACGCCCTGGACCGCACCCTCCTTCTCAAGGCGCTTCTCGAGGCGAACGGCGTCAGGGCGATAGTGGCCCACGCGACCCTCGACGCGGCCGCGGCGGGCACAGCCGCCGCAGCCCTACGCACGAGGTCCGACGGGTCCCCGGATGAGGCACAGCCGACGGACCCGGTCGAACAGCTTGCGGCCCTCTACGGGCTAGACCCAGATGCCGTGACGGCGCGCTTGGAGCCGGCCGTGACAGCAGGAGCTGCTTTGGCACGCAGCATCGGCGAGCGCACCACCTACCAGAGCGAAGCGGTACTGGCGGCCCTCGAGGCGTCCGGGAAGCAAACCGCGTTCATGGTCGAGGAAGCCACGAGCGTTCAGGAAGCCGTTTCCGACCACTGGTGGGTCGAGGTTCAAGGCGACAACGGCTGGCTCGACCTCGACCCGACCCTTCCTGACGCCCAGATCGGCACCTCCTTAGCGCAGGCCCAGTTGCGCTTCGACCTCACCGACCTGCGGCTCCTCGCCGCGGTGGACGGCTCCTGCCGCGATCTGTCGTGCGGCGATCGCCTGCACCGGGTGAAGGTGGCCGCGGTGGCCGAGACGTGGGACGGCGAGGCGTTGACCGAGACGGAGATCGCGGCCACGGACCTCTTGGCCGCCGAGGGCGCCGACCACGCCGTGGTGTTCACCGCGCTCCCGACCGACTGGCCAGACCTTGACCTCTACGCGGAGCCCAATGCGAAGAGCGCTTACCAGGGGGCCCTCCTCGCGACTACCGGGTGGCGCCCGACGTTCTTCGTGAACGACACCACCATCGGCAAGACCACGGTGAACAATGACGGCAGCGTCCGCGAGGATGGCGGCGGGGGCGGCGCCGGCGGTCTGGGAGGCGGGCTCGGGGGGATGTTCGGAGGCTTCGGTGGTTCAACCGCAGGGGCCGACGACGAGTCCACCGGGGCGTTCACCGCCCTCTGGCTCGATTACACGGTCACGGCCGCGGGAGCATTCGAGACCACCTACCGCCGTGAGATCTTCGATCTTCTCGGCCCGGCCGCCAGAGCGGCTGGCGTGACCGCGGTCGAGCTGACCGAGGCGCAGCGCATGCATCGCGCTGCGGCGCTCTTGGGGCAGACGGAGATCGTCGTCACAGGCGCCAGCCTGCCGGCCGAGGCCCTCGATGCTGCGGCGGTCAGCCGCCTGCTTAGCGACAAGGATGCCTGGTTGGAGGCCTACGCCTTGGGGGGTGGTCCGTTGCCACCACAAGTCATCAACGAACGCCTGGCCGGCATCGCGCGCTTGGTCACCCCAATCGAGCGCTTCCAACAGCTTCGCGGCGCTCACATGACGGCCGTCCAGACCGCGCCTCTTGTGGTGGCCTACCACCGCAACCTCGAGCCCGACCTCAGCGCAACCTCGGCCTTCGACTTGGTGTCGGGCGGGGTTTCCACGACCGACCATGCGGGAGCGCGTCAAGCCCAGCTTGTGCAGGGCGTGCGCGACACCGTCATGGAGGCCCTGCTGCAAGAGCAGCTGGCCGACCCTTCCGAGCCCACGCAGGGCCCCGCGGCAGTGTCCGTCGCGTTCGCCACGGACCTCGTAGCAGGACACCCCTGGCAAGTCGTGGCCTCGACTTCCGAGCTCGACGCCACCGCACCGAACCTCGTGCCGGACCTGCGCGCGCGCGTGGTGGCCGATCTAGCGGCGGGCCGGCTGGCGCTCGTGCCCGTCGGCGGGGAGGATGCGGTGGGGTGGTGGAGCCTCGACCCAGCCACGGGCGCGGTAGTAGGCATCGGCAATCGCGGCTGGGGCCAGGCCTACACCGAACACACGGAACTGGTGAACGTACTCCTGCAGGAGCGCACGATACTTACCCAGTACTACAACATGGCTAGGTGCTTAGGCCTGGCTATCAGCCTACCGTTACAGGGCTATTCCGACGACTCGAAGAACGCGGTCGATGAATGCATATTCACCACCATCTGCGCGGCCGTCAACACCGGGTTGACCATGGGCATCGACATAAACGTCACTTGGACGAACGTCATCACCCTGGCTACCATCGACGCCTTGTGGGGAGGCGTGACCGAGGGCGGCTACGGTGGTTTCTGCGGCGCTCTGTTCAAGAAACTGAAGGAGGGCTGAAGGCCGGCCGCTGCTAGACGAGCCCGCGCTCCAGGGCCCACCTGACGAGCTCGGCACGAGAACGCACCCCGAGCTTCTCGGAGGCCCTCTCGCGATAGGTGGCGACCGTCTTCTCGCTTAGGCTCAGTTCGGTGGCGATCTCGCGGTAGGTGAATCCGGTCGCGATACCCTTCACGACCTCGCGTTCGCGCTCGGTCAGTTGGGCCGTTCGCCACGGGTCGGGATTGGCGAGGGCGCGCGACAACAGGGTCAGTAGCCTCGCGGGCACGTAGTACTCGCCCCGGTCGACGGCCAAGATCGCGTCGACCAGCTCCGTCTCAAGAGACGTCTTGGGCACGTAGCCGGAACCCCCACCATCGAGGAACCGCTGCACGTACTCGGGGTCCTCGTGCATGGATAGGGCGACGAAACGCGCGTCCGGCAGCGCCTTGCGCAGGTCCTCAAGCGCTTCGATGCCGCTGCGGCCGGGCAACGACAGGTCTAGTAGCACCACGTCCGGCGCCAGCGCCTCGGCGAGTTGCAGGGCCTGCTCCGCGGAACCCGCCTCTGCCACGACCTCTAGCCTGATGGTGGCCGAATCGTGTAGCTCCAGCAGCGACCTCACTCCCGAGCGCACGAGCGCGTGGTCGTCGACGAGCATGAGCCTGATAGTGTGCGGCTTCATGCCTTCACGCTAAACGGAAGGCACTCTCGCGTATACGGACGTTCCTCCCTCCCGGGAGCTCTCCACGTGCAGATCACCCCCCAGCACCATGACCCGCGCGCGTGCACCAGCCAATCCGAAAGGTGAGGCGGGCCCTATGGCGTCATCCTCGATGCCCACCCCGTCGTCTTCGACCACGAGATGCCACCATCCGGGTACGGCCGTGAGCACCACCGAGGCGTGCCGTGCTTGCGCGTGCTCGATAACGTTGGCGAGCCCTTCCTGCGCGACGCGGAAGAGCGCCACCTCCGCCTCGGGCGCGCCGCCCCTGGGCTGACGTGGGCGCTCAGGGACGTTGGCCAACACGCTCACGATCAGGGGCCCCCGCTCCTCCACGACCCGCGCCTCGGCCCTCAAGGCCGCGGCCAGGCCGAGGTCGTCCAGGGTCGACGGCCTCAGTTCAAGCGCAATGCGCCGCACGGCGTCCAAAGCCTGAGACGCGAGTTGCTGCAGGCGGCGCCGCTCCACCGCGTTGCCACCATCGAGGCGCTGCAGGCCAAGTAGCACCGCCTTGAGCGACTGACCCACATCCTCGTGAAGCTCTGCCGCCACCACCGAGCGTTCGTGCTCCTGCGCGTTGAACGTAGCGCGCAAAAGCTCCGCGTGTCCGGTGGCGGTTAGCGCCTCCATGCCAGATCCTTAGGTGGAAGCGTCGCCCAGCGGTTTGCCTACGCGGGTCGGCACGGCCGGCAGAGGTAACCGCTCGCCGGCGCCCTCGACAAGCGGCCGCACCATCATCACGGGCACGTGAACGCGCCTAAGGACCTCGACGGCCACGCTGCCAAGGAGCATGCGGCCCAGCCCCGAGCGTCCGTGCGTGGCCATGACGACGAGCTCGAACTGGTCTTCCTCCACCACGTCCACGATCTCGGTAGCGGCCTCACCGAAGCGCACGACCGGGACCACGTCGAAGCCGGCGGCGTCGAGCCGTCGAGCCTCGACCAGCACCTCCTCCTCGAGGTTCGCGATGGCGCCCTCGTAGACCTGGCTGTAGTAGACGGGCGGCTCGTCTGAACGCCAGCCGTCGCTGGCGGACCAGCCTTCCACTATCAGTGGCCTCGACGGAATGGGGTTGTGACCCTCTGGCGTCGGGGCGACCCTGAGGAGCGTAAGGGCATGCGTTGCCGGTCGCAATACGGCGATCACGTAGGGAATAACTTGACGGGAGAACTCGGAGCCATCGAGCGGGATGAGTACCCGCACGCGCTCACTTTGGGTGGCGGTGCTCATGTCTGCTACCTCCTGATCGGGCCCGATGACGTTCTTCGTCAGCCCTCTTTATCGTCGATGGCGCGCACCAGAAGGAACGGCTTGTCGGAGCGGCGAAGCGCGCCCTCCGCAACGGAACCGAACATCCAGCGGTTGAACCCGCGGCGCCCGTGCGTGCCCATGACCACCAGGTCGTGGCCGGTCTCGGCCTCGTGGATGGCCTTCACTGGGTCATTGTTCTCGACGAGCACGGTCTCGGCGACCACACCAACGCTTTCGGCCCGAGTCTTCGCGCTGTCGAGCAGGTTGATGGCGGCCTCCCGCAGGTCCTGGTAGAGCTGAGCGGAGTAGGGCAAGGTCTCGGGCGTGGCGTAACCAGCGGTGAGCGGGTTCTCGAGCACGTGGAGGAACGTCACCTCCGCACCCAACTGCCTGGCCAGCTCCAGCCCTTGGGCGAGCGCTAGGTCAGAGCCCGCACTACCGTCGGTTGGCATCAGAATCTTCTTGTACATCGTCGACCTCCAGTAGGCGCAGTCGCCTAACTCCAGAGTACGACCTCGGCGCATCATGGGACAGGGTCAGCGCGCCTACACGCCCGTCGGAGTTCCACCTACATGCTCGGAAGCTGCCCGACTAACGCGCGAGACTACGGCCCGCGAACGTATGATGCGGCACATAGGACGCTTGGAGGTAAGCATGCGAATCCTGCACCCGACCGACTTCTCGCAGCCGGCCCAGTTGGCGTTGGCCCTGGCGCGTGACCTGCGGCGCCGCGCCAACGGGACCTTGCACGTGGTGCACGTCCAGCAGCGCTTCGAGTCGGACAGCACAAGGATGCGGTCACAGATCGACAGCTTGAACCCCGAGCTGAGCCGCCGCGCCGACGAGGACCGCAACCTGGAAGTAGAGCGGCTGCGCGGCATGCTCTCGCACGTCTCCAGCCCAGACGCCACCAGCGAGCTCCTCTGGGGCAACCCCGTCGAGGAGTTGCTGGCCATGCAAGACCGCTTCGACATCTTGGTGATGGGCGCCCACGGCGCCAACCGCTTCGACAGCGTCTTCCTCGGGGGCGTTGCGGGCCGCTTCGTGCGCCGTGCTCACATACCCGTCATCACTGTCAGGGACGAGGCTACGGTCGGGCACCTTCAGCGTGTTCTCGTGGCCACCGACTTCGGCGAGCCGTCCGCTGCGGCGTGGGAGCTCGCGCGGTCATGGGCCGAGTTCGGTATCGAGGTCGTGCTGACTCACGTGATCGACGAAGAGCGTCTGAAGGACAACGCCGAGCATATGCACGCCGTCACGACCAAGATGAGCGAGCTATCGCAAGGATTGGCCTCGCGCCTGGTGGTGCGCTCCGGCAACCCCGTCACGGTGGTGCCACAGGTAGCTCAGGAAGTGGGAGCGGACCTGATCGCCATTGGGCTGCGGCACCACAGTGCTGCTGCCGGGCTGCTTTTGGGCAGCCGCGCGGACGCGCTCATCCGCTCGAGTACGGTGCCGATCCTCAGCGTGCCGGTCGCCGTGGACTGAAGCTAGACGCCGGCGCGCTCGAACTGGTCCTGCACCAGGGCGCGCGCCTCGTCCTGTAGCTTCGCCAGGTGGTCTTTCCCAGCGAAGCTCTCAGCGTAGATCTTGTAGACGTCCTCCGTGCCCGACGGGCGAGCGGCGAACCAGCCGTTCTCGGTCACGACCTTGATGCCCCCGATAGGCTCGCCGTTGGCGGACGCCTTCGACAGCACGCTCACGATCTTCTCGCCGGCCAGTTCGGTCATGCCCGCGGCGCTCAGCGCCTGGGGAGTGAGGGCGCCTAGGACCTTCTTGCGCTCCTTCGACGCCGGCACGTCGATCCGCGCGTAGGCGGGGTCTCCGAAACGCTGGGTCAGCTTCGCGTAGTGCTGCCCCGGGTCCTCGCCTGTCTTGGCCTTGATCTCACAGGCCAAGAGACCGAGGATGAGGCCGTCCTTGTCGGTCGTCCACGGCGCGCCGTCCTTCCGCAGGAAGGACGCGCCGGCGCTCTCCTCTCCCGCGAAGCCGTAACCGCTCGTGAGGAGCCCCTGCACGAACCACTTGAAGCCTACCGGCACCTCAGCGACCTCGCGGCCCAGGGACTGAGCGACCTTGTCTATCATCGAGCTGGACACGAGGGTCTTGCCAACCTTGGCGCCTTTTGGCCAGCCACTGCGATGCGTGAACAGGTACTCGATGGCCACCGCCAGGTAATGGTTCGGGTTCATGAGCCCTTGGCTGGGCGTGACGATGCCGTGGCGGTCGGCGTCGGGGTCGTTGCCGAAGGCCACGTCGAAGTCGTGTTGCATGTGAATCAGGTTGGCCATGGCGTCGGGAGACGAGCAGTCCATGCGGATCTTGCCGTCGTGATCGACGGGCATGAACGAGAAAGTCGGGTCTACCACGTCGTTAACAAGCGTCAGGTCGAGCTTCCAGCGCTCGGCGATGGGGTGCCAGTACGCCAGCGAGGAGCCGCCCAGCGGATCCACACCCACCCGAACCCCCGCTGCGCTGATGGCCTCCATGTCGACCACGCTGCCCAGGTCCTCCACGTAAGGCGCTACCAGGTCGCGTTCCTCGAACGCCCCCGCGGCCCTGGCGGTGGCCAGAGACTGGCGCTTGACGCCTGCGAGACCGGACGCTAGGTAGGCGTTCGCGGCCTTCTGGATCTCGCCCGTCTCGTCCGACCCGGCCGGGCCCCCGTGGGGCGGGTTGTACTTGAAGCCACCGTCGTTCGGGGGATTGTGCGAGGGGGTCACGACCACGCCGTCGGCCTGGCGGGAGGCCGGCACCATGGCAGGGTGCTGCCCCGGGCCCAGGTTGTGCTTGAGGATCGCGTGCGAGATCACGGGAGTGGGTACGGGCGCGAAGCCCTTGGCGACCACCACGGAAACGCCGTTCGCGGTCAGCACCTCGAGGGCCGTGACGAGCGCCGGAGTGGAGAGCGCGTGCGTGTCGGAGCCGAGGAAGAGCGGTCCGCCCAGGCCCTCACGCTTGCGTCGGTCGGCGATGGCCTGACAGATGGCGAGGATGTGGTCCTCGTTGAAGGTGCCGTTCTCGCTCGTCCCCCGGTGACCAGAAGTGCCGAACGCCACGAGCTGCGTGGCGACGGCCGGGTCGGGCGCCAGGGCGTAATAGTTTGTCACGAGCCGTGGAACATCTATCAGGAGCGACCTGGGCGCCTTGCGCCCGGCGAGTGGGCTACGGTTCATGACTCGACCTCCATACGGTCCAGCGAGGTGACCCGACCAGGCCGAGCCCGCTACGGACGCGCTTCTCAACGTTACAACCTGCTTAGCAGGAACGCCGGAACGGTTGCCCGTAGACACAACGCAAGGCCGACCCCACCCTGCTTTTGAGCAGTCCGTGGATGGTAAGCTGGCCGCTGCCTCAAGGGCGCGTGCTCGCTCCTGGCCGAGGAACCCTCAGGGCCGGTGCGGGTCACGCGACTGCCTCAAATAAGAGTCCGTAGGCGCGTAGCAACGGCTACGCCCGCGCATTTCGCTGGAGGAAGCATGGATCTGCTGATCACCCTAGTACCATTGGCCGCCATAGTGGCGCTGGTGGCGGCCTTCGTATTGGCGCGGAACGTCATGGCCGCGCCAACGGGCGATGCCCGCATGGTCGAGATCTCCGACGCCGTGCGCCAAGGCGCCGCCGCCTACATGAACCGCCAGTACAGCACCATCACCGTGGTGGCCGTGATCATCGCGGCCATCTTCGCCGTCGTGGCGCTCACGTCGGGCAACGACCACGACCGCACGATGTGGTGGTGGACCACGGCCGGCTTCGGAGTAGGTGCGCTCTTCAGCGCCATCAGTGGCTACGTGGGCATGAGCGTCGCCGTGCGTGCCAACGTGCGAGTGGCGCAGGCCGCGCGCGGCGGCCTCGCGGGGGCGCTACGCATAGCGTTCAACGGAGGCGCCGTAGCCGGCCTCGCCGTGGCAGGCCTGGCGCTCCTCGGAGTGTCCGGCTTCTTCTGGCTGTTCCACATAGTGCTGGAACTTAAGAACCCGGTCGAGCCGCTCATCGGCTTCGCCTTCGGTGCTTCCCTCATCAGTCTCTTCGCCCGCGTGGGCGGCGGCATCTACACGAAGGCCGCCGACGTGGGCGCCGACCTCGTTGGCAAGCTCGAGGCCGGCATCCCGGAGGACGACCCCCGCAACCCTGCCGTCATCGCCGACAACGTAGGCGACAACGTGGGCGACTGCGCCGGCATGGGCGCCGACCTCTTCGAGACGTACGCGGTGACCGCCATAGGCGCCGTGTTCCTCGGTTACCTCCTGCCCGGCACGGGCGTCGTCACTAATCTTGTGCTCTACCCGCTCCTGCTCGGCGCCATCGCGATCATCGCCAGCATCATCGGCACGCAGTTCGTGCGCCTGCCCGAGGGCTCTAGCAACATCATGGGCGCCCTCTACAAGGGCGTGTTCGTGAGCGCCGGCCTCAGCGTCGTGGCTTTCGGCATCTTGACCTACGCCGGGCTGGGGGTCGCTGTTCGTCTCGAGCCTCGTCGGGATCGCGGTGACCATCGCCTTGATGTTCATCACGGAGTACTACACCAGCACGAACTACGCGCCGGTCAGGCGCATAGCCAAGGCCTCCGAGACCGGTAGCGCCACCAACATCATCTCGGGCCTAGCCGTGGGCATGCAGTCAACCGCCCTGCCCGTGCTCGCCCTCGTGGTCGCCATCTTCATCGCCTATTCGGTCGCCGGGCTCTACGGCATAGCGGTGGCCGCCGTGGCCATGCTTTCCGTCACCGGCATGGTCGTGGCCATGGACACCTACGGCCCCATCACCGACAACGCAGGCGGCATAGCGGAGATGGCCGACCTCCCCACCGAGGTGCGGCTCAACACTGACGCCCTCGACGCCGTCGGCAACACCACCAAGGCCGTCACCAAGGGCTACGCGATCGGCTCCGCGGCCCTGGCCGCCCTCGTGCTCTTCGCAGACTTCGCCGAGCGCCTGAAGCTTGTCGATCCCGAGCGCTACGGGCTGGGCGCGTTCCGGCTCGACGACCCTATCGTGCTCGTTGGCCTCCTGATCGGCGCCATGCTGCCGTTCCTCTTCAGCGCCTTCCTCATGGAGTCCGTCGGCAAAGCCGCCGGCGCCGTCATAGAGGAAGTGCGGCGCCAGTTCCGCGCCATCCCTGGCATCATGGAGGGCACGGCCAAGCCCGACTACGGCAAGGCCGTCGACATCGTCACGGCCGCCGCCTTGCGCGAGATGGCTGTCCCCGGCATCATGGCCGTGGCCGCGCCCCTCATCGTGGGCTTCTTGTTCGGACCCCTCGCCCTCGGCGGCCTCCTGATCGGCGTCATCGGTTCGGGCTTGATGATGGCCCTCATGATGAGCACCGGCGGCGGCGCCTGGGACAACGCCAAGAAGTACATCGAGGATGGCAATCACGGCGGCAAGGGCTCCGACGCCCACACCGCCAGCGTAGTGGGCGACACCGTCGGGGACCCCTACAAGGACACCGCCGGCCCGTCGATCAACCCGCTCATCAAGGTCATCAATACGGTGGCGCTCATCTTCGCGGGCATCATCGCGACGGCAGGCGGTTGGCTACTGTTCTGAACCGAGGGTGGTAGGGGCGCGAACATTCACCGGCCCCAACTTCCAAGTTTACTGCTTGGGTCACACGAAAACTAGGACGTGTGGCCCTAGTCATGTACAGGCGCGCGGAGTACGGTGGAAGCGGAAGGAGGTCTAAGAATATAGAGATTCCAGACCACTTCTTAAAGAGCGACCCTAGCGCCACTAGAGGCTCGACCGAGTAACCCGACCAGCGACCAACCACCAGCGGACGGGCACCGACGGAGCGACGAAAAGGCAGCCGGGGTTGCTCGCTGTTGGCATTCCGCCTCATGGCGACGTCTTCCCAAGCTCAGGGTGAACCTGGGTGCTTGCTTGTCCCGGCACTAACCTGCTAAAACGGCCTTAGTGAGGGCCCCGCCCTTGCAAGTCCGTTCGGCGCGCTGCGCCGGGCGACCAACAGGGCCGCGACCGTGGCCCGGAGGAAGGCGAAAATGGCCTACATCATCACGGAACCCTGCATCGGCGTCAAAGACGCCTCATGCGTCGATGTCTGCCCTGTGGAGTGCATCTACGAGGCCGACGACCAGTTCTACATCAACCCTGAAGAGTGCATCGACTGCGGCGCTTGCGTGCCGGCCTGCCCCGTCGACGCCATCTTCCCCGAGATGGACGTGCCCGAGGAGTGGGCGTCCTACATCGAGAAGAACACCAGCCTCTCGGGGCTCTAAAGATCGCCTGACGGGCGCTTGAGGCGCCGTCACTTAGGCATTGGTACCGCCGCCTTGTCCCCGGGTGAACCGGGCGATCCAAGGCGGCGGTCTGTCATGGGCGCCCGAGAAGGCAACCTGCGACCAGGTCGGTTCGGAGCCACACCGCCACCCGGACGTCAGGCCGGGTACGACACGTCCACCACGTGCTCTTGGCCGTCGTCGACGAGCTTCACGACGGGCACTTCGGTCTCGGATTCGCTGGGCTTGGCCCGCAACACGTACGTGCTACCCCCGAACTTGTACCGCACCTCGAACCCGGGCCACGCCTTTGGCACCCGCGGACGCAGGTGGAGTTCGTCCGCCACGCGCTCGAGCCCCAACAGGCCCTCGAGCCCGAAGCGGTAGAACCAGGCCGCCGAGCCCGTGTACCAACTCCAGCCACCGCGCCCCACGTGCGGCTCGAGGCTGTAGACGTCAGCGATCATCACGTAAGGTTCGACCTTGAACCTCTCGGCGCCGGCGCGGTCGGCCGCGTGCATCACGGGGTCGAGAAGCTGGTGGAGGGAGTGGGCGGCGTCGCCGTCGCCCAGCTCGGCGAAGGCCCAGGCCGACCAGATGGCACCGTGCGTGTACTGGCCGCCGTTCTCCCTCACGCCCGGCAGGTAGCCCTTGATGTACCCGGGGTCACGCTTGCTGTGGTCGAAGGGCGGCGTGAAGAGCCGGATGAGCTGGTCCTCGCGCTTCACGCACAGTTCGTCCACGGACCGCATCGCGCGAAGCGCGCGGTCCCTGGGCGCCGCCCCCGAGAGCACCGACCACGACTGGGCAATGGAATCGATCTGGCACTCCTCGTTGGTATGGCTGCCCAGGGGCGTGCCGTCGTCGTAGAACGCCCTTAGGTACCACTCGCCGTCCCAGGCCACCTTCTCTATGGCATCGGCGTATTCCTGCGCGCGTCCGCGCCACTTCTCCACCTCTTCGTCCTGGTCCCGGCCGGCCAGTAGGCTCACGTAGCGATGGATGACGTCGATCACGAACCACGCCAACCACACCGACTCACCCTTGCCCTCCGCGCCCACGCGGTTCATGCCGTCGTTCCAGTCGCCGGTGCCCATGAGGGGCAGTCCGTTGCGCCCCTTGGTGGCGCCGCGCTCCAGGGCCCGGCGGCAGTGCTCCAGCAGGCTGCCAGTCTCATCACCCGGCGAGAACGCGTCGTAGCGCTCCTCCTCCTCAGGCTCCAATGGTGGCCCATGGAGGAACGGCGCCACCTCGTCGAGCACCGCGGTATCGCCCGTCGTCGTGACGTAGCGCTCAGCCACGTAGATGAGCCACAGCAGGTCGTCGGAGATGCGTGTCCGAACGCCGTGCCCCGCTGGGGGGTGCCACCAGTGGAGCACGTCGCCTTCTTCGAACTGGTGGGCGGCGGCGCGCAGAAGCTGCTCGCGCGCCAACTCTGGCGCAGCGTGGAGAACAGCCACGACGTCCTGCAACTGGTCGCGGAAGCCGTACGCCCCGCCGGGCTGATAGAACGCCGTGCGCCCGAAGTAGCGGCTCGAGATCGTCTGGTAGAGAAGCCAGTGGTTGGTGAGGACGTCGAGCGCAGGGTCGGGCGTTTTGACCTGTACGCGACTTAGGCGCTCGTCCCAGAACGCGTCGGCGGCTTGGCGCACGGCGCCGTATCCGGCCATGTTCCTGTACTTCTGGGCGAGGCTCAGGGCATGGTCCCGATTGTCGGCCTGTCCTAGTGCGAAGAGCACCTCCTCAGTGCCCCCGGCCGGCAGGTCGAGGTGAAGCTGGAGCGCAGCGCACGGGTCGTGGCCAGCCGTGGTGGAGCCGCTCAGCCCGATGCGCTTGAGCCCATCGGGCTGTGCGACGTCGCCCAGATAGCCCAGGAACTCGAGGCGGTCGGTGGTCACACCGTGAGGCGACTTGTTGCTGGCTAGGAACGCGACCCGCTCCCCGAACTCGGCGGCGTACGGGTTGCGAGCGAGGAGCACGCACCGCTCAGGATCGTAGTCGGGCAGCACGTAGAGGCTTGTGGAGGGGCGGTCTACGCCCAGGACCCACTCTGCGTAGTACGTGATAGTCACCCTGCGGGCCCGACCCAGAACGTTGTGCACCTGCAGGCGCACGAGCTTCACGGGGTCGGTGGCGGCGACCGACACCTCGAGGTAGTGCTCCAGGCCGTGGCTCGTGTGGCGGTAGGTCGTGCGGCCCGCCGTGTGCCGGACCTCGAACGGCACGTCGGCGCCGGCCGGATGAGGGGTGGCCGACCAGACCTCCGCCGTCTCCTCGTCACGCACGTAGACGGCCTCGCCGCTCGGGTCCGAGACGGGATCGTTGCTCCACGGCGTCAGGCGGTTCTCCCCGCTGTTGACGGCCCACGTCGCTCCCATGCCGGCCTCGGTGGTCAGGCAACCTAGCGTGGGATTGGCAATCACGTTCGTCCAGGGCGCCGGCGGCAGCGAACCGCGTTGCGCCCGGATAACGTACTCGCGACCATCCTCCGAGAAACCGCCCCAACCGTTGTCGAACGACAGGTTCAAGTCGGGCGAGGTCTGCGGCGGCTCGGGCTCGAGCGCACGTGCTGGCGAGAGCCGGGGCAGCCCTATCCGCACGGGCTCCCGCAAGGGCTGCAACTGCTCCTCGAGGGAGCCGTCACTGCCAACCAATAGCACGCGGGCACTGCTCTCCAGCAACGTGAGATCGACAGGCGCCAACTGATCCTGCCGCAGCAGGTAGATGCCGCCCTTGGCGTTCAGCCACTCGTCGCCGCCGGTGCGGCTCAAGTGCCACCGCAGCCTGGCGTGAAGGCTCTGGTCGTAGGCCGTGTCCCTCGCGTTCAACAGCACTAGGTCGACCTTCACCCCGCGGCGGCGCCAGAGTGCATGGGCCTTGAGGACCTCACCCACCAGCGTCAGTTGCTCAAGTTCGTCGAGCCTCACGACGACGATGGGGAAGTCGCCGGAGATCCCCTGGCCCCACAGGGACGACTGTCCCAATGTATTCGCGGCCAGCGTCTCGGGACTCGCCCGCAGTGCGGGGTTCGGGTAGACGATCGCAGAGTAGAGCCGCTCGTACACTTCGACCTGCTCCGGGGTGAGGCCATGCTGACTCAGCTCGAGCCGGCTCCGCATGCGTGCCAGACCGAACTCACGCTCTGTCATGCCAGGCCGTCGCAAGCGGTCGAGGAGGTCGACGAGCTCCTTACGGCTCTCGCCGAAGGCCGTCACGAACGTGAACTCCACCTGGGAATGTGGCGCCAGCTCGAAGACCTGCGCAAGCGCCATCACAGGGTCGAGGGTTGCACCGATCCCACCCGCCAGGGGGCCACGCGGTCCTTTAGCCATCTTCAGGTCGTTTCCACGACCGAGGAAGGCGGCACGGTCGCTCTCGAACTCGCCCCCGAACGGCATGCCACGAGGCGTTATCAAGGCGTGCGCCCCGAACACCGCTCGCTCGTCTGACGACCGCGGCCGGCGCCGGAAGAGCAGGGCTGCGCGCTCGGCATCGAAGCTACTCTCGATGAACAGCTTGCTGAAGGCGGGGTGGCGGGCGTCAGCGGCGGCCGACCCAAGGACGACCTCCGCGTAAGAGGTGACTCGTAGCCTGCGCTTGCGCTCGGTGCGGTTCACGACCACCAGGCGCCGCAGTTCGGCGTTGTCCTGCCCCACCACGACCTCGAGGCGCGTGAACACTTCTGCCACCTCCCGCTGGTATTCCACCTTGAACGGATGGAACACTACGCGTGCCTCACGGGCGTCCGCGGGCAGCGGATGGCGGGTGGCAGACCAGACAGTGCCGTCGTCCTCGTCCTTCAAGAACAGCCAGCTCCCGTCGGAGTCGCGCGTGCCGTCGGGACGCCAGCGCGTCACGGCCACGTCGCCCGCCACCGACCAGCCACCCCCAGCCGCGCTCGCGAAGACCGTATAGGTACCGTTAGACAGCAGGTGACCAAGGGGGGTCGGCGTGTCGACGGCCACGGGCCAGGGCCTATCCAGCTCCGCGGCTGCGATGGGCTCGGTTTCCGCGTCCTCCACGCGTACTTCGTCGACCACCGGCACCTCGACCGGTATGCGCTCCTGGAGGAGAAGCTCGACAGTCGCGATGCGCGGATCGGCGTGGAAGCGCTCGATCATCGCGTCGTCGGTTAGGGCGTTCGCCAGCGCCAAGAAGGCCATGCCCTGGTGGTGCGCCATGTGTGAGCGTACTAGCGCGAAATCAGCACCCAGCGGCTTACGTGAGGGCGTGTAGTCGAGGGCTTCGAAGAAGCCGTGCGCCCCCAACGCCCCAGCGGCCGTAAGTCGGTCGAAGTTCTCGAGAGTCGCCTGCGGCCTGTAAGGCAAGGCGAGAACTGCCGCGTAGGGCGCTATCACGAGGTCGCCCCCATATGAGCGATCGAGCGCCAGCTCGGGAACCCCGAACGCATGGTACTGGTAGTTGCCCGCGGCGTCGACCCGCGCGTAGCCGGACTCACTGACGCCCCAGGGCACCCCGTGCCGTTTTCCGTAAGCCATCTGTACGTCCACGGCGGCGATGCAGCTCTGCTCCAGCAGGGTGGCGCCGAACCGACGCATGAGCAAGGCCGGCATCAAGTACTCGAACATGGTGCCGCTCCATGAGAGGAGCGTTGCCCGGCCGTTTACGTCACCCAGCGGCCGGTTGAGGTGCACCCAGTGGCTGGCCGGCAGATCGTGCTTGGCCACGGCGACGAAACTGGCCAAGCGCGACTCGGATGCGAGCAGGTCGTAGTAGTTGGTGTCTAGGTGCTCGGCGTCGACGTTGTATCCGATGCGCATCAGCTGCCGCTCAGGGTCGAAGAGGAACGCAAAGTCGGTGTCTTCGACCTCCTTACCCAGCTTGTGTGCGATGTTCTCGAAAGAACCGATCAGACCCTCCGCGCCCTTGCAGCTGGACGCGAGGCGCGCCATCAATGGCTCGCACCACTTCTTGCGCTCCTCGGCCTTGCGACCGTCGGCATCGCGGAACGCCCTCAGTACCTCGACCGCCCTGGCGGACCAGTCCGCCAGGGAGCGCAGGCTCGGGGCATTCGAGAAGGTCACCTGCACGTCGTGCCAAGCAGCGCCCGCCGGCGATTTGGCAGCCAGTCCGTCTGCCCAGGCTCGCGCTTCGCCAAGAGCGCGAACCCACGGGGCCAGCGACTCGAACTCACGCAGCGTGACCCTGATCCCGTGCTGAACCCGCTCAGCCCACAGCCGCACCGCTGCTAGATCCGCCCCGGAGAGATGGCCGGCATCGATGGCGCCCACGAGCCCCTGTTGGAGCCCTGCCCACGCCTCCTGGTCGAGGTAGGTGGCGAGCTGGGACCAGCGCTCCCTGACGCGCCCGTCCCGCTCCACCCTCGCGCGCACGGCCTCGGCCTTCCCTACCAACTCGTCGCCCTCGGGCAGTGCGGCTGCGAGCACTTCCTGGAGCACCGCCAGCGAGTCGCCTAGGCCACGGAAGTGGGCCCCCGGGTCGAGCGGCTGGTCGAGGAGTTGGAGGCAGCCCTGGCGCAACGCGACGAAGGAGGCGATCATGTTGCCCGAGTCGACCGTCGAGACGTAGCGCGGGTTGAGCGGCTCGAGACTGCGGGTGTCGTACCAGTTGAGGAGGTGGCCCCGGTAGCGCTCCAAGCGAGCGAGTACATCAAGGGTGTTGCGCAAGCGGAGCGAGAGGTCGATCACGCCCAAGTAGCCCAGGTCGTACGCCCCCAAGGTGGAAAGCAGCATGAGCCCGATGTTCGTGGGTGAGGTGCGGTGAGCGGTCACCGGGTTGGGGTCGAGCTGCACGTTGTCGGGCGGCAGCCAGTTGTCCTCCGGCCCGATGAACTGCTCGAAGTAGAGCCACGTCCGCCGCGCAAGGCCGTGGAGCCTACGCTTCTCGGCGGCCCCGAGGGCCCGGGGCGTGCCGTCGGAGGCGACCGAGAGGAGATAGGCCATCAACGGAGCCGCCAGCCAGAGCACCAGCACAGCCCCTGCCTCTTCGAGTGACGTCGGGCTGACCAACACTACTAGTACCGCGGCCGCGACCGTCAGCGCCTGTGCCCAGGCCATGCGACGCACGTTGCCCCAGAGGCTTTGCGTGGGTGCGGCGTTAGTCTGCGCGGCGGTGCGCCAGGAGAGCAGGTTCCGACCGCTGACGAACACCCTGAAGAGCGTCATGACCACGCTGGTCACGACCATGACGGCTTCGTACGGCACGAAGGTCAGCGTTATGGCGAAGCGACCCAGCGCCTGGCTGAGTGGTTGCCACGCCGTGAGGCGGCGGCGGCCAGGTACCGCGTCGTTCTCGATAAGGCCCCTCACGTACGCGATGACCGCACTGGCCAGGAGCGGGGCGAACAGGGTGGAGAGAGCGATCAGGGTCCACACCAGCGCGGACCCCGGGAGTACGGTCCAACCCGCGAGGAACAGAAGGAAGAGCGCGGGCGCCACCAGGCTGCGCCTCAAGTTGTCGCCGATCTTCCACGCGCCTACCAACCCGAGCCTCTCGCCCCTCGCACCACCTCGTGCCCCGAGCAACGTGGCAACGAGCCACGGCAGCAACTGCCAGTCGCCGCGCACCCAACGCTGGGCGCGTTCCACTTGGGCGAGGTAGGTGGGCGGGTAGTCCTCGTACAAGACCACGTCGGAAACCAGCGCTACGCCGCCGTAGATGCCCTCGAGCAGGTCGTGGCTCAAGAGGCTGTTCTCCGGCACGCGCCCCTCCATGGCGTGCTCGAAGTCGTCCACGCGGTAGAGGCCCTTGCCCACGAAGATGGCAGCGCCGAAGAGGTCCTGGTAGACGTCCGACACCGCCAGCGTGTATAGGTCGATGCCGTTCTCGCCGACGAAGAGCCTGCTGAACCGAGAAGCGTTGGCGCTCTCTGGCAACACGTCCGTGCGCGGTTGCAGGAGGCTGTAGCCGGCCACCACGTGGCCGTCATCTCCGAACTCGGCTCGGTTCAGCGGGTGCGCCAGCGTGCCGACCAAGCGATAAGCCGTACCGGGAGGCAACTGCGTGTCGGCGTCGAGAGTGAGCACGAACTCCACGTTCTTCAGGCCGGCCGGGTCGCCCACGGTCACCTCGTAAGTCGTGTCGTCGGCCCCGCGCAACAGGCGGTTCAGCTCCATGAGTTTGCCGCGCTTGCGTTCCCAGCCCATCCACACGCCTTCGCGAGGGTTCCAGCGGCGACCGCGGTGCAGGAGATGGAACGGCCCGGCCCCGCCCCCGTTGGCCGCGGCGTGAATGCGTGGTCCCGCCTCGCTGTACTTGGCGTTCAGCGCCTCGATCTGTTGCCGGGCGTGGTCCAAGACGTCGGCCTCACCCGGCAACGTGGCGGAATCAGCGTCCGGGAAGTCACTCAACAAGGTATATGAGAGCTGCGGGTCCGGGTTGCCAAGGTAGTGCCGCTCGAGCTGAGCGGCAAGCTCGTCGACCTCGGCAAGGCTGCCGAACAGGACCGGCATCACCACCGCCGTGCGGTGGCCCGCGGGGATGCCTTTACGGAAGTCGAGCCTTGGGAGGAGCCTGGGGCTTAGGAGGTGATTGACCGAGTAGTTGACCACGGCCACCGCCACCGTCAGTGCCGGTACTAGCAGCAACAGTCCCGCCAACAACACCAACCAACCGCTGGCGCCATGAGAACCCGCGTAGACGACGCCCCAGAGCAGCAGCAGCGCCCCGACGAGCCCTACGCTTCCCAGGTAGACCAGGGTCGGGTGAGCGATTACCCACGCCCGGATCCGCTCGGCCGCGGACCGGCGATAACCGAAAGCGCGCTCGAGCTGTTCGACCCCCAAACCGATCAGGTAGTAGCCCACGTGCCGCGTGCGCGGCCGCGAGGTGGGATCTGCGGCAGCGGCCGCCGAGAGCCGTACGGCCTCGCGCGCCACTTCCAATTCGTCCGCCTCGCTGCGGTACGCCAAGCGCTCGACCACCTTGCGGTAGCGGTCGCGCGTATGGAAAGTCATGTTCGGATAGTCGCCAGTCGCGCCCTGGCGGAGCTCGCGCTCGCACAAGCTAAGGGACTCGAAGAACTCCTGCCAATCGGCGGCCTTTATGACTCTCAGGCCCACGACACAGTTGCCGACGCGCTGGTCGTGATCGGTGCGTTCTCCCGCGGCTTGCCGATCAGGCCCGCCCGAAGTGATCACGTCTGCGCTGTCACTCAACCACTCCAGTAGCGCGAGCCGTAGGAGCGCCGGCAGCGCCCACAACTCCCCCATCGTCAAGGGCGCGCTCAGCTGGTAGGCCTCGACGAGTTCCGTCACCCTCGCGACGTCCACCCGCCCCCCGCACTCCTCGAGAAGCTTGAGCGCGAGGTCGTACGCGCGCGGTGACCCCTCTAGTTCGGCGCCCTTCGCCAAGCGCGGAAGGCGCCGGTAGAAGTCGAGGGGCAAGTCCTGTATTACCTGCCGGACGGACTCCCGGATCATGTAGTAGTTGTCGAGGAACCATTCCGCGGCGTAGCTCTCGGTCTCGGTGACGGCCGACTGGAGGCCGAAGCCTTGGTGCGCCCGCTCGAGTTTCTTGGTGCAACCGGCAAGGCGTACTTGAGGCGACGGCCCCGTTAGGGCTCCGATGTCGGCTTCAGGCGCCACGGGCTGCGCTCGAGCCCAAGCGCCCGCCAGGCGCTCGGCTTCGGGTGCCTCCGAACTGGCTGCTTCGGATCCTGTCGCTACGGGACCGCCGGGGCCACTCATCGTCCCCATGCCTCATTGGTAACGTCGCGCAGCAGACCCGTGCGCTCGGTCCATGGCACGTCGTGGATGATCAGAAGGTTTGTCTCGCCGTAACCGATGAGGTTGGTGACTACCTGCCCGTAAGGCCACTCCTGATTGCCGCCGTAGCCGTGGGCGCTCATGACCACCAGGTCCGCTCCGGACTCCTCCGCCAACTCGTGCAACTCGGCGGCCGCGTTTCTGCCGACGGTAAGGCGCTGCTCCGTTTCGAACCCGAGCCTCGACTGTACGTCGGCTAGGTAGTCCTTGGCGGCAGCGGTGTTGACGGCGACCAGGCGCTGGGTCAGCTCGACCTCCTCGGCGGTCGGCGGCACAAGTCGCGGCAGTGCAGGCTCCTCCACGACGTGAGCGAGAACTATCTTCGCGCCACCGGTCTGGGCCAGGAACCGGACTGCTGGCAGCACGCACTCCGCACGCGTGCAGCCGTCCAGAGGCACGAGCACGGTGTGGAAGAGTGGACCCGCCTTCTCGGCGACAATCGGCTCTTCTGCAGCTGGTTCCGTGGCGTCCAGCTGAGCTGATTCGTCCACGCCTAACTCCTCGGCTTCCGGCACTACGCGGTCGGCTGGTCGCGTAGTCAGTTTTTGCTGCCCCGCATCGCCCGAGCGTCGTGACTGGCCGCCTCTCACGAGCAGCGTCGACACGAAACTGCGCCACAGAACCTGGCCGCCCAGGCCTCCGACCTGCTCGCGGCCGAACACTCCAGTTGGGAGGATCATGAGGTCGACGCCCTGGTGAGCGTAATGGATGATGTGTTCGATCGTCTGCCCTTCGGGCAGGGAGTAGTCCACTTTCACGCCCGAGAGCCGCAGGTCGGCCGCCACACGCTCGACGTAGGCCTCGGCGTCTGCTCGTCTTGCGTGCCACTCGAGAGTGTCGATGGGCCTGAGTTGGGTCCCGTGATAGTTGGGTTCTAGGACGAAGATCAGGTGAAGGTCGCCGCCCGTCATAAGCGCCAGACCACGAGCGTACTGAATGGCTTGTGCGTCGAGTTGAGTACCCACCAAGGGCAACAAGAGGTGGTGAAACATGACTCCCCCTCTCTAGCTGCAGTTGCGCGCCCAGACAGGACGTTGATCAACACTCGAACCCAGGCGTGCTGCGATTCATTCAGCAAGGGGGAGCGCGCGCTGCGCTGAAGGCGAGTGTAGCCCGGACCCTCGCTTCTCAAGCAGTCAGAGCGCACGCCGCCAGGGCGTTTCAGCGCAGCGCTAACCGCCACAGGCTTCCCAATTTCTCGAAGACGGAACAGAGCCCCGCGTCGGCGTGGGCCAGCGCGGCAGGCGCCAAACGTCAGCGCCAGTCGAGGATCACCTTGCCGCACTCTCCAGCGCGCATGACGTCGAACGCCTGCTGGAAGTCATCGGCCGCGAAGTGGTGCGTGATGACCGGCGTTACGTCGAGCCCGGCCTGGAGGAGGTTGCGCATCTTGTACCAGGTCTCGAACATCTGCCGGCCGTAGATGCCCTGTAGGTGGAGGCCCTTGAAGACGACCTTGTTCCAGTCGATGGCTATCTCCCTGGTCGGGATGCCCAGGAGTGCCACCTTGCCGCCGTGGATGATGGTGTCGAGGATCTGAACGTAGGCGGACGGTGCGCCTGACATCTCCATGACCACGTCGAAGCCCTCCGTCATGCCCAACGACGCCATGACGTCGCTCAGGTCGGTGGCCGGGTCGGCGACGTTCACGCCCACGGTCGCCCCCATGCGCTGCGCCAGCGCCAGCCGCGACTCCTTGACGTCGGTGATGACGATGTTGCGCGCCCCAACGAAGCGCGCCACGGCGGCCGCCATCAGACCGATGGGCCCGGCGCCGGTGATCAGAACGTCCTCGCCCACCAGGTCGTAAGTGAGCGCCGTATGGACCGCGTTCCCCAGCGGGTCGAGGATGGCGCCCATGTCGTCAGAGATGGCGTCTGGCAGCTTGAAGGCGTTGAAGGCCGGCAGCACGAAATAGTCCGCGAAGGCCCCCTGGCGCTGCACCCCCACCCCCACCGTGTTGCGGCAGAGGTGCCGGCGCCCGGCGCGGCAGTTGCGGCAGTGGCCACAGGTGATGTGCCCTTCGCCGCTCACCCGGTCCCCCACCTCGAAGCCGCGCACCTCGGTGCCCACCGCCTCCACCACCCCGACCCACTCGTGCCCCGTGATGAGGGGCACGGGCACGGTGTGTTGCGACCACGCGTCCCAGTTGTAGATGTGTACGTCAGTTCCGCACAAGCTGGTCTTCGTAATACGCATCAGCAGGTCGTTAGGCCCAGGCGTGGGTTCGGGGGCGTCCACCCGCCAGATGCCTTCGCGCGCCTCGAGCTTCGACAGGGCTCTCATCTAGATGATCCCTAGCTCCTTGCCCACCTGCGTGAACGCCGCGACGGCGCTCTCGAGCTGCGGACGAGTGTGGGCCGCCGACATCTGGGTGCGGATGCGCGCCTCGCCCTTGGGCACGACGGGGAACGAGAAGCTCACGACGAAAACGCCCAGCTCCAGCATGCGCGCGGCCATCCGGCCCGAAAGCGAGGCGTCACCGATCATGACGGGGACGATCGGGTGTCCTTCGCCGGCCAGCGTGAAGCCGGCGGCGGTCATGGCCTGTCTGAAGTAGGCGGCGTTGTCGCGGAGCTTCTGCCGCAAATCAGCGCCGTGTTCGAGCATCTCGAGGACCTTCAGCGAGGCGACTACCACGCTCGGCGCAAGCGAGTTCGAGAACAGGTAAGGCCTGCTGCGCTGCCGCAACCACTCGACGATCTCGCGTCGGCCGCTCGTGTAACCGCCGGACGCGCCGCCCATGGCCTTGCCGAGGGTGCCGGTGAGGATGTCCACTCGGCCCATCACACCGCGCGCCTCGTGAGAGCCTCGGCCCATGTCCCCGGTGAAGCCGGTGGCGTGGCTGTCGTCGACCATCACGAGCGCGTCATACTTGTCGGCCAGGTCGCAGATTGTGCCTAACTCGGCGATCACGCCGTCCATCGAGAACACGCCGTCGGTAGCGATGAGCTTGTGGCGCGCTCCCGCGGCGTCTGCCGCCTGGAGCTGACGCTCCAAGTCGGCCATGTCGTTGTTGGCATACCTGAAGCGCTTGGCCTTGGAGAGCCGCACGCCGTCGATGATGCTGGCATGGTTGAGGGCGTCGGAGAGCACCGCGTCCTCGCTCTCCAGCAGGGTCTCGAAGAGGCCGCCGTTGGCGTCGTAACAGGACGAGTACAAGATGGTGTCGTCGGTGCCGAGGAAGGCGCTCAGGCGCGCCTCCAGTTCCTTGTGGATGTCCTGCGTGCCGCAGATGAAGCGCACCGACGCCACCCCGAACCCGCGCTCGTCGAGCCCACGGTGGGCCGCTCGGATGACGTCGGGGTGGCTCGCCAGCCCCAGGTAGTTGTTGGCGCAGAGGTTGAGGACCTCGCGCGTGGCCCCATCTTCGGTGACCTCTATGAGGGCCTGTTGCTGCGAGACGATCACGCGCTCGTCCTTGTAGAGCCCTTCTACGCGCAACTCGTCCACCTGGCCGCTCAAGCCCGCGAGGAACCCCTTGCGGTCATTCGCCATACGGCACCCACACGTTCTTGACGCGCGTGGCGCGCCGGAGGAGTTCGAGACCGGAGGACTGGATATCGTCGTACCAGTCGCGCCGCTTGCCGTGGTTGACCCACGTTGCCTTGAGGTTCCCGGCGCTCTCGCGCTCAACCATGGCGCTGCCCTCGGCCGAGCCTACGTACCACATGGCCTCCACGGAGTCGTGCTGGGCCAGCACCTTCGCCAGCTCGTCGCGTACGCCAGTCACGATGTTGATGGCGCCCGCGGGTACGTCGGACGTGTCGAACACCTGGTAGAGATCGGTGGCGAGGAGCGGCCAGCGCGCGCTTGGCACGGCCACCACGCGGTTGCCCATGGCCAGGGCCGGCGCCACGAGCGAGACGAACGCCAGGAGCGGGGACTCGTCGGGGCAGACTATGGCCATCACGTCGAACGGTTCGTTCATGGCCAGGGTGACGTTGCGCATGGGCGTGGGGTGCACGCGACCGTCGTACTTGTCGGCGTAGGCAGCGGCGGAGAAGAGGCGCTCGACGCTCCTGGCCACCTCGCGGGTCGCCACACGACGAGTGACGTTCGTCAGGCCGCGGAGCCGCTCCTCGAACTCGGGGGCGCGCACGTCCAGGTTCTCGGCCACGTAGTACAGGACCTGGGCGCGCAGGTGGGCGGTGGCCTTAGTCCATGCCGCGTTCTTGACGGCGGCCTCCACGGCGTCGCGCACGTCCTTGCGGTTGCCGAGCGGCGCGTCGCCCACCCTCACCCCGGATGCGCTCAGCACCGGGTAGACGTAGTTGCCGTCGGGCCGCTTCTGCC
>CAJDWU010000005.1_pt1 | contig 43336 bp, 41 predicted proteins | sample 7391771 | NCBI WGS metagenome assembly CAJDWU01 (sample SAMEA7055737, study PRJEB34461) | soil metagenome | biome: terrestrial ecosystem; feature: Peninsula; material: soil | place: Antarctica | collected 2016 | reverse complement strand
GGGCACTCTGGGCATAGTCGGCGCCATCTTGGTGCTGCTGGCGGCGATGCTGTCGGCGTTGCCTCCACGAAGGCGCGCCGCGGCGGAGTTCCACCCACCGGCCTGAGTGCAGGGCGGGCACCGGTGATGCTTGACGCTAGCCGGAAGCGGTGCTAGCATCGCATCGTTATCAGCCACGGTGCATAAGCATGCGCCTACGAGCGTCCGCTGGCTGGTGCGGCACCGAGAACCGAACCCGATTATCATGCCGACCACTCAGACCACACCCCACGCAACAACCCCACTCACTAGACGCGTACGACCTAGCTGAAGCACTGCTCTCAGGCCACCACGCCGCTCGTGTAGCACGGTCGCCTGAGCGGCGTGCTTTCGTTTGGTGCCTAGGCTGGCCGGGCCAGGGCTTACGCTCACTGAAGAATCACTAACTTATCGACCGCCGCAGGAGGCAACGATGAAGCAACAGGCAGAAGCGAAGATCAAGAAAGTGGTGCTGGCCTACTCGGGTGGGCTCGATACCTCCGTCATCCTTCACTGGATCAAGGAGCGCTACGGCGCCGAGATCGTGGCGTTCACCGCCGACATCGGTCAGGGCGAGGAGGTGGAGGAGGCGCGCGTCAAGGCACTCGCCACCGGCGCCGTGGCCGCGTACGCCGTCGATCTGCAGCGCGAGTTCGTGGAGGAGTTCGTCTTCCCGGTCCTGCGCGCCGGGGCGATATATGAAGGCTACTACCTGCTCGGTACCTCGTTCGCGCGGCCGCTCATCGCTCGCAAGATGATAGAGATCGCTGCCGCGGAAGGTGCCGACGCCATCGCCCACGGCGCTACCGGCAAGGGCAATGACCAGGTGCGCTTCGAGCTTTCGGCCTACGCCCTCAACCCCGACGTCAAGGTCATCGCGCCGTGGCGTGAATGGGACTTGAAGGGCCGCGAGGACTGCATTAACTACGCCGCGGCCCACGGCATCGACGTGCCCGTCACCAAGGAGAAGCCGTACTCCACCGACGCCAACCTGTTCCACATCAGTTACGAAGGTGGCGTGCTCGAGGATCCTTGGACCGAACCGCCCCCGGGCATGTGGAACATAACCGTGGATCCCGACAAGGCGCCCGACGAAGCCCAGGTGGTAACCGTGAGCTTCGAGCATGGCAACCCCGTGGCGCTGAACGGCCAGCGCTTGGATCCCGTCGCGCTGCTGCGTGAAGCCAACCGCATAGCCGGCGCGCACGGCGTGGGCCGCGTGGACATCGTCGAGAACCGTTTCGTGGGTATGAAGTCGCGCGGCTGCTACGAGACGCCCGGCGGCACACTCCTGTTCCATGCCCACAAGGCCGTGGAGTCGCTGGCGCTCGACCGGCAGGTTCTGCAGCTGCGCGACAGCCTGATACCCACCTACGCCGCGGCGGTCTACAACGGCTTCTGGTACGCCCCCGAACGAGAGGCGCTGCAGAATCTCATGGACGACATCCAGCAGCCCGTTACCGGTGACGCACGCCTCAAGCTCTACAAGGGCAGCGTCACCGTGCTGGGGCGCCGTTCCCCCAACAGTCTCTACCGTCAGGACGTCGTGACGTTCGAAGAGGACGCCGTCTATCATCAGGCCGACGCCGACGGCTTCATCAAACTCAACGCCCTCCGGCTGCGCATCCGCAAGCAGCTGGCGAGCGCCGCGCCGGTAGCGGACTAAGGGAGGTAACGCCGCCATGGCCAGCGCCGCCGTACTCCCCCGCCGCCCCGGCACCAGCGCCGCCACTCCGCGCCTGCGCACCGCCACCGGCGCCGACGCGGGCCGGTTGGCAGCGCTCTACACCGCGGCGCGGCCCGGCACCCCCTCGAGCCCAGCCGAGCTGAAGAGCTACCTCGCGTCCGGCAGCGCCCTTCTGGTCGAGGACGATAGTGGCGAGGTGCTCGCGGCGCTGAGTTACCGGCCCAGCAGCGATGGTTGGCAAGTCGAGCCCATCGCTACCCACCCCGACCAGCGCGGTCAAGGTTTCGGTCGCTGGCTGATGACGATGCTGGAGGCCGACGCCATCCGCGGCAACGTACCGTTCCTGTCCATCGAGCTCACCGAACCGTCAGTGCTGCCCTACTATCGGCGGCTCGGCTACCGCTCCAGCGACGGGAACGAACTAAACCTCCGAAAGCGCGTCGGCGGCGTATGGCAGAAGCAGGAGCCGACGAGGTGAACGACCCTGTGAGGAAGGACGACGTGAAACCGGCGTCACGGCCCGCCGCGGAGCGCGCCGAGCCACAAACGCCCGAGACGCGCATGTGGGGCGGCCGCTTCGCCGAGCCCACCGACGCGCTGGTGCAACGCGTGAACGCCTCCATAGACGTGGATCAGGTGATGGCCGAGGAGGACCTCCTGGGCTCCATGGCTCACGCCCGCATGCTCACGCAGCAGGGCATCCTCAGCGAAGGGGAAGGAGCCTCGGTAGCGGCCGGGCTCGAGGAATTGCTCGGCGAACTGCGAGCCGGGCGGATCGAGTGGCGCGAGGAGCTTGAGGACGTGCACATGAACCTCGAGCAGCTCCTCACCGACAAGATCGGGCCGCTGGGCGGCAAGCTGCATACCGCCCGAAGTCGCAACGACCAGGTCGCCACCGACGTGCGTCTCTACCTCAAGCGCCACGGCGGTGCCGTGCGCGACCTGCTGGTGCGCCTGCGCGGAGTCCTCGTGGACCTGGCCGAGCAGCACTTAGACGTCATCATGCCCGGTTACACCCACCTGCAGGTAGCGCAGCCCGTGCGCCTATCGCATCACCTGCTCGCCTACCACGAGATGTTCCGCCGCGACCAAGGCAGGCTCGAGGACGCCCTGCGCCGCGCTGACGAATCGCCCTTAGGCGCCGGCGCTCTGGCGGGCACCACCTTCCCCATCGACCGTGAGCTCAGCGCCGCGCTGCTCGGCTTCACCGGCGTGGCCGTCAACTCGCTCGACGCCGTCTCCGACCGCGACTTCGCGCTCGAGACGCTGTCGGCGCTGGCCATCCTGATGATGCATCTCTCCCGCTTCAGCGAGGAACTCATCATCTGGTCGAGCCAGGAGTTCAGCTTCGTGACGCTGCCCGACGCCTACACCACCGGCAGCTCGATCATGCCGCAGAAGAAGAACCCCGACGTGTGCGAGCTGGTGCGTGGCAAAACCGGTCGTGTTTACGGCTCCCTGATGGGCCTGCTCACGGTCATGAAGGGTCTGCCGCTGGCCTACAACAAGGACATGCAGGAGGACAAGGAGGGCCTCTTCGACGCGCTGGCCACTGCCAACGACTGCCTGCGCCTCTACATCGGCATGCTGCCGCGCATAAAGGTGAACGAGACCAGCATGCGAGCCGCCGCCGGCCGCGCCTACTCCAACGCTACCGATCTGGCCGATTACCTAGCGCGCAAGGGTGTACCGTTCCGCGACGCGCACCACATCGTCGGGCGCCTAGTGGGCGCGGCGCTTGCGCGCGGTGTTCAGCTCGAGGAACTGAGTCTCACCGAACTCAAGGAAGCCGAGCCGCGTATCGAGGCCGACGTCTATCACGCGCTCGAACTCGAGACGGTGGTCGACGCGCGAAGTAGCTTGGGCGGCACCGCACGAGCGCAGGTGACGGCGCAGATAAGCGCCGCCAAAGCCGACCTAGCTGCCACCAACCCCTGGATCAAGCCCCACGCTCAAGCCAAGACTGAGGAGGAGAGATGAACCGTTCAGCCCAAGTCATCGTCAACGACACTCGGCCCACGCCCGCCCCACAGCTGGCGGTTCGACCTGCCCGCTCCGAGGACGTGCCGCTCATCTTCGAGAACATCGGCTACTGGGCGTCGCAGGGCCGCATGCTGGTTAGGCCGATGCAGAACATCTTCGAGAACCTGCGCGACTTCTTCGTGGCCGAGGTAGACGACGGCACGGGCCCTCAGTTCGCGGGGAACGGCGCCATGCACATCCTCTGGGGCGATATCGCCGAGGTCCGGGGCCTGGCCGTGGCGCCCGACGTGCGCGCCCGCGGCGTGGGCCGAGCCCTCGTGGCGGCCTGCGAGGTCGAGGCCCGCCGTCTGGGGATCCCCGTCCTGTTCGCCTGGACGTACGAGGTCGAGTTCTTTGAGCGATGCGGCTTCACGCTCATCGACAAGACCCGCGAACTGCATCCTCGCGTCTGGTCGGAATGCCTGCGCTGCCCCTTCTACGTGGGTTGCAACGAGAACGGCGTGGTGAAGAACTTGGACGGCATCCCGATGCCGCGTAACCTGCCCACGCCGCCACCCGCCCAAGTGCCACCGGGCATCCCCTAACCCCACCCACGAGTAAGGCGCCACGGCCGGTATAGTCGTGCCGTGGCGGAGAAAGTCTTGCGAGCCGAGGCGAGAGACTCGCCCGCTAAGGCGCGGGTCTTGCTAGCGCATACGGGCGGCACCATCGGGATGCGGCGCGGCGAGCGCGGTTACGCCCCCAGCCCGGGTCACCTCGCCGAACTCCTGTCGCAGTTGCCCGAACTGAACGACCCGAGCTTGCCCGAGATCGAGCTGGTGGAGTTCGCGCCGCTCCTGGATTCGGCCGACATGGCGCCCAGCGACTGGACCCGCATTGCGGAGGAGATTGCCCAACGACACGACGCCGTCGACGGCGTGGTCGTGCTGCACGGCACCGACACCATGGCGTTCACGTCGTCGGCCCTGTCGTTCCTGCTGGACGGCCTGGCCAAGCCGGTGATCGTGACGGGCTCGCAAGTGCCACTCGCCCAGGTGCGCTCCGACGCCCGCGAGAACCTCGTAGCCTCACTGCAACTCGCAGCCATGCCCGGACTGCACGAGGTCTGCGTCTACTTCTCGGGCCTGCTGCTACGAGGCAACCGCGCCACCAAGGTGTCTGCGGCGGGCTTCGACGCCTTCGACTCGCCCAACGAGCCGCCACTCGGCAGGGTGGGCGTGGACCTCGAGCTGCGCCCAGGCGCCGCCAGGCCCGCTCAACGCGGCCCGCTGCGGGTGCACGAGCTGCGCGAGGTGACCGTGGCCGCCGTCCGCCTCTTCCCGGGCATGAGCGCGCGCTTCTTGCGCAACGTGCTGCAAGAACCCGTCGAGGGCCTAGTGCTCGAGACCTACGGGGCCGGCAATGCCCCCACGCGCGACCCGGAGTTATTGCGGGCGCTCGACCGCGCCGTAGAGCGCGGCGTGGTGGTAGTCAACACCACTCAGTGCCTGCGTGGTCGCGTCGACATGGACGGCTACGCTACCGGCAGGGCGCTGGCAGAGACGGGGGTGGTAGGCGGGGCCGACATGACCCCCGAAGCGGCACTGAGCAAGCTCATCTACCTACTCGGCAGCGGCCTCTCCCCAGCGGAAGCCCGGGCCGCCGTCCCGCGAGACCTGCGCGGCGAACTCACCCCCGCCTGACGCGCAGCCGCCACGGCGCGAAGGTCGCGCGCGGTTATGCTGGCCTACGTGTTCGATCTCGACGCCGTCTCAAGCACAGTGGGCCCGCCGGAGTTGCGCGGCGCCCGCCTAGACCATGTTGCCGTCGCCGTACCGCACTTGGGTGAGGGTGCCACGCCCTACGAACTGCTGGGTCTCCAGCGCGAGGGCGCGGACGAGCACGTGCCCTCCCAAGAGGTGGTGGTGCGGCTACTGCGCGCAGGCGACGTGCTGATCGAGTTGCTGGCGCCGCTCACCGACTCGGGGACGGTTGCCCGGTTCCTCGCCAAGCACGGTCCCGGACTTCACCATCTGGCGTTTCGCGTGAACGATCTCGAAGCCGAGTTGGCGCGCCTGGCGGGCGAGGGCGTGCCGCTCCTCGACTCCACGCCGCGGCCGGGCATCCACGGCACCAGGGTCGCGTTCCTGCACCCGCGTTTCGGCGACGGGGTGCTCATCGAGCTAGTCGAACACCCAAGCACCTGATGATCAAAGGCTCCTCCGGGCGCCCCTTCCCCTGGCGCCGGCGCCCGCCGTGGCTCCAGTGGCTCGGCTGGGCCGCAGCCGTCGCCTGGGCCGCCTTCTTGTTCTTGCAGTCCAGCTCGTCGACCGCCGGCTCGTTCCTGGCGGCGTTCCCGCCCGGCAGCGACAAGGTCGTGCACGGCATGGCGTTCGGCCTGCTCGGTGCGCTCATCACGCTGGCCAGCGGCAGCCCCGTCCTTGGCGTGGCTTGCGCCTTCTTGTACGGCGCCTCCGACGAGATCCACCAGTGGTTCGTGCCAGAACGCGCCTCCGAACTCCTCGACCTCGTCGCCGACACGGTGGGCGGCGCTGTGGGCGCCTTCGCCGTGGAGTTTCTGGCGCGCCGGCGCTACGACAAGTCATTACAATGACGCCATGAGCGAACATCCCCCGTCCCCCCGCGGGCCGCGCCTCGTGATCGTCGGGGCCGGCAAGATGGGGGGCGCGGTCCTGCGGGGCGCGCTGGCGGCCGGCGCCCTCCAACGTGACGAGGTCGCCATCTTCCACCCCGACCCGAAACGCCTGGCCGAACTGACCGACCAGTATGGCGTCGCGGGCGTCGACGACGCCGGCCTGCACGACGCCAAGAACGTCCTGTTGGCGGTCAAACCGCAGTCGTTCGCCAAGGTGGCGCCGATCGTCGCCCAACGCCACGCCTCGTTCATCTCGTTGATGGCAGGGGTGACGGCCGAGAGCATCGCCCGGCGCGTGGGCTCTATGCGCGTCATCAGGGCCATGCCTAACCTTGGCGCCTCACTGGGGGTGGCCGCCACCGCGCTGACGTGGCTGCCCGAGGCCAGGGACGAGGACGTGGCCATGGCCCACGAGCTCTTCGGCGCGGTAGGGCGGGTGTACGACCTCCGCGAGGATCTCTTCGACGCGTTCACCGGCATGGCGGGCTCTGGACCCGCCTACGTGGCGGTCGTGGCCGAGGCCCTGGCCGACGGCGGGGTGCGGGTAGGACTCGACCGCTCTTTGGCTCGAGACGTGGCGCGCCAAGTCTTGCTCGCCTCCGCTATGTTGCTGGAAACGAAACACGCCAGCGAGCTCAAGGACGAAGTCTCGTCTGCGGGGGGCACGGCCATAGCGGGCGTGCGCACGCTGGAGAGGCACCGACTCCGTTTCGCACTGATGGACGCCATCGAGGAAGCCACGAAGCGCGCGGGCGAGCTCAGCCAGGAGAACGGCAAGTGAGCCTACGTGCGCTGCTCCTCGCCGCTGCCGCTTGCCTGGTGAGCTTCGCGGCTGCCCAGGGGTACTACCCCTCCGAAGCCGGCTACAGCTGGACCTACTCCTCGGGAGAGACCCAGCTGCTCAGCGGCCCGCGCGACCTGCAGGGCCGCAGCGTGATGGTCCTCACCCATTACCTCCAGGGTGTGCCGGTCTCGGAGGATTACCTGGACTACGGCCCACAAGGAGTTACCAGCTACGGCTCCGCTTCGGGCGGCCAGGTCTTCGCCTACGACCCGACCATACTGGTCTATCCACCAGAGCCGCTTGCGCCCGGCACGACGTGGACGAGTACCACACAACTTCCGGGCTTCAGTCTCACGCTCGACTCCCAGGTCGTGGGCCTACGCGGCGTGGCCACCGCGGCGGGACGGTTCAACGCCCTGCTTATCCGCCAGACGACCCTCACCAGTAACGGCGGCCAGACCAAGCTCGACATCTTCTTCGTACCGACCGTGGGCATCGTCCGCTTCGTCACCGAGGACGGCACCATCATCGACCTGATCGAGAAGAGCTTCTAGACCCGCGGCACGACACGAGCCCAAAGCTCGTCGAACGTGCCGCCCCGTAACGCAGCCCTTATATCCTCCATGAGCTGCGCCATGAAGCGCAGGTTGTGAATGGTGGCCAGCTGCGGCCCCAGCGACTCGCCCGCCTTGAACAAGTGGCGCAGGTAGGAGCGGCTGAAAGTTCGGCAGGTGTAGCAGTCGCAGCCCTCCTGGACGGGCCCGAGGTCGCTCCGAAAGCGCGCGTTGATGATGTTGAGGCGCGAGGCGCCTGCTTCCGTGCCCTGCCCGGCCGGGCTCAGGTCGGGGCGCACCAGCAGGCTGCCGGTACGAGCGTTGCGGGTGGGCATGACGCAGTCGAAGGTATCTACGCCGCGCGCGACCGCCTCGAAGATGCTCGGCACGTCTCCGATGCCCAGCAGGTGCCGCGGCTTGCTCGGCGGCAGCAGTGGAAGGGTCCAGTCGAGGATCTCGTACATGTCGGCCCGCGTGGACCCCAAGTTGCCGCCCACCGCTATCCCGTCGAACCCCATGCCGCCGATCACCCCGGCGCTCTCCACGCGTTGGTCCTCGAAGGCGCCCCCCTGCACTATGCCGTAGAGCGCCTGGGGGTAACCGTGGAGCGTGCCGCTGGCGCGGAAAGCGTCCAGGCTGCGCTGCGCCCAACGGTGCGTGCGCTCCAGCGACCGGCGTGTGTAGGCCTCGTCATGCAGTGGGCTGGTGCACTCGTCGAACGCCAGGACCATGTCGGCCCCAAGCTTGCGCTGCACACCGATCGACGTCTCGGGGTCGAAGCGGTGCTTCGAGCCGTCGATGTGGCTCCTGAACTCGACGCCGTCATCATCGACCTTGACCATGCCTCTGCGAGAAGCGAGCCGCCGTTGGCCGGCCCGTGGGTCCTCTCCAGGGAAGATGCTGCCGATCTTGCCCACGCCATGCTCGATCGCTGCGCCAAGGGAGAAGACCTGGAAGCCGCCCGAGTCGGTGAGGATGGGTGCGTTCCAGCCCATGAAGCGGTGCAGGCCCCCGTGGGCCGCCACCACGTCGGCGCCCGGGCGCAAGTAGAGGTGGTAGGTGTTCGCGAACAGGACCTGCGTGCCCGTAGCCAACACGGCGTCTGGCGCAACGCTCTTGACGGTGGCCTGGGTGCCGACGGCCACGAAGGCCGGCGTGTGGACCTCGCCGTGGGCCGTAACGAGGGTCCCGGTTCGCGCCGCTCCGCACCGCGAGTTCACCTCGAAAGCCAGGCCGTCCTTCGGCCCCTTCGGTTGCGTGGTGGTGATCGGCTCTGACATGATCGTGCGCCCCGAACGGGCCCGCCATGCTACCAGAGGCGCGTGCAGAGGTTTTCACGCTTGCTACCCGAATCCGTGCTAGACTCCCTGCATAGGAGTTTAGGCTCCTAGCTTGGACGCTGAGAAACCTGGCTCGTAATTGGGCGCTTGAGTCAGGTGGAGCGAGTAGCGCAACCGGCCAAGATGAGTGTCCCCTCATCTACTCAAGCCGTCAACGTCCGAGCGCGGGTTCTTACGTGACCCGCAGCCCGAGTCGTTCGGGCACCGAATCGCGCGGGTCGGACACCGACCCTCACGGCTTGGACTTGGAAGCTATGAAGTCTGTTCTGCATTTGGGCGCTTGGAACAGATGGAGCGAGTAGCGCAACCGGCCAGGGGACTGACTTCTAAGACACCTTAGTGGTGTCCAAGAGCGCAAGGGCCGAGCAAGCGCCCCGAGACCAACGGGTCCGGGGATGCGATGAACGAGCGGCTTGGCACGACAAGTAGGTACGCTAACGGCAAGCGCCACGCGGGTTCCCGCTCGGCTCTCGTCCGCGCGGCCGCTGCACTCGCGATCCTTGCCACTGCGTTCCTGCTCAATGCCTGTAACAGCGCCCTGGAGGCCGCCCCTAGTGCCGCCGACGGAATGACCGCCCCCAATCTCGAGCTTACCGCCATGTTCGGCGCCTTCACTTACGGCGGCGTCTGGCAAGGGATGGAGCCGATCCTCGAGATGGAGATGAACCTGGGCCGGCGCCTCGACGTCGTGCACTGGTTCACCAACTGGGAGAACCCTTACCTCCCCGAGCTAGTCGCCATGGCTTCTCAGGGCGGCCGCAAACCCTTGATCAGCTGGCAGAGCAATAACCAATCGACTACCGATATCGCGGCCGGCCTTCACGACGAGTACATCCGCGACTGGGCACGTGGCGCCGCTAGCGCCCCTGGGCCCGTCTACGTCAGGCCCTTCCCCGAGATGAACGGGAGCTGGTCCTCGTGGAACGGCGACCCCGCCACCTTAGTGGCTGCCTGGCGCCATGTTGTCACCATCTTCCGTGAAGAGGGGGCTTCGAACGTCCGCTGGGTCTTCAGTCCGAACGTGACCGATTCGCCACGCACGCCGGAAAATGCCATGGAGCTCTACTACCCGGGCGACGACTACGTCGACGTCCTAGCTCTGGACGGCTACAACTGGGGCAACACCCTGCCGGCAGTCGGCTGGCGTTCCTTCGAGGAAGTTTTCCGCGGCGGTTACGAACGCATCACGGCGCTTGGGGATCAGCCCATCTGGTTAGCCGAGTTAGCGAGTTCGGACGAGGGCGGCGACAAGGGCGATTGGGTGCGCGACATGTTCGCGACAACCGGCTTCGACCGCATCGAGGCGCTCGTATGGTTCAACGAGAACAAGGAAGCCGACTGGCGGATCGACTCCGACGTGAACAGCCTGCGGGCTTTCCGCCTCGCTTTGGCCGGCCGCACTATCATCGCCGCAGCGCCCTGAACTCCGGAGCCGGCAACAAACGGGCGGTGGACCAGGCCCGGCCCGCAAGGCTAGCCGGGTTGCGGTCCGAAGGCTTGAGCACGACCGGGGTTAAGTGCTAGTTTCGTGAGGTATCTCACAGCGGACGCTGCGCCGCCAAATCGGACATCGCCTTGACCGTAGACGTTTCGACAGTTGCCGTACGCAAGGGTCCTTCCGGACCCGGAGCGACGCGCCTACGCATGGCGCTGGCAGCCTTCGTCGTCGCGGCGGCCCTCACAGCCTGTTCCGAACCGCCTCACGCACGCATTGTCCGCGAGGAAGGCAGCCCGCCGATTATGGGGGCCTTCGTGCCTTCCGGCGTGTGGAACGACCTCGGCCCCCTCAAGGACCTGGAACGACGCGTGGGCGGCACGTTCGCAGTGGCCCATTGGTACACGTCATGGGACATGCCCTACGACCCGGTTCCGGTGAACGACCTGCTCGCCCAAGGCCGCACACCGCTGGTGACCTGGCAGTCCCACACGCAGACGCTCGATGATATAGCCGCCGGACGACACGACGCCTATATCACGGCCTGGGCGCGCGGCGTGAAGGCGGCGCCCGGAACCGTGTACGTGCGCATCTTCCCGGAGATGAACGGCGCCTGGACGCCCTGGGCCGGCGACCCGGAAGCCCTGAAGTCGGCTTGGAGGCACGTGGTCGGTGTGTTCAGGGCCGAGGGGGTTGCGAACGTGCGCTGGGTGTTCACCCCGAACGTGACCGACGAGCCCCGGACCCCGGAGAACGCGATGGAGCTCTATTACCCCGGACCTTCATACGTCGACGTCATCGGACTCGACGGTTACAACTGGGGCACCACGAGGCCCGCGATCGGCTGGCGCACTTACGAGGAGCTCTTCGCGGCCGGTTACTCGCGCATAGAGGCGCTCGGCGACCAGCCGGTGTGGTTGGCCGAGGTCGCGTCCACCGAACTCGGCGGCGACAAGGCCGCCTGGGTTGACGACATGCTGCTCTCCAAGGCGTTCCCACGCGTTACGGCCATCATCTGGTTCAACGAGGACAAGGAGACCGATTGGCGCATCGAGAGTTCTCTGGGCTCGCTGGAGGCGTTCCGCAACTACTTCGCCTCCCACGCCTCTGAGCCAACCGAAGCCCCAGAGCCGGATCTCGAGGTCGCATCCTCTTCCGCAATGCAGGCTGCCGGACCCGTGAGAGTTAGCCTCCACAAGAGATGAACCCCCGCCACTCCTTCGCCAGGTTCCGCCGCCGCGGCCGCTTCGGTCGCGGCTTCTGTTTGGGTCTCCTCGTAGCGCTGATCCTGAATAGCGCGTTCGCCCAGCCACCGGAGGCCGGCTACGTGAAGACCCGCGAGCGGAGCAAGGTGGAGTACCAGCTGAACACCCTCGCCGCGGGCCTGAGGCTGCCAGTGGACGCCGTTCCCCTCGACGACACGGGTGCCCTGCTCCTGGTGGCGCTGGACGGCGTGGTGCAGCGCTACCAAGACGGCGCGGTCGACCCGCAGGACTTCTTGTCACTTGCCGGCCGAGTCACGGGATTGTTGGGCGAGCAGGGGCTCTTTACGGTAGCGCTCGAGCCTGCTGAGCGGGCGGCAGCCCGCGGCACGCCCCGCCACCTGATTGCCGCCTTCACGGAGAACGGCACCGATGACCTGGTGGTAGCCGCCTACCCAGTTCGCGCCGACCTCAGCGGCGCGGACCGCGACGAGGAGGCCATCCTCCTGAGACAACCCATGCCCGAGCCGTTCCACCATGGCGGCCAGGTGGCGTTCGGGCCCGACGGCATGCTCTACGTGAGCGTCGGCGATGGTCAGCGCGACCCGCACTTCCTCAACGACCACCCACACCCGGCGCGCGACCTCGGGTCGTTACGCGGAAAGGTGCTGCGCATCGACCCGTTCCCTTCGGGGAGCGACGAGCCCTACGCCATCCCTCCGGGCAACCCTTTCACCGCCGCTAGCGACCCGGCCGCCGCGGCGGCCGGAGCCCGGGGCGAGGTCTGGGCTTACGGTTTCCGCAACCCCTGGAAGTTCACCTTCGCACCGGCCGACGGAGCCATGATCCTCGCCGACGTCGGCGAGAGCACTTGGGAGGAGATCGACGTGGTCGTGAGGGGTGGGGACTACGGTTGGCCTGCGCGCGAGGGCCCGGCCTGCCTGGCTCACTACGACACGGGCGCCATGGTGGTGGCCGACTGCGTTGAGCTCGACTTAGTGGCGCCGGCGGCCTACTACGGGCACCCGAACGTAGACCCGGAAGGCGGCTTCTCGGTGACGGGCGGTACCGTGGTCGTCGACCCTGGCCTGCCGGACCTGCTCGGCAAATACCTTTTCGGAGACTTCATCACGGGTCGGTTGTGGTCGCTCGACCTGTCCTCGGGCGAGGTGCAGCTCGTCCTGGAGGCAGCCAGGCCCATCTCGGCCATCGTCAACGGCCCGCAGGGCGAGGTGTTGGTGTTAAGCCTCGACGGCAGACTGGCCCAACTGAGCGAGGCGCGTTAGCTGGCGGCCCCGTAACCAGACGCCGCGTTCAGCCCTGATCGCTCCCGACCTCGGGCGAGGGTGCGGCGCCCGGGTCGGCGTACAGCTTCTGCCTGATCGCGTCGTAGAGGGGCAGGTCGTCGATCCCGAAGCTTTCGACTAGTTCCGCGGTCACGAAGTACGCTTGAGCCACCGTGATCCTGCCGTCGGCAACGAGGTTCGTGACTCCCAGGAGCGCGCGCTCCTTGTCGGCGACGGAAGTGGGGTCGGCGCGGTAGGCGCCGATCGTAGCCTCGAGGGCAAGCGCTAGCGGCTTGAGGTCGTCGATGGCCACCACGAGCTCGGAGTGGCGCTCGCTGACTTTGCCACGCACGACGCCCTCGAGCGGGTTGATGTAGCGCGCGTAGGCGAAGCGGTCGTCGTTCCCGCCCGGCTGGGACCGCGCCCAGGCAAGCTTGACGGCGCCGGCGCAAACTGAGAAGTCTGGGTCGAACACGGAGAAGGTGCCCGCGAACAGGCTGGGGTTCGCGAACGGCGACAACGAGTCCGTGGAGAGAGCCCTTATGAGGGTGAGCGCGTCAGTGGTCACCTGCGACAGGCCAAGATCACCGGTGATCCCAACGGCGAGGGGGTCGAGGTACGACTCGTTGATGAGAACGCGCAGGAGCAGGTCGGCCGGCACGTCGTACGCTGTCGCCGCCTCCTCGATGTTCGCCACCAGCGGTGTCAGCCGCGCAAGCATGAGCAGACCCCAGTTGGAAAGTGGCTCGTAATCCGCGGCCGGGGCCTCGAGGGTGTGCCGCTTTTGCGCCGGCCGCCGCACATCATGGGCGGTGCAGAAGGCCGAAACCTGGTGTTCACCGTGGATCGCCGCCCGGACCTTGAGACCGAGCCCAAGCGCGAGAGGCTCGAGATCGGCGTCAGCCGCGGCGGCGGCCTCCACGGCCCCGCCTTGGGCATCGGGCGACGCCGCGGCTTCGTCGGGCATCCGGGAGCTAGCATCCAGGCCGGCGTCCACCACCTGGGCCAGTAGGCTACTCCCACCGAGTGGGAGCCGGACCTGCTGGTGTGTCGTTTGCGGAACGGGCACCGACTCGTAGATGAGGCGCCACGTGTCGCGGTACCCAGGCCGCGTGTCGGCGGCGAGCGAGGCGGTGACGACGAAGATGCTCACTCCCAAGGTCAGCATCCCCGTCGTGGCGCCGAAGAACCGTAGCTGCGTGCGTTTGGCAGTGTTCGAGCGGGGCCTCTCCCAAGTGATGGTCGCGCGCGGGTCGATCTCCTGGCGGTTGATGAAGCGCGAGATAGCGCGCAAGGCGCCCGTAACGAAGGTGACAGCGTTGAAGGCGCGCAACACCGTCAGGGCTGCCACCGAGCGCGCCGTGTTCCTCACGACGACCCTGGCGAGCTGCCAACCCCGCGTGCCCTGGCCGCGGCCGAGGCGGCCGAAACCCCAAGCAGTCAGCAAGGCCCCGACGCCGAGGTCGATCCCGAGCCAGATCAGTAAAGCACTCAGCGGCGTGCCGTGGCCTGGTAAGGCGAAGTTCAGTCCCAAGAACAACGGCAGCACGAGCAGCAGCGCTAGGCCGAACAAGTTCTCGAAGTGGGCGGTCGCCACCGTGAAGCGCACGTTGGGGCGCAATCGGCTCCAAGCGTCGCGGACGAAAACCCGCTTGAGGCCGTTCTCGACCCCACCGCCGTTCCAGCGCTCGAGCTGCCGCAGGTAGCTCGGGAGACTCGGCGGGTCCTCGGTGAACATGAGGGCCTCGGTGATGAATCGAGCGTCGCTCCCGTGCCGCATGCGGACCGGGTACTCACCTATCAGCTGCTCGAGCTCGACTTCCTCCCCGCCGACAATCGCCCGGAAGCCGCGTTCCGTCAGCTCCCGGACCGTCACTTCCTCGTCGACGCTGGGGCCGTTCTGCACGGTGAGGGTGAAGTCGTGGTCCTCGGTGAGAGTATCGGAGGGTATGGGAAAGTACTCGCGCCGGGCCGTGAAACCGCAGCCGACGACCGTGTACAAGCGCGACCGCCCGAACACGGCCCCCTCGCCGATCCGCGCGGTCTGCCCTTTGCGCAAGACGGCGGCAATCGCGTACTCAGCCGATCGGGCGCGGTGGATTAGGCCCGCCATCGGCTTCCCCGGCTCCGGCTTTGCCGACATGACGGCGCCAGACTGGATGGCGTAATCGTCGATGACGAAACGGGAGTTCTTGCCCTTACCCAAACGCCTGAGCCGGTAGAAGTTGGCCTTCAAGCCGGCCAGGAAATGTTCTTCGAAGACCGTGTCGCCGTCGACGATCAGGACACGCTCGGAGTTGAGCAGGCCGCCCTCTAAGGCCACGTTGATGCTGTCGGACTTGGAGATGGGTTGTGCGTGGTCCACGACCACCACGGGCGGCCCGCCTTGCAGGAGCCAGCGTTCGAAGGTGGCGGTCGCATCTGGAACCGGGCCTCTGTCTACGGCACGGTAACCATGCTCGGCGAGAGTCCGCCCCACGACTTCGCCGGTGGCGTCGGAACCGCCATTGATGCTCACCACCAACTCGTCGAACGGCGCGCTTTGGCGCAACAGCGACGCCAGCGCCTCAGCGGCTCCGGCCTCCTCGTTGAACATGGGGGACACGACCCCCACCCGGTCGGGCCCAAGAACGGGCAACGACGAGTCCTTTGCGAGGCTCAAGAGAGCGTTCGCGATGACGGTGGGAGTGGCCAGGAGCCCTGGAATGAATGGCATGAGTCGGTCGTCCTTCCGTCATACATATCACCCGGAACCTGACAGGTTCATGACGGCGCCCGAGGGCATACTTTAACCGTTCCAGACCAGGAGTTCGCAGGTCCAGTGCAACAAGGTGCGTCCGCGGGCAGCACGACGGCCGGAAGCCCGAGGGTTAACGAACGTTGAGCATCGCCGTGTCCCTTATGTGCGAACTCTCACACTTGGTTTGCTAACATGCCGCGATTAGGAGGCGCAGATGGCTCTGCACATCAGTGGCAAGCTCGTGGCCCTCGGGCTCGTGATCTCTGCCCTCATCACCGCCTTCAGCGCGCCACGCACGGAGTTGCCGACTCCTATCGCACTCGAAGCGGCGCCGTACGCGGAACTACTAGCAACTTCGGTCACGCCCCCCATCGGGGCCGTCGTTCAGGGGCCGACCGCCAACCCGCGCTTCGTGTTGCGCGCAACGGGCTATAACTCGCACGTAGACCAGACCGACTCCACGCCGTTCACCACGTCCACCGGCGCACGTACCACCTTCGGCGTGGTGGCTGTGAGCCGTGACCTGCTTGGCGGCGACCTACCCTACGGGTCGCTCGTGTACCTCCGTGACCTCGGCAACTACCACACTGGCCGAGGGGCCGGCGCGTTCCAGGCATTGCTCGACGACCAACTGTTCGTCGTGGAAGACACCATGCACGCGCGCAAGACGGATCAGGTGGATGTCTGGTTCGAAAGCTACTCGCAGGCCGTGAACTGGGGCGTGCGCAAGGTAGAGGTAGAACTCGTCCGCTACGGCCGTTGGGGTACTGCCCACCCGAAGGCGGACTCCGACTTCGAGGCCGCCCCCGTCCTGCTAGCCTCACGCTGAGTCTCGGGGCGTGCGTGCGCTAGTCCCCTACCTGGCTTGGCGCCACGTTCGTAGGCGTGGCCTGCAGTCGGCCCTGACAGTCGCTGGGGTGGGGGTCGGGGTGGCCGTGCTGATCGTGGCGTTGTCGCTCACCAACGGCTTCATCGACGAGCTGATCAGGAGCACCCTCAAAGCTACTCCAATGCTCACGCTGCAGAACTACCTGCCGGGCGAGACCCTACCGACGGACCCTGAGTTGCTGGCGGCCCTGGACGACGAGCCCAGCGTGACCGCTGTGGCGCCGTTCCTGTCAGGCCAGGCCCTGATCGCGAGACGCGCCAGCCAAGCGCTCGGCGTGACGGCCCGGCAAGGCTTCACCCAGATCGTCGGCATAGACACTAAGCGCGAGACGGAGGTCCTCGACCTACCGGTGCTGGCCGAGCAGGCCAATGCGCTGGCCCAGGCCGGCGGAGTGGTGCTCGGCTCCACGCTGGCCCAGTCGCTCGGGGTGTCGGTGGGTGACAAGGTAATGCTGAGAGACATCTCGGGCGCCACCGCGCAGTTCACGGTGGCGGGCACGTTCCGCGTGGGCAACGAACTCATCGATTCGGTGACGTCTTACATGTCGCTCGCCAACCTGCAGGATTACCTCGGGGTCGAAGGGCGCATCTCCGGCTATCACCTGCGCCTCGCCAAACCCGAGGCCGCCCACTCCGTCGGGCTTGACCTGGCGGGCAAGTACTCGCTCAGGCCGATCAGTTGGGAGAGCCTCTTCGCCAGCCTCATCTCGCAGTTGAGGCTCCAGAAGGCCGTTATCGGGGTCGTCGTGTTCCTCATCGTCATCGTGGCAGCTTTCGGCATCACCAACGTCATGGTGTTGACCGTCAACGAGAAGACGGAGGACATCGCCATCCTGCGCGCCCTGGGCGCTTCCGAACGACAGATACTGGCCACCTTCACGCTGCAGGGCTTCCTCCTCGGTGGGGCAGGCACCGTCCTTGGCGCCCTGCTGGGCCTAGCTGTGGCGGCTTACTTCAAGTTCCAGCCCTACCCGCTGCCGGGAGACCTCTACTTCATCACCCAACTTCCCGTGCAGTTGCAGGCGTGGGACGTGATCTGGGTGTGCGCGGTCTCGTTCACGACCAGCGTCATCGCCGGGCTGCTGCCTGCGCGCCGGGCGGCCAGACTCGACCCCGTGGCCGTCCTGCGGTGATGGCGGGCGCTGGCCGCCGCCGACCCCCAGGACCGCTCTCGCCAGAGCGTGCCTGGGACTACCTTCTCTACCTCTTAGGGCGGCAAATGTACACCACGGCCGAGCTGACGAAGAAGCTCCTGCGTCGCGGTATAGACGAGGCAGAGGCGGCCCGCTTGATCGCGCGGCTAACCGAGCTGAAGCTCGTGGACGACGCCGCCTACACCGACCAGTACGTGAGCTCGCGAGCCGGCGTCCGTGGCCGCCTCGGACTACGCCGTGAGCTGACGCGCAAGGGGGTGGCGCCCGAGCTCGTGGAGGAGCGCCTCACCGAGCTGACCCCGGAGGGGCAGCTCACCGCCGCCACCGCGCTGCTTCGCAAGAACGCCTGGCGTTACGAGCCGGAGTCAGGCGAGCCGCCCCATCACGACGCCCGCTTGCGCGCCCGCTCCAAGGCGTTCGCGTTCCTAGCCCGCAGGGGGTTCACCGTAGACGCCGTGCAGGGTGCTCTCGAGGCCGTGGGCTGGTTCGAAGATGACGACTGACGGGCGCTGGGCGCGCCGGATCGTCGGCTTCGATCAGGACGACGAGGGGCACTGGGTGGCGCTCCTCGAATGCGGCCATAGACAGCACGTCCGCCACGACCCGCCACTCGTCTCGCGCGACTGGGTCCTGACGGAGGAGGGGCGAGCGACTCGACTTGGCGCACGCTTGAACTGCGCCCATTGCGAGGGTGGCGCTTGACCCCCGGTAGCACACCTCGGTAAACTCACAAGTTGCGTCGGGGCGTAGCGCAGCCTGGTAGCGCACATCGTTCGGGACGATGGGGTCGGAGGTTCAAATCCTCTCGCCCCGACCACGTAGCGGGGCTCCAACGGGGCCCCGCATTTCTTGCTCCTAACCGTCCAGCACCGCCAGCGTGCAACGCGACACGCACACGAGTCGGCCTTCCTGGTCGCGGATCTCGACGGCCCACACTTGCGTACTGCGACCCCGGTGGACTGGCGTGCCCGTAGCCGTCACCGTCCCGCTGCTGACGGCTCTTAAGTGGTTGGCGTTGATCTCGAGTCCTACTGCGCGCTGGTTGGGCTGCCGCAGGGCAGCCGTGGCGCCGATGCTGGCGACCGTTTCGGCCAGCGCCACCGAGGCGCCGCCGTGCATGATGCCGTGGGGTTGGTGATGCTGGGGAGTGACGGGCATAGTGGCGACCACGCGCTCAGCGCTCACCTCGGTCAGTGCGATGCCCAGGGTGCCCATGAGGCCGCCTGGCAACGAGGCCAAGACGTCGGCCAGTTCCCCGGTGCCGGCCGGGCTGTCATCGGAATGCATGCCACACCATACAAGCGCGCCAACCTCCAGCGATGCTGCCCTACACCCCTTGAGGCGCGGATTGTAGAGTGGGCTGCGCGCTTGCGAGCGCGCCCAACGCCCATGGACACCTCACTTGGCAGAGAGACCGGTTGGCGCGCCCTGGCCGCCACGACGACGCTAGCGCTCGCCTTGGGAGCGGGACCCTCGGCGCTCGCCTGGTTCTCGACCTTCGGTCCCACGCCGGCGGACCACTTGCCGCTCCTCGCTCTGGTTCTATTCGGGCTGCTCTTCGTTGGCGCCGTGACCGACCTGCGCAGCGTGCAGACCGCTCGGGCGGCCACGAGCCACGCCGGGGTCGTCCTCGCCGGCGCGGCCGCGGTTTGCGCGGCGTTGGCCGCCTTGGGCTTCGGACGCTGGGAGTACTTGCTGGCGACTTTCAGCCTGGCAGTGGCGCTCATGCTCCTGCGGGCGTCGCGTCACCACGGCGGCCGCGGTCAACTGGAGAGCCTCCTGGCGGCGGCAACCGTCTATGTGGCCGCCACGCTGCTTGCGAACTTCACCCTGGACTCGTTCATCCCGCTCGGCGGGTTCTTCCTCGTTAACGTCGGGACCCTCTTCTTCGGCATCACCTTCACCCAGCGCGACCGAGTGCACCGTCACGGACGCCGGACCGTCTACCTGATGATCTTCGTGGCCGCCTGCGCCAACGTGGCGCTGGCCGCCTCCCTCGGCACGCCCTTGAGGTACGTAGCCGTGTCGTTCCTCACGATCTTAGTGGCCGAGACGGCGGATACCGAGATCTACCAGCGCCTCCTGCAGCGCCGGTGGCTCACGCGGGTGGCCGCTTCGAACGCGGTGAGCGCCCCGCTCGACACCGTTATCTTCACCCTGCTCGCGTTCTGGGGCGAGGAGTTCGCCACCAGCTCGTGGATGGTTCAGGTCATAGTCACCGACGTGCTGGTGAAGTACGCCAGTGGCATGGCCGTGGCATTGGGCATGATCGCCCTCCTGCGCGGCGTGTTGGGCCGAGAAGTCGAGGACTACGGGGCCAGCTGAGGCTCGGGCAACTAGTGCTAGTCTCGAATCACGAACCAAGCCGCTGACTTCAGCCGGCCGGAAGGACCCAGATGGCACCCACCTCCATCGACGAGCTGCAAGGTCTCGTCGGCACCACCTTCGGACCGTCGCACTACATTGCCGTCGACCAAGCGCGCATAAACGCCTTCGCCGACGCCACCCTCGACAATCAGTGGATCCACGTGGACCCGGAGCGCGCGGCCGCCGGCCCGTTCGGCACCACCGTGGCCCACGGCTACCTCACCCTGTCGCTCCTCGTCGACATGGTGGCGAGCATGGACTTCTTCCCTGCCGGGCTCTCGCTCATCGTCAACTACGGTCTGGACAGGCTGCGCTTCCCGGCGCCGGTGCCCGTGGGCTCGAGGCTGCAGGCCACGGCCGTCCTCGCCAAGCTCGAGCCGAAGGGTGAGGGCCGCTGGCTAGCCACCCTCTCGTGCCGCGTTCAGGCCGAAGGCGCGAGCACACCAGCCCTGGTGGCGGACGTCCTCTACCTGTTAGTGGCGTGAGCCTCTAGCGCCCGCGCGATCCTTAGCGCCAGTTCCTCCTCCAGCGCCCGCGTGACCACCATCAGGCCGATCGAGAGGCCCTCGGGCGTTGTCGCCACGGGCACACTGACCGCCGGGCTACCCAGAAAGTTGAACGGCGCCGTGTTCCTCAAGATGCGGTTGTTCTCGCGGTGGTACGCCTCGTCGTCGGTGAGGATGCTGGCCGTCTCGACCGGCACGTGGGGGATGGTGGGGGCCAACACAGCGTCCACGCCCGTGAGCTCGGGCCAGAAGCGGCGTTGGAAGCTCGCACGCGCGTAACCGAGCCTGATGTAGTCACTCGACGGGCGTCCCTTGAAGCGCACGACGCGCTGCAACACGCGCGGGTCGAACTCGTCCCCGCGGCGCTCGAAATCGTCCTGGTAGAGGGCCCACACCTCGTGGCTGGCGTACGAACCGTAGCGCTCGTACGCGGCCGGCGCCTCGAGCAGGATGGGTAACGGGGCGCGGCGCACCTCGTGGCCCAGCTCCTCGAGCAGACCCAGACCGGCCTCGTAGCCGCGCGTCGTAGCGGCGTCGAGGTCGTCGGTCACGAGCGTGGTGGGCGCCAGGAACGTGAGTTTCTGCTGCAGCGGAGCAAGCGGCCGGGGCGGCTCGGCGATCATGGCGAGGAAGACGGACCAGGCGTCCTCCGCCGTGCGGGCCAGGGGACCGAGCGTGTCGAGGGTGGTCGACAGGGCCACGCAGCCGTCGGTCGGCACGCGCCCATCGGTCACCTTGAGGCCCACGATGCCGTTCACCGCGGCGGGGATTCGGACGCTGCCACCGGTGTCGGACCCCACGGCCGCCGCCGCGAGGCCCGCCGCCACCGCGACCCCCGACCCAGACGACGACCCGCCGGGAACTCGCTTGCGGTCGAGAGCGCAACCGGGCGTGCCGTAGTGCGGGTTGATGCCGATGCCCGAGTACGCCAGCTCTGTCATGTTCGTCTTGCCGAGGAAGACCGCGCCCACGGCGTCGAGGCGCGCCGCCACGGGGGCGTCCTCGGCCTCGGGCGCGCGGTCTGCGAACACCTTTGAACCGGCCGCCGTGACGTCTCCGGCCGTGCCGACTAAGTCCTTGATGGCTATAGGGACGCCCAACAGCGGGCCGCCGCCTAGACCGTCATCGAACAGCCGCTTGGCCGCTTGTGCCTGCCTCATGGCCCGCTGCGCCGTGATAACGCGGTAGACCCTGCGCCCCTCGGGGTAGGACTCGATGGCCGCCAGGTAGGCCTCGGTGACAGTCACGGGGTCGAGGGAGCCGTCCCGGTAGCGCCGGGCAAGCTCGGTAAGCGTCAGCGACGTGATCTGTTGGGGCATGGACGAGGATACCGTGGTGGTCGAGACGGCGCCCGCGGTAACATGCGCCCATGCAGCGCACTCGCGCCGAACTCGAAGCCATGAGCCAGGAGGACCTCGTGAACCGCGTCTTGGAGCTCCAGGACATGCTGCGCGAGGGCTTGGCCGTGCGCGCGTCCTTGCACGCGATCCTCAACATGGTGCTGAACGCCAAGAGTGACGAGGTCGCGCAATTCGCGGATGCCTCGGAGCCCACCCTCGATCCGCACGAGCTTGAGCTCAAGCGGGCGTGGGCGGCGGCGAGGCACGCGGTGTCGAACCCTCTTGGAGCCGCGCGTAAGCGGCATGGTTCCTGAAGCGGGATCAGTCCCCTAGCGACACTCCCGTGGGCGTGAACAGCACCTCGTCGGGCGGTACGCCCAGCGAACTGCTCAAAACCTGACCAGCGAATTCCTGATACATTGCCGCGGAGCGCGAGTCTCCTTCTTCAACCGCCTGGACGTAACCCATGAGGGGGAGGCTGGCCGTCATGACGGCGGTCTCGTAAAGCGATTGGCGCGCGCGGTGGCTCGAGCGCTTGAAGTCGAGCGACTCGGCGAGCATCTGATGCACGGCGCCCCACAGCGTCTCGAACGCCTCCTCTTCCACCTCGAGCCCGCCCGTGTACACCGTGTAGTTGGCGGCGATCATGTAGGTGATGGCCAGCGCCACGTTGTGGGGTCGGCCCAGGTCGCGGGCCGCCTGCTCGAACAGGGCGATGCTCTCGTCCAATGCCTCGATAAAGATCGCCTGCTCCGTCGGATCGGCGGTGAGGCTCTGGGCGAACGCGGCCACTTCCAACCTGCCCGGCACCGGTTGGAAGCCAGTGGCGCTGGTTCTTGGGAACTCGGCTTCGGACTCGGCACCAGTGTCAGCGCCGCCTTGGGCACCGCCGGCCGTAGAGGGCTGGCTGGGGGCGAAGATCCTGCCCTGGATCATGGTGTCCAGCAGCGAGCTGCCGGGGTTGTTCCATGTGCTGCCGGTATAGGGGTTGGTCCAGCCACCGTACTGGGCGTAGGCCAGTGTAAAGAGTGAGAGGGCGACAAACGCGGGTAGCAAGAGGACGGAAAACGGCAAGCGGCGCATGATGACAACTCCCCTGTTTTGCGAATTGAGGGAGCTTACCCCGGCCCACGTTCCCTTAGGCCGCAGTTACGTGGTCACTGACCTACCGGCGGCTCCCAAAGCTCAACCTTGTTTCCATCAGGATCAAGTACCCAACCGAATTTGCCGTACTCCGAAATTTCCGGTTCGCCAACGACATTGCAGCCCTCGCTGCGCAGTGTGCCAAGAAGGGCTTCTAAGTCGTCTACGCGGAAGTTGACCATGAAAGATGCGGTGCTTGGTTCCATCTTGTTGGTATCTTCCGCGAAAGGGGTCCAAAGGGTCATTCCCGCAGGACTATCAGGGCCCCCCCACTCGAAAACGGCGCCGCCCCACTCAGACACGCTCAACCCAAGGTGGTCGCGGTACCACGCATTCAACGTCTTTGGGTCTTTCGACTTGAAGAAGATTCCACCGATTCCTGTAACGCGCTTCATGGTGTTCTCCGATCGGGCGGCTATTTGTTATTAGGTCCAACTATTGAATATGCAGACCCCTGGGTCCGCTTATACCCCTCGCTCGGGACACTACCGAAGGTAGCCGAAACCCATGATGTTTAAGGTACTTCGCAGGACTCCGTCCGGCTGATCATAAGTGGCGTAGCTGGACTGCACGACTGGACCCCACCAATATCCTATGCCTGGCATTCCCCGACATCGGAGGCGCACTGATCCACCCGAACCACTGGAGTAAGCGAGACTTCAAGGGCGCCCTAACTGCCGCCGGCCTGCCGTCGAGCGTTCGCCTGTACGATCCGCGGCAGAGCATGGCCTCCCTGGCCCTGGCCGCCGGCATTCACCCCAACGTGGTTAGCGAGCGCCCGGGGCACGCCACTACCAAGCTCACGCTCGACACTTACTCTCACGTCACTCCACACATGCAAGACCAGGCTGGTGAGCAGTTCGCCAACCTGATCTGAGGGAGTGATGGTGCCGGGAAGGGGGCGTCCGTAAACTAGTCGCAGCGCGTGTACGCACACCAAGGCCACAAAAAACGAGTGAGCGGCTACCCGGGAAGGTTCACCGCTCACTCAATACTCCCGTCTAGGACGGGTCTGACCGTGTTGGCTCGGCGGGTAGGATTTGAACCTACGACCAATCGGTTAACAGCCGATCGCTCTGCCGCTGAGCTACCGCCGAACACGCGCTCGGAGCCGCGAGGCTCGCGAAGCGAAGCGTAGTCTACCAGAGGGTCTCGGCGGTACGCAACACGCGTCTGGCACGCACCCGAGTCGGTTAGCATCCACCCATGACCCTCGACGAGTATCAGGCCAGCGCTCGCTCCTTGGCTGTCTACCCGGAGCACGCCCGCATCCTCTACCCCGCCCTGAAACTCGCCGGCGAAGCGGGCGAGGTGACGGAGAAGCTCGGGAAGCTCATGCGGGACGAGGGTTACAGGCCGGGCGAGCAACTGAGCGAGGCGCAGAGTCAAGCACTCGTGAAGGAACTCGGCGACGTCCTTTGGTACGTGGCCAACCTGGCCGCCGACCTGGGCGTCAGCCTCGAGAGCGTGGGCGCCACGAACCTCGCCAAGTTGCGAAGCCGCAAAGAGCGTGGCGTGATCACGGGGAGCGGCGACGACCGCTGAGCGGCCCGTCAGGCCTTGAGCAGGTCGTAGATCACGCGCGCCTGGTTATGCTCCTCGTCCTTGGCGCCATAGACGAGGGTCACGTCGCCCTTCTTCGTCAAGGCTTCCAAGCGCTCTAGCTCACCGTTGCCCTTGAGCTCCTTCTTGTAGCGCTTCTGGAACTCGGCCCAGCGTTCGGGATCGTGCCCGAACCATTTGCGAAGATCGGTGCTGGGCGCCACCTCCTTCGCCCACCAGTCGATATTCGCCTCGTCCTTACTGACCCCGCGGGGCCAGATCCGGTCGACCAGCACGCGAGTACCGTCGCTGGCCGCCGCAGCTTCGTAGGCTCTCTTGATCTTCAGCATGGTCCAGGATAGGCCCACCGAAGCGGGTGAGGTAGGTCAGGTGACGCAAGCTCTCAGCGGCGGAAGCTGTTCAACCACGCTTCAAAGCGCTGCATGACGCTGGACAGGAACTCGTCGGTGTCGGGCAGGGTGACGGTGCCGTCGTCGCTGATGAGGTCGGGAGGGTCGAACGTCACGTACACCTCGGGCTGGCCCATGGTGGGCGCGTCCAAGTACGCCAGGCTCGTGCGCAGGTGTGCCTGCATGACGGCCGTGCCGACGCGGCCCGTGGAGGCGCCGGCGATCAACGTGGGCTTGCCTGCGAACACGTTCTCGTCCTTTGGCCTCGACGCCCAGTCGATGGCGTTCTTGAGCACGCCGGGCACCGAGCGGTTGTACTCGGGAGACACGATCATGACGGCATCGGCGTTCGCGATCAAGCGCTTGAAGTCCTTGACGCTCTGGGGGCTGTTGATCAGGACATCGTCGTCGTAGAGCGGTAGGCCACCCACGTTGCCGTGCTCGAACTCCCAATCCGCAGGGGCATGCCGCTCCAGCGCCAGCGCCAGGCGCCGGTTGAGCGAGCCCGTGCGCAGGCTGCCTATCAGAACAGCTATCTTGGCATGCATCACTCGGCCTCCCTAACTGCCTTGCCCGGAGAAGCTGCCGCGTGGCGAACAGACCGCCACGCCGCGAGGCTAAGCCAGTTTATAGGGGCTCGTGTGAGCCGTGCCTTGGCGTCAGCCACACTTGCTGTAGCCGCAGCTCTCGCACTTCTGGCAACCTTCTTCGAAGCGCAGTGGCGCGCCACAGTCGGGGCAGGCCTTGCCGTTGTTGAGGACGTTCTTCACCCCGACGGTCTCCAACGCCACCGCGAGAAGGTCGGCCTTCGACGCCACCATGCGGCCCTGGTAGGTGCCGAACATGCCGCCGTTGATGCCGCGCAGCGTCTTGACGAGCGCCTCCGCCGGTACGCCATACTGCAGCGCGATGGAGACGACGCGTCCGAGCGCCTCGCTGTCGGCGTTCGCCTCATCGCCGGCCTTGCCCGACACGATGAACACCTCGGCCGGCAGGCCGTCTTGTAAGTTGACGGTCACGAAGAAGCCGCGCTTCTCCCCGCTGGGAAGCATGAGCTTGACCGAGTCGGTGAAGCCCGCCAACCGCGTGGGGCGGTTGAAGAGAGGCTCGCCCGGCAGGAGATCGACGGTCGACTTGGCTCCAACGGGCTGGCCCTGCTGGGCGGGGCCCGCGACCGAGATGCTCACCTTCTCGCTATGTTCGGCGCTGGCGGCCATGGCGAGCGGAGCCGGTTGAGAACCGCCCACGGGCGTGGTCGAGATCACCGCGCCGGAGTCGCCGAGCAGAGGTGCGGGGGCAGAGGACGCCGTCACTTTGCTCTCCTCCTTCTTGGTGTCCTTCGACGTCGAGAGGACCTGGAAGTCACGCGAGCCGTCGCGGTAGACCGTGATCCCCTTGCAACCGATGGTGAACGCCAAGCGATAGGAGTCGAACACGTCGGCCGTGGTCGCCTGGTTGGGAAGGTTGATGGTCTTGGAGATGGAGTTGGCCACGCGGTCGCCGTCGTCGAACGCGCGTTGCACGACGCCTTGCATGCGGACGTGGCCGGCGGGGCTGATGTCGTGAGCGCAGACGAGTACGGCGCTTACCTTCTCAGGGATGAAGTGCAGACCCTGCACCGAGCCATGGTTGGCCTGCACGCCCGCCACGACCTTGTCCCAATCCCAGCGCCCTTCCGCCTGGTAATCGGGGTGCGGCGCGTGCTCCTCGAGGAGCTCCTGGAAGAGGGGGTGGATGAGAGCGTGGTAGTCGGTCCCGATCTTGCGGTAGATGAACGGTGCGAACACGGGCTCGACCCCTGACGACACGCCCATCAGCATGCTGGTGGTGCCGGTAGGAGCCACCGTGAGGATGGCGACGTTGCGGCGCGGGGTGGTGAGGTCGCTGACGCCGTAGAGGGGGAACGCGCCGCGCTCGGCCGCGAGTGCCTGGGAGGCCTTGGTGGCGGCGTTGCGCAGGGCCCCGATGATGGCGGCCACGGCGTCGCGGCCCTCGTCGGAGTCGTAGCCGTAGCCCATGAGGATGAGGGCGTCGGCGAGGCCCATGACGCCCAGGCCGAGGCGGCGCAGCTTCATGCTCATCTCGCGGTTGTCCTCGAGCGCGAACTTGTTGACGTCGAGAACGTTGTCGAGGAAGCGCACGCAGGTCGCCACGTCGGCCCCGTAACGGTCGAAGTCGTAGCCGGCGAGCCCCACGTCGCGCTGGGTCACGTAAGCGGCCAGATTGACGGCGCCCAGGTCGCATGGCTCTCCGGGATAGAGCGGGATCTCGCCACACGGGTTGGTGCTGCGGATATCACCCATAGCACTGCGCATGGGGTTGTGCTCGTTGATGCGGTCGACGTAGATGAGGCCCGGCTCGCCCGTCGCCCAGGCGTGCTGGGCGATCTCCCACAGCGTGCCGCGGCCATGCTCACCACTGCCCTGGTCCATGAACTCGTTAGTCACCAGCACGGAGATGTTGAAGGTGCTGATGTCGCCCTCGGCGCTCTCACGGTCGAGGTCCTTGGCCGTGACGAAGTCGGGCAGGTCGGGGTGGGTGATGGCGAGGGTGGCCATGCCGGCGCCACGGCGAGTGTTGTGAGTGACGAAGCCCCCGGCGAGGTAGGTCTTGTTCTCGTCGACCGACAGGTCGAGCGTTAGGGCCCGGCCAGCCGGCATCACGCTGACCACCTTCACGTAGTACTCGTCATAGCCGAGCTCGGGCAGGTCGGCAAGCTGCGAGTTGGTGCGCAACCTGTCGTAGGCAGTGGCCGTGAGGTGGCGCTCGCCTCGTATGTATCGAGACACGGTCTTGCGTGTCTCAGTGAAGGGAGATGGCCGGCCCTTGGCGCCGGCGGGCATGGCTGCGAAGCTCTCCCCGAGGGCCGCTGCGGCGTAAGGAATCACCCACGCCTTCTCGCGCGCCTTATCCGGCACGTGTTCGCTCGCAACCGTAAGACGCGACCCCTCGAGGAAGCCGATGCGTTCAATGTAGCGCTCTAGCCCCTTGTGGCTCACTACACTCAGGCTATGGATCGAGTGCTTCGAGTAGCGGTCCAACCTAGCGCCAGTAGTCCTGCGCTTGCTCGGAATCCCGAGGCCAGCGAGCATGGTCGCCACATCCTCGGCCAAGAGCGCCGATGCCGTGCTGAGCACGGGCATGCCGTGATTAACGGAGCCGTCAGCCTCGTAGAGCCCCCGAAGGAAGGCGCCAACCACCGGTCGTGGTGACATGCGCACGGCCTTCGGAATGGCCAGTTCCCGGGCGCCGGGCTTCTGGAGACCGTTCGCCTTGAGCCAAGCGACGAGATGCGCGCTCTTGGTCACGTACAGGGCACTGGCATCGTCCTGCTTCTGCTCCAGTGAGACCGCCAGCCCGAAGAGTTCTTGGAACAACTTCGGCGCCTCGGCCTCCATGAGAGAACCGTGCGCCACCGAGAAGCCGACGCGCCCGGAGCTCACGAACCCGTCGCCCCACAGGTACCCGAGGAAGAATGCCAGGCGTTCCGTAAGGCTTTCGGGCATGCGGATGGGTTTGGCGTTGTGGTGCGGTAAGTCGACCGGCTGCAACGTGATGGGCGCTCCGGTGTGCTGGTCGAGGACCTGGATGACGTAGTCGCCATCCGTCAGATCTTCGAACTGCACCCATTCGCGCCGGCCGTCCTCGCGTACGACCTTCAGCTTGTGGTTGGGAGTGCCGCGGAGGGTCTGCCCGTTGGCGAGGGTGACGCGCAGCGTCTCGAAGACACCGTTGTTGAAGCCGCGAGGACTAGCTTTCCAGCCCTCGTCGGTGGCGACCTTGAGGTAGTGGTCGTGCCAGCCGGGTTGGTGGCTGTCGACCAGTTCGGACAGGCGCAAGGTGCCCTTACTGGTGTTCACAAGTGTGTCGGGGTGCAGGCAGCCACCCTGCCTGATGGCCCTAAGGGTCGGCGCAAATAGGTACCGCAGAGTGGCTACCGGCCCCGCGAAGCGCGCGCCACCCAGAGCGGCCCACACCGCGAAGTTGTCGTACACCTCGACGGCGAACGACGACGGGCCGCTCGAGGAGCCCCCGGAACCCGCCACTGGCGTGCCCTCGGCACGCAGGTCTGAGACGTCGACCACCACGTCTCGTCCGGCAAGCAGCTCGGTGACGGCGTCCGCGGCGGCCAGCCAGATGCCGTCCACGGAATCGCCTACCAGGCGCACGCCAACGCCGGCAGGGAGCTGGTCGCGCTCCACGAACGTGCCGGCCCGGTAGCCCTGGGTGACCATCTCGCCCCTCGCGACGTCGAGGAAGGTGCCCGTCCTGACCTTCTGGTAGTCGGCGTGAGAACGATCGATGGTGAGGTAGAGACGCCCGGTGGTGCCGGTGAAGTGGCGTTTGGGTGCGATGGGGTCGAGGTTGACGCCGTTGCCGCCGCCTACCTTGGTGACGAGGGCGAGCTTGCGGGCGAGGTGGAGTACCCAGCCGTCGGTGCCCGCCTGCTCGGGGCCACCGTCTTGCACGAAGCAGTTGAGGACGTTGCCGTGGAGGGTATCGGCGCCGGCCAGGACGCGGCCGCCCGGGCAGAAGCTCTTGCTCGCCATCAACCGGTAGAAGCGCTCGGCCTGCTCGTCACGAACGTCGGGGCGCTCCGGTCGGGCCACCCAAGCGGCCACACGGTGGAACATGGCGTCGACCGACTCCTCGCCCGGTTGGAAGTACTGCCGTTTGGCGATGGTGAGCGCGTGCGGGTCGAAGCCCACGTTCACGGGCCCGGAGTTGGATGACGAGTGGTCCACCATGACGTTCCTCCCGAAAGGCGGGTAGCTGGCGCCACCTGCCCGTTGCTATCGATGGCGCCTGCCTCGACGGGCGCCGGCACGCAGACGCGCGCCCCCTAAACCATCGTTCGCCAGATACTAGCTCTTGTGCCGAAGAGTCTAACGCATACAACTGCTGTCATCTTGAGCGAAATACTTGAACCCGGCAACCGTGAGAACCTTCTGCTGGGTAGCGCCGAGGCCAGGGCCGCGGGCCCCGCGTGATGGGCGTCGATAACGAGGGGAAGATTACCACCGCCGCTCACCCGTGGCAAGCAGACAAGCACCTTGTGCCTACTAGCACAAGCGATTCCAAGGGGGCCACCTACTAGATGTAGTACCAAACGGCAGTCAGGTACGAAAGGCCGGCCGGCCGTGACGGTGGAGCCGTCTGACCAGGTGCCTAGCCCGGGATCAGTGCCTGAAGTGCCTCTCCCCTGTGAACACCATGGCAAGGCCGAGCTCTTCGGCGGCGTCCACGATCTTGGCGTCCGCTATCGAGCCACCGGGCTGCACCACGACGCCCACGCCGGAGCTGGCGACCGCGTCTAGGCCGTCCCTGAAGGGGAAGAAGGCGTCGGAGGCGCCCACCCCGCCCGCTGCGCGCCCATCGGCCTTGCGCACCGCTATCTCGGCGGCGTCGACGCGGCTCTGCTGACCCGCCCCTATGCCCACGGCGCTGCCTTCTGCGGCCAGGACTATCGCGTTCGAGGAAGTGGCGGCGCAGACGAGCTGGGCCAGCTCGACGTCACGCCACTGGGCCGCCGTCGGCTCACGCGAGGTTACGACCTTCCAGGCCGACCGGTCCAGGTTCACCACGTCCGGGCGCTGCATCAGGTAGCCCCCGTCCAGGCGGCGCAGTTCGAAGCCGCCAGGCCGCGGCGCCGGCAGCTCGATCACGCGCGTGTTCTTGCGTTTGCGGGCGAGGAGCGCAAGGGCCTCGGGTGCGTACCCGTGCGCCAAGAGAACGTCGGCCTTCGGGTTGGCCGCGATGCGCTCCGCGAGAGGGAGGTCGACGAAGCCCGGAATAGCCACGACACCGCCGAACGCCGACTTCGAGTCGGCGGCGAACGCCTTGCCGTACGCCTCCATGAGGTCGGCGCCCCAGGCCGCGCCGCAAGGATTGGCGTGCTTGACGATGACGCAGGCGGGCGAGCTTTGCGCCAGGGCGTGCGCGAGGCGCCAAGCCGCCTCTGCGTCGAACAAGTTGAGGTACGAGAGCGCGAGGCCGGAATGAACTTTGGCCTCGTCCCATAAGGACTTGGCACCTACTTGGCGGTAACGTGCGCCCGCCTGGTGTGGGTTCTCGCCGTAGCGCAAGACCTCGGCGCGCTCCAGCGCCACGTTCAGGTGGTGCGGCAACTCCTCGTCTCGGCTCAGGTAGGCGACGATGGCGGCGTCGTAGGCGGCTGTGTGCGCGAACGCGGCGAGCGCGAGGCGCCGCCGCTCCTCGAGGGTCGTCCCGCGGCGCAAGGCCTCTAGCGCCTCTTCGTAGTCGTTCGGGTTCACGACCACCACCACACCAGGGTGGTTCTTGGCAGCGGCGCGCAGCATGGCCGGGCCACCGATGTCGATCTGCTCGAGGGCCTCGGCCTCGGTGACGTCCGGCCGCGCGACCGTTTCCCGGAACGGGTAAAGGTTTGCCACCACGACGTCGATGGGCGCGATGTCGTGCCGCGCCAACTCATTGAGGTGGGCTTGTTCGCGGCGCGCGAGGATGCCGCCATGGATCTTCGGGTGGAGGGTCTTGACCCGCCCATCCAGGATCTCGGGGAAGCCGGTCACGTCGACCACAGCCAGCGCGGGCAGCCCCCACTGCTTCAGTGCGGCCAGGGTGCCGCCGGTGCTCACCAGCTCGTAGCCGAGCTCGACGAGTCCGCGCGCCAAGGCCTCCAGACCGCGCTTGTCCGACACGCTGAGCAGCGCTCGGGGGCGTGCTCCGTTGCTCTTAGCCGGCATACTGTCTCCCTCTCCTGAAAAGAGTGAGGGCGGCCACCCCAGGGGAGCGGCCGCCCTCGCGCACCATCAAACCTACTTCAGTTCGTTGAGCCGGGCGCGACGTCGCCGGCAGGGGCGGCGTCCGGGGCCGGAGCGTCTGAAGCGGGCTCGGGCGCCGTTTCGGCGCCTCCCACCGTTGCATCACCAGCGCCGGGGGCCGTGTCGGTCGGCAGCACCAGGTCGGGCGTGCTGGTCTCGATGACTTCGATCTTGCTGCGTTGGTCGGCAAGCCAGGCGCTGCGCTCAGTCTGGCGCTGCTGGGCCAGCACGACTTGTTCGACCTGAGCGTGCACGTCGGCGAGCGGCCGCACGCGGGCTGCCAGCCTATCGGCCACCAGCACGACGTAAGTGTCCTTGGTGACAACGGGCGCCGTGTCTGCCTCGCCGTCGCCGGCGAGGTCGGTCTCGTCCGTCGCGTCGGCGTCGGTCGCGTTAGCGTCGGTCACGTCGGCGTCGGTCACGTTGGCGTCGGTCGCGTCGGCGTCGGCCGCGGCAGCGGTGCCGTCGTCAGCCCCTTCGCCTGTGGCGGCCGCCTCGACAGGCTCCTCCAGCACGAGCACGTCGCTAACGGACAGCGACCCGCCCGGCAGGGCCTCGAAGGCGTTGGTGCCGAACAGGGCCGTATCAAGCTCGGTCTGCAGGTCGCCCGGCTTCACCCGGCCGAGTTCGGTGACAGTGCCGGCAGCGGTTTCGTTGGCGGCGACCACGTCGTCGCCCGCGAGCAGGGCTTCGCGGAACGCTGCAGCGAGCGCCTCGCCGGTGAACTCGGCTTTGGTGACCGTGGCCTCGGCCGGAAGTGTGAAGACCGACTGGTTCTCGGAGTAGTACTTCTCGATGTCGGCTTCGTCGGCCGTGGCGTCGCGGCCAACGTAGTTGAGGGCCGCCTGAGCGATGCCGCTACGGGTCCCGACGAAGGGCACGCCGAGCGAGGCGGCGCTCTGGTAGGCAACCTCGGTGTCGATCAACTGGTTGAGAACGGTCGGCTTGAAGAGGCCAACGATGAGGTCGGCCGTCTGCGGCGAGAGCGCCTGCTGGATCTGCGTGTTCGTGTAGAGGGCCCGGTCGAGTTCGGCCGCGTGGATTTCGTGACCACCCACGGTGGCGATCACCGGATTGTTGAACGAAAGGGTGCTGCCGGTAGGGAACGAGACCTGCGCGGCGCCACGGAGCTTCTCGAGTTCGGTCTCGACCACGCCTGACTTCTTGGCGTTCAGGGCGTCGCTTGCAACGGTCTCCTTGACGTCGTCGAACGGCCGGTCGGCTGCGGGCTCGTAACTCTCGACCTGGACCAGGTAGTAGCGCTCGTTGTAAACGACGGCGTCGGTCAGTCCTGCGCCGCGCAGCGAGAAGGCAGCATTGGAGACGACGGTCGGGAGGGCCGGGCGACCCACGGGTCGAGGCTCGGTCTCGCCGGCGGGCGCGCCGACTGCGCCATCGCGGTCGGCCAGTTCTAGGCTGTTCTCCCGCGCCAACGCAGCGAAGTCCGCACCCGCGATGACCTGACGACGCAGGCGTTCCGCTGCGTCCTGGTCGGCGACGACGAGTTCGCGAGCCGAGATCGTCTCCTCCGACTGGTAGGAGGTGAGGTGAGACTCGTAGTAGGCCTGGACCTCGGCGTCGGAGACGGTCACGTCCTTGACGAGCCTGTTCTCCCACTCCTGGAGCCTGAGCTGGCCCTTCATGTAGTCGCGGAAGGACTGGTCGTTGTAGCCGGCGCTGCCGATGAGCTGGAGGTACGCCTGGTCGTTGCGTCCCCCGTCCACGCCGCGCTCCTTGCGGAAGTCGTTTACGGCGGTGCGCACCTGCCCGCTACCGATGTTGACGCGAGAGGCCGCCTGATCGAGGACCGTGTTACGCACGACCTCGTCGACCATGAGGCGCTGTAGGTCCTGACCGACCTCACCCTCGGTCACGGTGTTGAAAAGCGAGTTGTTGCGGATCTTCTGCAAGTCGGCATCGAACAACGTCTGACCGTTGACGACGAGCTGTGCGGCGCCCTTGCTCGTAGCTCCGCCGCCTGCGCCCCCGAGTCCGGGCGTGAACATGACCACCATGCCCGCCAGGAGGCCGATCGATACACCCCACAAGATGATGGTGTTCGTGCGTTTACTCATCTTCATCTAGTTGACTTCCTCCCGGCGCGTTTCCCACCCGCGCCGTTTCGCGGGTGCGCCTGTAAAGGTGACTCGTACGAACCAAGAACTGCCCGTCCGGCCAAGCTATCTAGCTAGCGGGCAGGCGGTAAACATCTCGGAGCACGCCCCGAAGTGTACCAGAACGGGGGGCGAGAGCCGCGTTCGCGCCAGGTGCTATATTGCTGTCTGCCTCAGCGGCGTATCGTCGCAGTGAGCGCCCGTAGCTCAGCTGGATAGAGCGTTCGCCTCCGGAGCGAAAGGTCGCAGGTTCGAATCCTGTCGGGCGCACCATTTCGCAACTCCCCTGCCACCTGTATGGGCGGCTCGCCACAGCGGAAGATCCCATGCCACCAGCCCTCAATCCCCTAACCGCCGTCCTATCGGTAGCCGCTGGTGGTGCGGTCGGCAGCGCGCTCCGTTACGGGTTCGCGTTATGGCTCGAGCCCATCAGCACCGGTTTCCCCTTCAGCATCCTCGTCGTCAACGTGCTGGGGTCTTTCGCCATCGCGTTCATAGGGGAGGCCACAGTCGGCGGCGCCCGCAACACCGTCACCGAAGCGTGGCGCTTAGCCGTACTGGTGGGCGTCTGTGGCGGCTTCACTACGTTCTCCTCGTTCAGCCTGCAGACGGTGGACCTGCTCCGGGCCGGGTTCGTTGGCCGCGCACTGGCCAACACGCTGCTCTCCGTGGTCCTGTGCATAGCGGCGGCGGCCCTTGGTTACTTGGCTGCCGCGAGACTGGGCACCGTGTCCTGATTGGCTAGGCCCGCCTCACCACACGGGCACCCCTGGTTGCTCGCTCCGCACCCAGGGCTGCTGCACCAACAGGCCGTCGCCTGAGAACACGGTCACGGCCCTGCCCTCGACCAGTAACCGCACCGCGTCCACGTCGCCCGGCTGGGTCAGGGTGTAAAAGAGCTGGTTGAGGCGGCCGAGCATGCTGGAGGTGCCTCCCCCGCGCTCGAAGGCGGCGGAAAGGTCCACGCTCAAGACGCCACCGGCGAGGGAGGACCCCAGCACCGTTGTGTCTGGAGGAACCGAGGTGGCCAACCCACGTGACGCCTCATCTGTGGAGGGGCCACGCGAGAGCTCGGCTACCTGACGAACCACGCGCTCCTCTGTCGATCCTCGCCCGAGCTGGCGGTTCACCGGCTCGAGCGCGAACGTGATGCCGGCGTCGCGCACGAAGTAGACGACCGTGTCGGGGACCCTTTGCAGGGTGCGAAGGGCGATGACGGCGACCAGTGTGAGTAGCAGCAGAAGCGCCAATGCCACGACCCTCAGGACCACCCTGCGCACGCGGGTCTACGCTCTCCGGATTGGGAGGTAGCGAGGCTCCCACATCGCATCGTCTACCGCCTTGAGCGGGTCGTCGGTCTCGTTGCGGGCAACACCGTCCTCCAGCGCCTGCTTCAGGACTGCCACGGCCACTTGCTTGCTCGCGCGCCCGAGCTTGTTGATGCGCGGATAGATGGCGCCCTCCATGAGACGGGCTGGGTCGGTGTATTCGGAGAGCGCCTCGGCGGCAGCGGTGAACATGTTGTCGGTCACCTTGCTGGCGCCCGCGACGAGCGCGCCCAGGCCCAGGCCGGGGAAGATGAAAGCGTTGTTTCCCTGCCCCACCGCGTAGGAGTGGCCCTCATGTTCGACATTGGGGAACGGGCTGCCGGTCGCCACGATGGCGTGGCCGCCCGTCCAGGCGTACAAGTCCTCGGGCACCGCCTCACCGTTGACGGTGGGGTTCGACAGTGGGAACACGATCGGCGTCGGCGAGTTCGCCATGACCGCCTTGACCACCGTCTCGTCGAAGGCGCCCGCCTGGCCCGAGAGCCCGATGAGGCCCGTGGCCTTGGCGTTGACCACTGTCTCCAGGAGTGTAGGCACGGTGCCGGCAAACTGCCATCCGGCCACGCGCGACGGGTCCTGGGCAAGCTCTCGCTTGTAAGGTTCGAGGTCGCGCCGATCGGAAAGGATTAGGCCCTTGGAGTCGACCATGAGCACATGCCCCATCGCTTCGGCACGACTCAGGCCCTGGCGCTGGAGGCCAACAAGGATCTGCCGCGCCACGCCAATGCCACCGGCGCCCGCACCGTGAACTACGAAAGTCTCGTCGGTCATGGGGCGGTGCGTCTTCCGCGCAGCTGCCAGGAGCCCGGCCAGCACCACGGCGCCCGTCCCCTGGATGTCGTCGTTGAACGAGGGTAGGGCGTCACGGTAACGGTTCATGACGTCCACGGCCTTCTGCTTGCTGAAGTCCTCCCACTGCAGCAGCGCGTTGGGGAAGCGCCGCTTGAAGGCCGTCACGAAGCGCTCGATGAAATCCTCGTAGGCCGGGCCGATAAGCCGCTCGTGGCGCACTCCCAGGTAGAGGGGGTCGTCGAGGAGGTCTGCACGGTTCGTGCCCACGTCGAGTTCGATGGGCAGGGTCGTGGCCGGGTCGATGCCCGCCGCGGCCGTATAGATCGAGAGCTTGCCGATGCAGATGGCCATGCCACCGAAGCCTTGGTCACCGATGCCCAGGATGCCCTCGGAGTCAGTGGCCACCACGAGGCGCACATCCGGTATGGGGGCGTCGGCCAGCACGCGATCGACGACGTCGATATTGTCGGTGCTGATCACTAGTCCGCGTGGGAAGCGGTAGATGAGGCTGAACTTCTGGACCGCCTCGGCGACCGTGGGCGTGTAGATGATCGGCAGCATCTCCTCGAGGTGTTGCTCGAGGAGCGCGTAGAACAAGACCTCGTTCCGGTCTTGCAGGACGCGCAGGTAGATGTGCTTGTCGAGCGCCGTGGCGAAGCGAGCGTAGTTGGCGTAGGTGCGTTCCACCTGCTCCTCGATGGTAGAGGTGTGCGGCGGCACGAGCCCCTCCAAACCCAACTCACGGCGCTCCTCTCGCGAGAAGGCCGTGCTCTTGTTGAGTAATGGCAAGCGTGTCAGGAGATAACCGGAGAGTGAGGTCGCCAGGTAGGGCTTGCCCTGATCGTCGAAACGCTTATGGAACTGTTGCATGCTTAACGCTCCCGCTGCGCCCAAGAGGCGCGTGAACTCTATCTATGCCCGCGACGCTCGGCCGCCGCGCCCCCCTCAGGGGTCGTCTTCCGGCGCGCTCTGCTTCAAGTCGGCCAGTCGCGCGGCCTCAGCCGCGAAGAAAGCGTAATCCTCGTCATCCGGTTGCAGCTCGAGCGCCCGGGCGTACGCGTCGCTGGCCACGACGTAGTCGCGGTTCTGGAAGGCGACACGCCCAAGGTACGCCCACGCCTGGACGAAGATCGGGGAAGCTGCTGCGGCCGCAGCGAACTCGGCCTGAGCAGCGTCACCGTCCCCAGACTGGTACGCGGCCAGCCCCCTCGCGAACGCTTCACTTGCCTCGGTGCCGTACAGGGCGGCCTGACGAGCGTTATGGATGAAATAGCGGGCCCGGTCGTCGTTCGGGTCGAGCCGCAAGACGGCCTGCCAATACGCGATAGCCTCATCGGGCCTACCCAGCTCCTGTGTGGTCCTCGCGGCCCAGACGTTCGCCTCCTTGAAGTCCGGCGCGGCCTCGGCAGCCGCCAGGAAGCGCTTCTGGGCCTCCGCTAGGTCGCCGTCTTCGTAGAGTGCCAGGCCGTCGTAGTAGGCACGGCCCGCGCTCACGCCCCAGCGCTGCTGGACGCGCGCGTAGTCGAGGAACCACGCCGACCTGGTGTCGCTCGGGTCGAGCTTGACGGCCAGCTCCCAGTACGTCACGGCCGCGTCCGGCCGCTCCGTCTCGAGCGCTGTCCGGCCCGCCCACACGGCAGCGTTGGTGAACTCGGGGTTGGTGGCGATCGCCACCTGGAAAGCCTCGAGCGCCGCGCCTAGGCGACCTGCGTCGTAGCCCCGCAGCCCCTGGCGGTACGCCTCGCTGGCGGCCACCCCGTACTCCTTACGTTCGCGGCTCAGCTCGAGGAAGAAGCGCGCGCCCTCGTCATCGGGCGCCACCTCCACCAGGCGCTGCCAGATGACAACTGCGTCAGCCGTGTCCCCGCGCTCGTACGCTATGCGCGCGAGCCACCTGAGGGCCTCTGGGTCGTCGGGCGCGTGGTCGAGGAGCGTGAGGTACCAGGCGTGGGCTCCAGCGAAGTCCCCGGCCTCGTACCTTGAGAAGGCGAGCTGGCTGACCACGCGGTGGAACTCGTCGCCGTCGGTGTTGAGTCGCGCGTCCGCCCCGGACGGCAAAGACGGCTTCGAGTCGGTCAGCTCCCCGCCAACGGCGAAGAAGGCGTCCCAGGCGGATAACGCCCGGATATACCAGTTCGTTAGACCGTAGGCGTGTGCTTCGAGCCGGTAGGCGCGCCGCGCAAGGTCGAGTGCGGCCGCCTGCTCCTCGGAGGACGCCGACTGCTGGACGTCGGCCGCCAGGGCGGCCGCGCGCGAGGCCGCGGCGAGGGCAACGTGCCAGGCGGGGTCGTCCGGACTTGGAGCGCGGCCCAGGTCGATGCTCATGGCCCAGACCAGCGCGTCCTCGGTCGCCTCGTAAGCGGCGACGGCTGCCCCCACACCCGCTTGGTCGGTCTCCTGAGCCATGGAGAAGGCGAACAGGCCCAACAACGAGGCGGCGGCGAGACGCACAGCGCCCGCCGCCCACCTGCCTCCTATCGACGCAAGGGGGCTGCTCAGCGCGCCTTCGCGGTGAGCCACACGACCTCCTGGCCGGCGCGGATCAGGTACAGCAGGCGCTGCGAACCGTCCTCACCGACGAAGACGATCCTCGTATGCGTTTCAGGGCCTTGCGGGCCAGAGACCGCGCGTTCCGTCTGCTCCTGCTGGAAGTAACCGGCCAGGGCGTAAGCGGTCGAGATCTCGTGAACCTTGGCGCCGGCCAAGCTCACGACTACGCCGCCCAGGGCATACGCCTCCCAGTCGGTCCATGAGCTGGCATCAGGGATGCGCACCAGCAGCGCGTCCACCCCGTTGCCGACCGCCCGCATGGTGCCGCGCGGGAAGCTCACTGCGGTGTCGAACTGCGCCGAGATGGCGGTGGTCATGAGAACGTCTGCAAGCAGTTGGGCCTGAGCCGCCGGGGCGATGGCGAAAATGAGGAGGACGGCCAACCAGGCAGCCCGATAACGCGAGCGCCGTGGCCTTGGAGCCTGAGCAGTGGCCGTTAACATGGCGCGAGTCTAGCACCGCTCGGCCAGGACTTTAGCCCAACCCCGGTTGACCCTCGCCCCTCCCAGCCGCTACCCTTTAGCCCGGCGCCGCGCTTCGCTCGCTCCCGCAACGGAGGGCATAGACTTCGCGCTTGCGCGCCCTTTGGCAGTGATAATGTTTCAGTCTTTAGGTGACAGACTCCAATCCGTGTTCGAGGGCCTCCGCGGCCGCGGCCGCCTGACCGAGGCCGACGTCAAGGCGGCCCTGCGCGAGGTCCGCGTGGCCCTGCTCGAGGCCGACGTCAACCTCGAGGTCGCCCGCGAGTTCACGAACCGCGTGCAAGAGAAGGCCATCGGCTCAGACGTCCTCATGTCGCTGCAGCCCGACCAACGCGTCATCGCCATCGTCCAAGAGGAACTGGTGGCGGTACTGGGCGGCAAGGCCGTCCTGCCCACCCTCAAGTCCGACGGCAACGTCTGGCTCCTCATGGGCCTGCAGGGTGCCGGCAAGACGACCACCGCGGGCAAACTCGCTTACCGCTACAAGTCACAAGGCCGCCGCGTGCTGCTGGTGGCTGCCGACACGCAACGCCCCGCCGCCCGCGACCAGCTCAAGGTGCTCGGCGCTCAGATCGGGGTGCCGGTGTTCGAGGTGCAAGACGGCGAGAAGCCCGCGGCCTCGACCGCCCGCCTCAAAGAGCACCTGCAGAAGGACTTCCGCGACCTGGTGATCGTCGACACCGCGGGTCGCCTCCAGGTCGACGAGGCGCTCATGGATGAGCTCGCAGACCTGGGTCAGCGACTGGGCCCAACGGAGAAGATCCTGGTCGTCGACGCCATGACGGGCCAGCAGTCCCTGCCGGTCGCCAACGCCTTCGACACGCAGGTGGGCGTCACGGGCCTCATCATGACCAAGCTAGACGGCGACGCCCGCGGGGGCGCCGCCCTGTCCGCCAAGCACGTGACCGGCAAGCCCATCTACTTCGCCGGCATCAGCGAGAAGATCGACGGCCTCGAGCCGTTCCACCCCGACCGCGTAGCAGGCCGCATCCTGGGCATGGGCGACGTTCTCACCCTGATCGAGAAGGCACGCGCCCTCGAGGGCGAGGACGACGAGACCGAGATGCGCAACCTGGGCGACTTCACGCTCCAGGACATGCTCACCCAGATGCGGCGCATAAAGCAGATGGGCTCCTTCACCGACGTGCTCAACATGATCCCCGGCGCCAACAAGATCGTGCCCGCCGGCACCAACATAGATGAGCGCGAGATACTGCGGGTGGAGGCCATCATCTCGAGCATGACGGAGGGCGAGCGCCACACCCCCCGCATCCTCAACGCGTCACGCCGCAAGCGCATCGCGCGAGGCTCCGGCACGACCGTGCAGGACGTCAACCGGGTCATCAACAACTACGAGGAGATGCGCAAGCTGATGAAGCGCATGGGCAAGCGCCCGCCTCGGCGCGGGGCGCGCCAGGGGCTGCGCGGCTGAAGTCGGCCCGGGCGCCCTGAACACTGGAACGAGCGGCTCGAGCCGTGTACACTAGGTGGCTTCTAGGAGGCTCTGCGTCGTATCGTCGACCCGAGGCCTCGCCTAACAGGCAGCATGCAGCCTTTCGAGGCTCTTGGAGGAAACTGGAGATATGGTCAAGATTCGCCTGATGCGTATGGGTTCCATGAAGAACCCGCACTACCGCCTCGTCGTGGTCGACGGCCGCACCAAGCGGAGCGGTGATTACATCGAGCAGATCGGTTACTACGATCCGCGTGAAACCACGGCCGACAACCTGCGCGTCGACGCCGAGCGCGCCAAGCACTGGATGGCGCTGGGCGCCCAGCCCACCGATACGGCTCTCCGCCTTCTCGAGAAGACGGGCGTCGAGCTCCCACAGTCCTTGCTGGCCAAGCGCCGCAGCTCTTACGTCAAGCGGCAAGAGGCCAAGGCCTGAGGCCTTAGCCCCGGCCCCGCGCCCACGGAGGCGGCATGCCCCTCGACCTGGTCACGTTCGTCTTGCAGAATCTCGTAGCTGATCCCGAGCACTTGGAGGTCACCTCCAGCTCGGACGGGCGCAACGTGCATATCGACGTCGCATGCGCACCCGAGGACGTCGGCCGCATAATCGGCCGCGGCGGGCGCGTGATCAACGCCGTCAGGACCCTCGCGCGGGCGGCTGCAGACGGGCGCCAACGCGTCGAAGTCCAGCTCCTGGAGTAGCGCCGAGCGCCTCCCGATGCTGCCGAACCCTGCCGCCAAGAAAGAACCCAGCGGTCACCTACCCGTAGGTGACCTGGGACGCACCTTCCAGCTGGAAGGTGCGTTGCGCTGGCATGTGCCCGCGGCCCTGGAGGCCAAGGGCGTTCCCGGTTCGCAGTCGCTGGCCGCGCGGGTCGTGGCCGCCGCGGGCAGCCTGTTCGTCACCGGCCTGGGCGAGGCGCGCGTGCGTGGCCTGCGCTACCAGAAGTCCGGCGCCCCCCTCCTGCTGCTCGAGGGCGTGCGCGACCGCACCACCGCCCAGCGGCTAGTGAACGCCGAGGTCTGGTTGAACCCCGACCTGCTCCCGCCCGAGCTAGCGGCCGAGGTCGAGGAAGCACTCGCCGAGCCGAACGAAGAGGAGGCGCTGATCGGCCTCGAGGTGCGCCTGGCGGACGTGCGCATCGGAACCGTCAAGGACGCCGACCTCTCGGGCCCCAACGCCGTCGTGGTGGTTGCGCTGGAGTCCGGCGGTACCTGCATGGTGCCGTTGGCCGCCCCTTATGTCGACGTGACCCAGGAGCCGGCGATCGTGCTGACCGACCCACCGCCGGGCCTCCTGGACGCGCTCTGAGGATGCGCTTCACCGTCTACACGCTCTTCAGCAGCCTCATGGAGCCTTACCTGCAGGAGGGCCTTCTGGGCAGGGCCCTTCGCAACGAGCTCCTCAGCGTGGAGCTACGTGACCTGCGCCGCTTCGCAGGCAACCGCACTAACCGCGTAGACGACGCTCCATATGGCGGCGGCGCCGGCATGGTCATGCGCGTGGACGTGGCGGGGCAGGCCGTGGCCGAGCTGGCGCAAGACACGCCCCCACCGACCGAGACCATCCTCTTGAGCCCCGCCGGAGAGCCGCTCACGCAGGGCCTGGTGGAGCACTTTGCCACTCTGCCGCACCTCGCCATGATCTCGGGCCGTTACGAGGGCTTCGACGCTCGCGTGGAGGAGCTTGTCACCAGGGAAGTGTCGATCGGCGATTACGTGCTCATGGGGGGCGAGCTGCCCGCGCTCGTCGTGCTTGAGGCCACCGCACGGCTGCTACCGGGCGTGCTCGGCGACGCCGACAGTCACCGCCAGGAGTCGTTCAGCTCGGGCCTACTCGACTACCCCGAGTACACGAGGCCGCCCAGCTACCAGGGCCACGACGTACCGGAGGTCCTGCTCTCGGGGCACCATGGCAACGTCGAGGCGTGGCGCCGGCTCGAGGCCCTCAGGCGCACCTTCGAGCGCCGGCCCGAGCTACTGGAAAAAGCGCCACTCACGGACGAGGAGCGCGCGCTGGTGGCGCGGTGGCGGGCCGAGGCTGGGGCACGTCACCCTGCGTAGAGGACTCGCTCGAAGCTGGGTTCGAACCCGAGTGACCGGTAGAGGGCGCTTGCGCCCGTGTTGCTGTTCTCCCAACAGACTTTTGCGAGAGTAACGCCCTCCCGGGCCATAGCCTGCAGGGCGAAGGAGATCATGCAGCGCGCCAGCCCTTGACGCCGGTGCGCAGCGTGGGTTGCCACAGGTTCGAGGACGCCGATGCCAGTGGAGGGGTCGATCCAGACAATGCATTCGGCGACGGCCAGGTCGTGCGGGTCGCTTACGACGAGGTGGTGCTCGGGTCGGTACAGGTCAGTCTGCTTGAGGCGTTCGATGTCGTGCGAGGGCGTAGTTAGCACGGGTTGGCGCCCACCTTGCACGTCGCTCTGGTGCAGCGGGCGCACGGTGTAACCGTCAGGGAGCGCGGTACTCAAGGGCGTGGCCGGCAACCTCGCGACGCCTAATACCAGCGCGTCCCCGGTGGGTCGATAGCCGTGCTCCTCGGCCAACCGGCGCAACACAGTGTGGCTGTCGCGAACGTAGAAGCTTGCCGTTGCGTCAGGATCGGCGGCGCTCAGCGCATCGAGCCACGCGATTCCGGTCTGCGCCACATGGCGCCCCAACTCGCTGCTCTCCTCGCCGGGCGCGAGTTCGTAGTCGAAGGTGGCGCGCCGCTCGGCCAGCAGGAGCATGGCGCGCACGTTGCCATCGGGGTCCTCGTAGAAGAGTTGGCGCCCAGGCACGTCGAAGTCGTCGTCTC
>CAJDWU010000035.1_pt1 | contig 44055 bp, 41 predicted proteins | sample 7391771 | NCBI WGS metagenome assembly CAJDWU01 (sample SAMEA7055737, study PRJEB34461) | soil metagenome | biome: terrestrial ecosystem; feature: Peninsula; material: soil | place: Antarctica | collected 2016 | reverse complement strand
TGCCGGCCGGAAGCAAGCTCTTGAGCGACCTGTTGATAGACATGAAGGTGCCCCGCGCGGACCGCGACCGCTTGAGCGTCCTGGCGGACGGCTCCGACATCCTGTGGGCGGAAGGCTTGGCGGCGGCGGTGGGTGTCGCGGCTGCTTCAACGCGCGTGGACGCTCCTGCCGCTGTGGACGCGCGCTTCATGGCTCTCGCTCTCGACGAGGCCCGGCGCGGCCTGGACTCGGGCGAAGTTCCGGTCGGCGCGGTGGTGGTGGTCGACGGTGAGGTGGTAGCCGCGTCTCACAACCGCAGCGAGGCCGAAAGCGACCCTACGGCCCACGCCGAGGTCCTCGCCCTCAGGGCCGCCGCCCAGGCCGTGGGTGACTGGCGCTTGGAGGGCGCCACCCTCTACGTGACGCTGGAGCCCTGCCCGATGTGCTTGGGGGCCGTCCTGCAGACGCACGCGAGCAGGCTCGTATATGGCGCAACCAACGTTCGGGAGGGTGCCCTGGGGGGCGTGATCGACCTTTCCGCGGCGGGCTGGAAGCGCGTACCGGAGGTCCGGGGCGGTGTCATGGCGGCTGCGGCCGCGGCCCTTCTAAAGGCAGCGTTCGCGGCGAAGAGAGCACCGGCCACCGCCGGCGATGAAGACGGACCGGCTGCCGAGGTGCGTTCGCCCCGCGGGACCGACGACCCCCACCAGGACGGTCAGAATTAGCGCGGAACGGTGCGATACACTTGTCCGGTGGAGATCCGTAACTTCTCGATCATCGCTCACGTCGACCACGGCAAGTCGACGCTGGCGGATCGTATCCTCGAGCTCACTGAGAGCGTGTCCGCGCGGGGCCGCCGCGATCAGATGCTTGATTCCCTCGAACTGGAGCGGGAGCGTGGCATCACCATCAAGGCCACGCCCATGCGCCTGTTCTACAAGGCCGACGACGGCGCCACCTACATGTTCAACCTCATCGATACTCCGGGACACGTCGACTTCAACTATGAAGTCTCCCGTGCCCTGGGGGCCTGCGAGGGCGTCCTTCTGGTGATCGACGCCGCCCAGGGGGTGGAGGCGCAGACCATCCAGAACGCCTACCTCGCCTCCGACAACGGCCTCGAGATCCTGCCCGTGATCAACAAGATCGACCTGCCGGCCGCGGACGTGCCGGCCGCTATCGAGGAACTGGAGGACATCATCGGCGTGTCGGGCGACCACGCCGTGGCTGTCTCCGCCAAGACGGGCGAGAACGTCAGGGCCGTCCTCGAGGGCATCGTGGCACACCTTCCCGCACCCAAGGGCGACCCCGATGGGCCGTTGCGGGCGCTCGTATTCGACGCCGTTTACGATGCCTACCAGGGCGTCATCGCGTTCATAAGGGTGTTCGACGGCACCATCAAGTCCAAGGACCGCGTGCTCATCCACTCGACCAAGAAGATCGTCGAGGTGGACCAGGTCGGTTTCTTCCAGCCCGATCCAACGGTCTCGGCCCAATTGGGCGTGGGTGAGGTCGGCTGGTTCACGGCCGGCATCAAGGAGATCTCCGAAACGCAGATCGGTGAGACCATCACGAGCGCCGTGAACCCCACCGACCGCCCCGTTCCGGGGTTCAAACCGGCCATGCCGGTGGTGTTCTCGGGCCTCTATCCGACCGACACGGAGGACTACCCGCGCCTGCGCGAGGCCCTCGAGAAGCTGCGCCTCAACGACGCCGCGTTCTCTTTCGAGCCGGAGACGTCCGAGGCCCTGGGCTTCGGGTTCCGCTGCGGCTTCCTGGGCCTGCTGCACGCCGACATAGTGCAGTCCCGCCTGGAGCGCGAGTTCGACCTCTCCCTCATAGCAACCGCACCCGGGGTCGTCTACAAGGTCGTCACCACCGACGGCCGCGCCTTCGACGTGCAGAATCCGAGCGATCTGCCCACGCCCGACCGCCTCGAGTCGATATCGGAACCCTACGTGACCCTGTCGGTGTTTCTGCCCGAGGAGTACATGGGCTCCGCCATGGGCCTGCTGCAGGAGAAGCGTGGCGGGATGAAGGACATCGTCTATCACGGTCACCGCGTGGAGCTCAGGTACGAGGTGCCGTTCGGCGAGATCCTCTACGATTTCCACGACCGCCTCAAGTCGTTGTCGCGCGGGTACGCCTCCATGGACTACCAGTTCCTCGGCTACCGCGAGGGCGACCTGGTGAAGGTCGACGTGTTGGTGAACGACGATAGGGTGGACGCCCTCTCGATCATCGCCCACGTGGACAAGGCCTACGACATCGGGCGGAGGATCGTCGATCGCATGGCCGAGGTGATACCGCGGCAGATGTTCTCCATCCCCGTGCAGGCTGCGATTGGCGGCAAGATCCTCGCGCGCGCCACGGTCAAGGCCTTCCGTAAGGACGTGTTGGCGAAGTGCTACGGTGGCGACATAACCCGCAAGAAGAAGCTTCTCGAGAAGCAGAAGAAGGGCAAGGCCCGCATGAAGCAGATCGGCACTGTGGAGGTGCCGCAGGAGGCGTTCCTCGCGGTGCTGAGCACGGAGGAGTGAAGGTTGCCTAACAGGGCGGGCAGGCGCGGCGTTGCCGAGGAGGACCCGGGGCGCCGGCGTTCGAGGCCGTTGAGACTGCGCATGCAGGTCGCGCTGGTCATCGCGTTCCTGTCCGCCCTGCCTAACATGATCTTGGTGATCACGGCCCTTCTGCCCGTCTACCGCAGCGCCGACGGAGGCGCAGAGGCGGTGCTCGGGTGGCCCGTGGTTCTGTGGCTTGTCGGGGTGGTGGCGCTTTCCGCCCTGGTGGGTTACGTCCTCTCCGGACAACTCCTGGCGCCCCTCACCCGTGCGACGCGCGAGGTGGAGGCGCTGCCTCGGGCGGCCTCGCGCCTGGCGGCAGCGCGTGTTCCCATGAGCCCGGACGACCCTGCCGAGGTCGTGGGCCTCAAGCGCTCCTTCAACGCCCTCCTCGCCCAGGTGGAGGTACAAGAGGCCAGGCGCAACGCCTTCACGGCCGCCCTCATGCACGACCTCAAAACGCCGCTCATAGCCGCGAACAACCTCCTCGCAGTGGTGCGCGACGACGACAACCTCGACCGCGCCAGCAGGGTGGAGCTCGTGACGCGCCTCGGCAGGGAGATGGAGGCGCTGATCGACCTGGTACAGAAGCTGGTGGACGCTCACCGCCTCGAGCGCGCAGACGTGCCCCTCTCGCGCCGCGACACCAGTCTCCTCGACCTCGCGGCGGTGGTCATGCAGCGCCTTGCGCCGCTGGCCGAGGAGCGAGGATTGAAGGTGACGGTTGCCGGTGAGGGGCGGGCGCGAGTGGACGTACGCGAGGCCGAGCGGGCGCTCTACAATCTCTTCAGCAACGCTGTCCGTTACGCACGCACGAGCATCCACGTCGAGGTCTTCACGGCCATGGTGCGGGTGCAGGACGACGGACCCGGCCTGCCCGCACCGCTCGAGCAGTTGGCCCAGCCGTTCGTGGGCCGTACCGTGGAGATCGCGGGCAAGGAGTACGCCAGCGGCACCGGTGGCCTGGGACTCTTCATAGCGCGCCGGGTGCTTGAGGCGCATGGCGGGCGCCTCGTGTGCGAGGCTACCGGCAGCAGCGGCACGATACTGCTGGCCTACTTCGGCAGCTGAGGAGGGGGGAAGCGGATGACGGAACGAGTGAACGGAGGCGAGGGTGACACTAGCAGGGCGACCTTGCGGGTCCTCATCGCCGACGACCACCCTCTGTTCCGGATGGGGTTGGCGCTCGCGCTGAAGGCCGATGGGTTCGAGGTGGTGGCAGAGGCCGAGAACGGGCGTCAGGCCGTGGAGCGTGCCAAGCACTCGGCGGTCGACGTGGTGCTTCTCGACGTCCGGATGCCGGAGCTCGACGGCATTGACGCCTGCCGCGCGATCACCAGCGCCGCCGACGCACCGGTGGTGGTCATGCTCACCACCTTCGAGGAGCCCGCCGTGGTGCGCGCGGCGCGCGCGGCCGGCGCCAGCGCGTACCTCTCCAAGGAGACCAACCCGCGGGAACTGGCCCGTAAGCTGCGGCAGATTCTCTCCTACCCGGAGCGTGACTGGCTGCCCGAGGTGTCCCTGCCGGAGCTGACGCCTCGGGAGACGGAGGCGTTGACCGCCATGGCCCGCGGCCTGAGTAACAAGGCCATCGCCTCCGAACTCGGCATCAGCCCGGAGACCGTGAAGGATTACATCGAGAACGTGTACCGCAAGCTGGACGTGCGCGACCGCGTGAGCGCAGTGAGGCGCGCTGCAGAACTCGGACTGGTGAGTTACTGAACCGCGCAACACGGGCATGGACAGACTCTAGGTGAGTAGTCATCCTGGCATGGCGTGGGGCCGGGCTCCGGCCGAGAAGGAATAGGCTCCAGCCCATCTGGTAGCTGCTTGGCTGCCGCCGGCGGCTACGTTGGCGGGCATGAAGCGCCCACCAACCTCCCGGAACGCCTGCTGCCCCCACGCGCGCCTAGCGCCGCGCTCCGGGCTGGCGCTGCTTGAGGTGATCGTCGTGCTGGCGATCTTGGCCACGCTGGCGTCTCTCGCCCACGCGTTCGGTCGGCCGAGCCACACGGCCAGGGCCGCTCGCACCGTTCGCGCCACCATCCTCTGGGCTCGCACCGAGGCCATGTGGCGAGGCGCACCCGTCAGCGTTACCGAGCTGGCAGGGGAGTCCGGCTTCCTGGTCAGCGCCGCCGCCGACCCGGCCGCGCCGTGCGTTGCCGGCACCACCCTCACCCGCATTCAGCTCTCGGAGCACCCGGGCGTGCGGCTCGCGGCGGGCTTACCCCGGGGCCTGGTCTGGTTGCCAACCGGATCGGGGAGGAGCTGCTCCGGCGGCGGCGTGATATCCGGCACCATCGAACTGACCGACGGCCGTACCAGCGTCCGCGTCATAATCTCGTCCCTTGGCCGGGTGCGGCTGGAGGCGCCGTGAGAACAGGCTTCACGCTTATCGAGACGCTCGTGGCGCTCGCCATCTTGGCTGTCGTCGGTAGCGCCCTGGCGGGGCTGCAGCAGTCGGCGCTGCGCGCGCAGCGCTCGTCTGCCGCGCTTCATGCCGCTGCCGCCCTAGTGACTTACGAGCTGGTCTTGCAGCGCGTGGCCGCCGGCGCCGCCAGCGGCCCATGCCTTGCGCCGCGACCGAGCGGCGATTTCGCCTGCGAGGTGGAGAGGACTTGTGTGGCGGCCGTGTTGGGTCCATGCGCGGCCGTCCTGGTGAGCGTGACGGTGCTGCCGCCGCTCGGCTCGGCGCTGGTAGCCCGGTCCGCCGTCTTCCCGGGGCTGGAGCGCTCGCCGTGAGAGCGCGCGGCGGCTTCACACTGATCGAGCTGCTGGTGGCGCTAGCCATTTCAGCGGTCCTTCTCGGCGTGCTGGGATCCTTGCTGGCGGGCGGACGGAGGTACTCCGCCGAGCTGGAAGAGAGAGCGGACACGAACGCCCTCCTTCGCCTCACGGCCGAACTCTTGCGCGAGGAGCTGCGTCTGGCGGGCGCCGTGCCGTGGCCCGTTCCCGCGGACTTGCCGGGTGTGGCGGACCCGGAAGCTTGGCTCTCGCCCGCACTGATCGTGAGCGCGCAGGGCGCGGGCCATGCGATCGGCATGCGCGGGGTAGACCAGCGTGGCACCGGCGACCCCGTGCCCCGCGACCTCACCTTCGAGGTCGGCACCGACGCGCGGGGCGAGGCGCAACTCTATAGAAAGCCGAGTGGCGCCAACAGGCAACCGCTCGTCGACCAAGTGGAGGGCTTGCGGGTGGCGTGGGTGGTGGACGCCGCCGGGCTGCGCCTGGAGCCCTACGAGGCCGACGGCTCGAGGCTTGCCGCCCTCGGCGTAGAGGTCATCGTGGCGGGCTCGCTAGGTGAGTTCGTGGTGGAGCTTCCGGCGCGGCCCCTGGTGAGCGTGAGGTCGAGCCCGTGAGGCGTCGAGTGTGGCAGGGTTCGGTACTGGTGGCCGTCCTCGGCGGCGTGCTGCTGATAGCGGCCATCGTGTTCACGGCCCTCTTCGTCACCACGCTGGACGCCATGGCGGCGCGCAGCGCAGCTAGGGCCGCCGTCGACGACGCCACGCTGCAGGGAGCCCTCAGCCTGGCCGCCGCCGAACTTGCCGGCCAGGGGTGGCCACCGCCGGCAGGGCTCGGCCCTTGGCCCCTCCAGGGGGTGCCGGCACGCGTGAGTGTCATCGAGGTCGGGCCGGGCACTGTGCACCTGGTCGCCAGGCTCGGCGCCGGTGCCCTCGGACGGGAGGCGCACTTGGTGCTGCAGATCGAGCCCGAGTTGATCGTCAGGTGGCGGCCCTGAACCGCGGCCGCCTTGACACCAGTAGAGGAGGCTGAAACGATACGGCGTGACCAGCAGCCACGACACGACCCGGGCACTACTCTGCGCCGCGCTTCTCGCCAGTGGCAGGCCGGTGGCGCCGCGCGAACTAGAGGCCCTGCTCGGCGTGAGCGCAGACGCGGTCCTACGCGAGGTTGCGGCCCTGCGCACGTCCTTGGCCGAAGCAGGGTTAGGGATAGTCGTGGAGCACGTGGCCGGAGGTTATCGCTTGGTCGTCGACTCGGTCCTGGTCCCCGCGCTGGCCACACTGCTGTCACCGGCGCCGCTGCCGCGGCTAAGCCAGGCGGCCCTCGAGACGCTGGCACTGGTGGCGTATCACCAGCCGGTGACGAGGGGCGAGCTGGAGGCGGCTCGGGGGGCGTCGTGCTCCTCCACGTTGGAGACCCTGCAAGAACGCGAACTGATCAAGATCGTCGGGCAGCGCGACGTGGTCGGGCGGCCCATGCTTTACGCCACCACGGAGCGGTTCTTGCTCGAGTTCGGTTTGGGCTCGCTGTCCGACCTTCCGCCTATGGAAAGCGACCAGCCAGGCAGCTTCCTTCGCGGCTGAGTGCCCTTAAGCGCCGCCAGGTTCTAGTTCGGTCAAGTAGCGGACCGCCAAGCGGTAGCCGGCCAACCCGAGGCCCACTACGCTGCCCGCACAGACCGCCGCCACCAAGCTGCGCTGGCGGAAGTCCTCGCGGGCGGCCGTGTTGCTCAGGTGCACCTCGACGACGGGGAGGTCGATGGCCTTTATCGCGTCTCGCAGGGCCACGCTGGTGTGCGTGTAGCCGCCAGGGTTGAGGACGACGCCGGTCGCCCCCTCGGCAGCGGCGGTGTGGAGCCAATCTATCAACTGGCCTTCGTGGTTGCTCTGGCGGCAGGTCGCCGAGGAGCCGAGCTCGGAGGCGGCGGCCATGCACGAACGCTCCACGTCCTGGAGGGTGAAGCTGCCGTAGACGTCGGGTTCACGCGTGCCCAGCAGGTTCAGGTTGGGTCCGTTAAGCACCAGGATCACAAGCATTCCTCCAGTTCGGCCCAGGCGGCCTCGAGTTCGGTGAGGCTCAGGTCGGCGACGATCACGGGCCGGCCAAGGTCCTCCAGCAACACCATCCGCAACTGACCACGAAGCACCTTCTTATCGCGACCCATGTAACCCAACAGGGTGGCGAAGTCCGTGCTTGGCAGGGGAGCGGGAGCAACCCAACGCAGGAACTCCAGCGTGCGGCTCACGAGGTCGGCGTAGCCTCGGCGGCGGCCCACGAGGGCGGCGTAGACGAGGCCGTACGCCACCGCGTCGCCGTGCGCCAGAGAATGGCCGCTGGCCGCTTCCAGGGCGTGGGCCAGCGTGTGGCCGAGGTTGAGGTGAGCGCGCACGCCCTGCTCGCGCTCGTCAGCCGCCACGACCGCGGCCTTCACGGCGACCGAGCGCGCCACCACATCCGTCAGCCGCTCGGCGGGGGCGTCTGGCGCCCAACCCGGACCGAGCGCGGCCAAGAGGTCGGGGGCAGCTAGGAGCCCGTGCTTGAACGCCTCGACGGTGCCCTGCTGGAACTCCCGTGGGGGGAGGGTGCGCAGGGTGCGCACGTCGGCCACCACCCCACGCGGTTGCCAGAACGCCCCGACGAGGTTCTTGCCGTGGGGCAGGTCGAGGCCCGTCTTGCCGCCCACGCTCGCGTCCACCATCGCTAACAGCGACGTGGGGGCCTGGTAGAAGGCCACGCCGCGCATGTAGGTGGCGGCGACGAAGCCGCCGAGGTCGCCGACGACGACGCCGCCGAGTGTCACCACGGCCGCGTCCCGCGAGAGGCCGGCAGTCGCCAGCTCCTCGAGCAGCGCGGTGTAGCGGGCGAGGGACTTGCTGCCCTCGCCGGCGGGCACCACTAGGAGTTGGACTGACTTGCCCGCCGCCGTGAGGGCGTCTACGACCCCGTCGCCGTGGGCGCGCGCAACGTTCTCATCGGTTATCACCGCGACCCGCTCTTGCGTGAGGATGCCGGGCAGCAGGCTGTGCAACAGGCCCGGGCCTACGCTGACGGTGTAGGGGGGCTCGACTTCCACCCGCACGGTGGAGAGGCCGGGCTGCAAACCGTTGCCGACCGAATATGACCCTTCGCTCATGCCCCGCCCTCGGCGCCGCTTGGGCGCAACGCGTCTTGTTCGTGCTTCCACGCCTGCAGCCGCTCCACGATCTCCTCGACGACCTCGGTCGACGGTCGCCCGTCGGTCGAGACCTTGAACGAGGCCACCTCGTCGTAGGCGGCGGCGCGGGCGGCCATCAGCTCGGTTATGCGCTCCAGCGGGTCCTCGTGCTCCAGCAGGACGCGCCTGTTGCGGCGGGTGCGCCGGAAGACGGTCTCGGCGCTGGCAGTGAGCACGATGACGGGCCCGCGTGCGCGGAGCAGAGCGCGGTTCTCGGGCCTCACGACCGTGCCCCCTCCTGTGGAGACCACGACCTCGTCAAGCCTTATGGAGCGCCGCACGACCTCGGTCTCGTAATCCCTGAAGACGCCTTCGCCATACAGCTCGAAGAGGTCCGCGATCCGCAGGCAGCTCACGCGCTCGATGACGCGGTCGGTGTCGATGAAGGTCAACTGGAGACGCCGCGAGAGTTCCCAGCCGATGCGGCTCTTGCCGGTACCCATGAACCCGGCCATTGCCAACCACGTGACCACCCTTTCGGGCGGAAGGTGACGGTAGCGGGAGGACATGAAGGCAACTCGTATCTCAGAAAGCTGGCCAGGGTCATGGCGGCCATGGCGACGACCACGATGGAAGCGGCCGGCACGGCCGTGACGTCGGAGCGTTCGCGGGCCGCGTCGGCGGGTGCGTGAGTGAGCACGTCGACCGTGGCCAGGGGCCGCATGAGGGTGGCGATCGGCTTCATCGCGGCGTGCACGACGAGCTCCTCCCCGTTGCTCATGCCGCCCTCCAGGCCGCCGGAACGGTTGCTCGCGCGGCTGTAACGGTCGGCCCCACCCACGATCGCGTCATGCACCTGACTGCCCGGCAGGGTGGCGGCGCGCCAACCGTCGCCGATCTCCACGCCCTTTATGGCGTGGATGCTCATGACGGCCTGCGCCAGCCGACCGTCGAGCTTACGGTCCCACTGGGTGAAGCTGCCGAGGCCAACCGGGACGCCCCGGAAGCGGGCCTCCACTACGCCGCCGAGCGTGTCGCCGCGCTCCTTGGCGGCGTCGATCAGGTCGATGATGCGCTCCTCGGCGTCTGAGTCGAACGAGCGCAAGGGGCTGGCGTCGAGGTCCTCGAGGCGGTCCCAGTCCATGCCGCCGTCGCAGTCGACGCCGCCAAGGCTGATCACGCGGGCGCTGGCCTCTATCCCAAGCTCGCCTAGCAACCGCATGGCCACGGCGCCGGCCGCCACGCGCGCCGCGGTCTCGCGGGCGGAGGCGCGCTCCAGCACGTCGCGCAGGTCCTTGTGCCCGTACTTGATGCCGCCTGCTAAGTCCGCATGCCCCGGGCGTGGCTGGGTAAGGGCACGCTTGCGAGGCTCGTTGCCCGGTTCCGCCGCCATGACGTCTTGCCAGTTGGCCCAGTCGCGGTTGAGGATCTCCATGGCGATGGGCCCACCGGTGGTGCGGCCGGCGCGGACGCCGCCCTTGAAGGTGGCACGGTCCTGCTCGATGACCATCCGTTGACCGCGCCCGTAACCGCCCTGGCGCCGCCGCAGCCACGGGTCCACATGATCGGCTGCGGTGAGGGGGAGACCGGCCGGCACGCCGTCGAGCAGGGCTGTCAGGGCGGGACCGTGCGACTCGCCGGCGCTGAGGAACCTAAACATCCGGTAAGCCTATCACGCGTGCAAACGCGTGCAGGTGGGGGCAAACGGCGCGCCCCGAGCGCGCAGTTCTCAGGCCGGGCACTCGTGTCAAGAAGAAGACGCCGGGTCCCGATGGACCCGGCGCCTAGGCGGTGAAGCGAAGACTCAGCCGAGGCTCAGTCGATGACCTGCGCGGTGACGATCAGGAGCAGGTCGGTGGTCGTGTCTTCCGAGGTCGTCGAGCCGAAGAGCTCGCCGATGATGGGGATGTAGCCGAGGATCGGAACGCGCTTCTTCGTGAGCGTGAGCTGGTTCTGCATGAGGCCGCCCAACAGCGCCGTTTGACCTGGCTTCAGGTTGATGGTCGAGACCACGGAGCGGTTGGAGAGGTTGAGGAAGCTGGGGTCGTTGGTCTTGGAGAGGACGTCCTCGATCTTGGCCTCGATCGTCAGCGTGACGCTGCCGTCGTTGGCCACCCGCGGCGTTATATCGAGCTGCACGCCGTAGGGGATCTCGCGCTCGATGTTCTCGCTGGCACCCGGGATGCTGATGAAGATGGTGCCGCCGGACTGGATGCGGCCCTTCTGGTTGTCAAGCACGGTCACGTTGCCGTCGTCCACGCGGCGTGACAGGCCCTGGGTCTCGAGGGCGTCGAGCACGGCCGAGATGTTGAAGGAGGAGACGGCGGCGGCTGTGTCGAAGATGAAGCTCAGGCCGGTGTCGAGGATGCTGGCCGACAGCTGGCCGAAGCCGCCCGTGAGGTCGAGGCCCAGGTCGTAGGTGATGCTGTGGGCCACTTCCTGGATACGCACCTGGACGTTGACCTGCTTGCGGGCCTCGTCGAGCTGCGGGATCAGTTCGGCGAAGCGCGTCTGGACCGAACGCGAGCCCGTCACGATGAGGGCGTTGGCGCGGGGCTCGGCCACGACGGTGAACTCGGCAACGGCGGGGGTGCCGTCGGCAGCAGTGGCGACCACGCCGGTCCCTTGCAGGACGTCCGCGAGGTCAGTTGCCACGGCGTTGTTGAGGAAGTAGGTGCGCTGCTCCAACTGAACCTGCTCGGCCGCCGTGTCGAACTGCTCGAGGAGCTTGCTCACACGGTCGTGCTCGGCCTCGGTGCCAACGACCATCACACTGTTGACGCCGGGGAGAGCCTGAACGTCGAGGCCCGGCATGGCCTGGCTCAGGATCTGGACGACTTGCGCCGGGTCGGAGTTGACGCGGTAGAAGCGCTGCTCCAGGGGGACGCTGGCCGGTGCCTCCGCCGCGGCAACAGCCTCGGCCGGCTCAGGGGTGCGCAGCTTGTTGACGGACGCTGGTGGACCCACGACGACGATGTCGTTGTCGAGGAGAAGGTAGTCGAGGTCGTTGAGGGTAAGGACGAGGTTCCACACCTGGCGGAAGGGCTTAGGGTCGCCGATGTCGTAGACGATCGTCGTGGTCGGCACATCGTCGGTCACGGCCGTGAACCCGATGGCCCGGGCCAACGCCGTGATCATCACCGCAAGCTGCTCCCCGTTGGAGCCCGTGCTGAACTCCACCGGCGCATCGAACCGGGCGTCGGGGGGCAGCGGGGTAAGTGTCCCCTGTGCTGTCGCGACCGCCAGTGTCGCGAGGAGGGTAAGAAGGAGGAAAATTCGCTTCATGATCACCGCCTGATATCCAAGGAGAGCACCTGGGTGTTGTCGCCCAGCGAGAACTTAGCTTCGTAGCCGCGCAGGTCAGCCAGCACGATCTCGGTGTCGGGCAGAGTCTGACCGAGGGTCAACACTACCGGCTGATCGAAGTGCCTGGCGCGGAAAACTCCCACGCTCAGTGGCCCCAACGCGGTGCCCGTGAAGCGCACGTCGTTGTCGCGCAGGTAGCGGCTGAGGGCGTCCGCGCCCACCACCAACGGCAAGCTGGAGGCGCTTGCCGAGCTGACCGACTCCGCGGTCGGCTGGCCCGGGCCGAGTACGTCGACGCCGGCACGAGGGGCCGTAGTCGCCGCCTCGGTGCCCGAAGTGGGTAGCGCGGCGGGGGCGCTCTCCGGCGGGAGCCTGACGGCCGCCACCTCGGCCAGGTTCGCTGGGCCGGTAGGGGTAGTAGGCGCCGTGCGCGCGTCACGCAAGATGTCGGGCGTGATCGGCAGGGTGCCGCTGGGGAGCGGGCGGGGGAGGTCGGACGCGCGCGTCGGTGCGGGTGCCAGCGCGCGAGGCGCGGGCGCCTGAACAGGCTTGGCAGCGATGGTAGTGCTGGGGGTCCCGGACGATGCGGCCGGCGACGAGCCCGAGGCTTGCGGCGTGCCGTCGGAGTTCACGATCACCACGGTGGGTTCGGCACTCGCCTCGGCGGTCAATGTGCCCGGCTCCGCGCCCATGTCGGCGCTTAGTTGAGCCGGCGGCGCCGGCGGGGCCTGCACCACGACGGGGGAGAACGGGTTGATGTTGCCCCGCTGGCCGCCCTGCGGGCGCGTGACGCCGGCGCCCTCGGCCTCTGCCTCGGCCGTGTCGGCCACAGGCGGAGAGGTGACGAGGAACGGCAGGTCGTCGACGACCAGATCGCGGAGGACGACCGTGGGTGGTGTCACGACTCCAGGGGTGGAGCCGGAAGTCGTGGTCACGGGAGCGCCGGGGAGTGGCGCGGTGCTCGGCTGGGCTGTGGCGCCCTCGGCGCCGGCCGGCGTTTCCTGGCCGGCGGACGGCGCCACTGCCTCGCCCGTCTCGCTCGTGGCGGGTGCGCCAGTGACGGTGGGCGAGCTGGTAGTGGCGTCGGCCGCGGTCGCAGTGGGCACGGTGGCCGGTTGGGCGAGCAGCGGAGCGGAGGCCTCGGGCTGGTTGAGGAAGTTGACCCAGAAGAACGCGGCTGCGGCCACCAGCAGGAGGGCAATGAGTATGCGTGCGGTTCTAGACAGAGACATGGCCTACTGCTCCCCTGGATCGCTACCGGTGTAGACGTAGACGGTGAACGAGAAGGCGGCGTTGAGGTTGGGGTCGCTGGAGGTGTTGTCTTCGAGGTCTAGCGAGACGCGGCCGATCTTGGTGAAGCGCTGCATGCCTTCGAGGCGGCCGAGGTAGTTCATGGTCTCGGCGTACGTGCCCTGAGTGGCGATGTTGAAGCCGATGGGCCGGACGTCTTGCACCTGCTCTTGCGCGGACCCTTGACTGAACGACTGGATGGCCACGTCGGACTCGAGCGCGCTGGTGCGGAGCGAGTCGATCAGGCCCGCGATGTCGCTCTCGCGCGGCAACTGGGAGAGGAAGTCGCGGCGGTCGGTCTCCAACTCAGCGACTGCGAGGCGCAAGTTGGGCAGGTTCCGCCTGGCATCCTCGCCGCGCCTGAGGTCGGCGTCGAGCCGGGTGATGTCGGACTCGAGCTGTGCCACGCGCTCCTGGGTGGGCGAGTACATGTAGAAGTACCAGACCACCGCGAGGATGATCGACAAGACGATGAAGACCATGGCCCAGTCGCGTTGCTTGAGCTTGCGGATGTCGAAGGAGCGGCTCACTTTGCACCCTCTTGCACGGCGCCGACGGTGAGCGAGTACTGATAGATGCCCTCTTCGCTATTGCGCTGGGCGTTCTGGAACACCACGCCGTAGTTGGCGCTCCGCTCCAGGGCGCGGATGAACTCTGCCAGGACTTCTGGGTTCACGACCGTTCCCGACACCGTCATCTCGGCAGAAACTGGCTTGCCTTCGTAACGTTGCGGATCGGGGCTCGGCCTATCGACGGTCTGCATCGAAAGCGAGCGGAAGTCGATGTCGGGCCGCGTGCCTCCGCCCACTGGGAGCGTCTCGAGGAGACCGGCGATCTCGCCCGACCAGACGATGGTGTTCTCGCGCACGGCGCGCGCCACCGAGATGAGCTGATTGAGCTGCTGCTGGCGTGACAGCAGGTCGCGCTGCTCCCGGAGGAACGGTTGCAGGAGTGCGAGCTGGTCCTCGCGGGCCAGCTTCTCACGTTGCAGGTTGTTGGCGGTCGTGTTAGCCGAGAACTGCATGACGCCGGCCACGACCAAGATGAGCAGTGGGAAGGCGACGGCCAACAGGCGCCAGTAACCGGGCTCGCGTACGCGCCGCAGGTTCTTGGGAAGTAGGTTGATGTTAATCAAGGCCTGCCACCCCCCTCAACGCCAGCCCCAAGGGCACGGCGAACTCCGCTGCCACCCTCTTGAGGTAGTGCGAATCGAAGCGGGCCTCGTCGACCGTGACGCTCAGCCACGGGTCACCGAGCTCGACCTTGATGCCCAGGGCGTCGCCGATCGCTTCGGGGAGCCCCCGTAGCTTGGCGCCGCCGCCCGCGACCACCATGCGGCTGATCGTGGCGTCGCCGGACTGCACGCGGAAGAACTCCAGCGAGCGGCGGATCTCGGTGGTCAGTTCGACGAGCACCGGACGCAGCGCGTCGTAGACCCTGGGGGCCGCGAACTGTTCACGCTTGACGTCGAAGTTGAGGAGGTCCTCCTCGTCTTCGGTGGGGATGGTGGCGGTTCCGTACTCGGTCTTCACGTCCTCGGCGGCGTCGAAGTCGAGGCCGAAGGCGCGCTGGATGGCGGTAGTGAAGTCGTCTCCACTCACGTTGATGTTGCGGTTCATTAGTACTCGCTGACCGCGCACCAGCGTGATGGTGGAGGTGCTAGCCGCGATCTCGAGCACGACGCCAATCTCGTTGGCCTCGGTGAAGTTCTGGCCCGAGAGCGTCTGCTTGGTGAGGTGCTCGCCGTGTAGCGAGCCGCGCAGCGCCCGTAGGAGCGAGAAGGGCTTGACGTCGATAACGTGGGGTTCGAGGCCCGCCTGCTTCAGGTACTGGACCTGCTGCGAGACCTCGTCGAGGCGGGCGGCCGCAATTACGACCTCCAGCTGGCCGCCTTCTTCGACGTCCTCCGGGTTGTCGAGGACGAAGTAGTCAAGGACGACCTCGTCGATGGGGAATGGGATGTAGCGCTCAGCTTCCCAGCGGATCGCCTCGTCGAGCTCGGCAACCGTCATGCGCGGCACGTGGATGTTACGTGTGATCGCTTGACGATTGCTTACTGCCGTGACCGTGAAGCGCTTCTGGATCCCGGCTTCGTGGAAGAGTGCCTTGATCTCTTCGGCTAGGCCCTGCGGATCGGTGACTTCGTCCTCTGTGACGAGGCCGGGAGGCATCGGTCGCACGGCTAAAGCGCCCAAAGTGGGCGGGTTGCCGGCGCGAAGCTCAACCACCTTCAGCGCACTGGTCCCGACTTCGAGCCCTACTGCCTCGATCTTGGGACTGAGCAAGCGGGACATCCGCTCGCGCATTGAGACCATAAGCGTCTCCTCCTCGTAAATCTGGGCGACTCTATCATGGGTCCTCCGCGCCACCACGTGAAAAATGCCTTCTGAGCGGGCACCAGCGCTCATCCTATGTTGCTATGAAATTGCGTCCAGGACGGCGTCGGCGCATTAGCCGCTCGTGAGAGGCCGATGTGCGGTTTCTTGCACGGCTCATGAGAGGGTGCTGCAACGAGACTCGTTGCCGGTCGTTCAGTGCGGCCCCTTTGCGAGGTCGTTGAAGCGTACGTGGGCGTTGTGAAACTGTAGTTCGAGGGTGCCGGTGGGGCCGTTGCGTTGCTTGCCGATGATGATCTCGGCAATCCCGTGCTTCTCGCTGTGCGGGTCGTAGTACTCGTCGCGGTAGATGAACATGACGAGGTCGGCGTCCTGCTCGATGGCGCCCGACTCGCGGAGGTCGGAGAGCATGGGGCGCTTGTTGGGACGCGCCTCGACGGCCCGCGAGAGCTGGGAAAGGACGAGGACCGGCACCTCTAGCTCGCGCGCGAGGCCCTTCAGGCCGCGCGAGATGGCCGAGATCTCCTGCTGGCGGTTCTCGCTCGCGCTGCGAGAACTGCCTGACATGAGCTGAAGGTAGTCGATTATCAGCAGGTCGAGCCCGTGCTCCGCCTGCAAGCGGCGGGCCCTGGAGCGCAGCTCCATGACGGTCAGGTCGGCGTGGTCGTCGATATACATCTTGGCTTCGGACAGGCGGCCGGCCGTGTCCGCCAGGCGCTGGAAGTCGCGGTCGGAGAGCTGGCCCGAACGGACCCGCGTCATGTCGACCCGCGCCTCGGCGCACAGCATGCGCTGCACGAGCTGCACCCCCGACATCTCGAGGGAGAAGATGCCCACGGAGGCGCCCTCCTTGAGGGCGGCGTTGAGGCCGATGGTGAGGGCCAGCGCCGTCTTGCCCATGGAGGGGCGCGCGGCCAGGACGTTGAGGCTGGCGGGCTGCAGACCCCCGGTCAGGCCGTCGAGCTCGCGGAAGCCGGCGCGCAGGCCGGACACCGGGTTCGGGTTCGCGAAGCGTTCGTTGATGTCCTGGAAGGTCTCGGTGACGAGGGTGCGCATGCCGGCGAAGTTGCTGCGCCGCTTGCGCGTGGTGAGGTCGAAAATGGCTTTCTCGGCGGTGTCGAGCACCTCTTCGAGCGGGCCCGCCTGGTCGTAGGCCGCCTGCATGATGCGCCCACCGGCGCCGATCAGGTCACGCAGTGTGGCCTTCTCCTTGACGATGCGAGCGTAGCTCTCGGCGTAGGCGGCGGTAGGCACCGAATCGGCGAGGCCCACTACGTACGCCACCGAACCCACGCCCTCGAGGTCGCCCGACTGCCTCAGTTCCTCGGTGAGGGTCACCAAGTCCATGGGCTCGCCGCGCCGGTGGAGCCTCTCGATCGCCCGGAAGACCTTGCGGTGCGCTTCCTTGTAGAACTGGTCGGCGCTGAGGGTCCCTTCGAGGTTGCCGTACGCCTCGTTGTCGAGCAAGATGCTGCCCAGGACGCTCTGTTCTGCCTCGATGTTGTGCGGTGGTGTGCGGCCTTCCACCAGGGCATCTTACCTGGGCGCCGGGCGTCTCAAGGCACCCCCGGAGGCCCGCCAGCCACCGGCGGCGGATAGAATGAGCCCCTGATGGAACTGCTGAGCACATGGGCCTTGCCGCTGTTGACGGCTTATCTCGTGGGCTCGCTACCGCTCGGTGCTTGGTTGGTGCAAGCGGCATCCGGATTCGACCCGCGCGACGTGAACCCGCACCTCCTCGGGGTGGAGAACGTCTACAAGCTGGTGGGCCCCTGGGTGGCCGTCAGCTCCTTCGTGCTCGACATACTTAAGGGTGCCCTGGGCGTCATGCTCGGCGCGTTCGTCATGGTCGCGGCCAGCGGCGCCACGAGCCTCATGCTCGACCCGTTGATCGGTCTCAGGGTCGATACCCCGTGGTCCCTCGATGGCCTGGGGAGCTTCACCGCCCTGGCCGCCGTAGCCCCCACCGACCTCGCCGCCGCGGCCGCCGCCGCCTTCCTCGGCGTGCTGCTCGGGCACCTGCACCCGCTGCCCATCAGGCGCCTGGCGGCCGTGCCACGCGGGCGCGGTAACGGGGTCGTGGTCGGAGCGTTGGCTGCGCTGTTCGGGCTGGGGGTGCTGCCGTTCTGGTTGCCCACCAGCGCAGTGGCCATCTACTCCATGGCGCTCGCCCTCAGCGGTTACGTCGCGCTTGCCAGCGTGGCAGGGCTTGGAGCCTTAGCGGTGTTCGGCCTGATAGCGGCTGGGTCCGGCCTCCTCGACTGGGGACCCGCGCTTGCCGTGCTCGCGACCACGTTGCTCCTCCTTTGGCGGCATAAAGGCGCGATCAACCGGATCAACGACGGGACCGAGGCGCGCCTTGGTGCTCCTCCGCCTGTGCGCGGCCTCGACCCGAACACCGTGCTCTGCGCCTTCATGGTCCACCCGCTAACGTACGACGACGTCTGGCAGCCTCGTTCCAGCCGCTGGCTGCGCTGGGTGGTCGAGACCCTCGTGCGCCCGGGCATCCTGCCGGAGCGGTGGTTGAAGCAGCTCTTCCTCAACATCAGGCCCCAATTTCATGGCGTCATCGAGGGCATCGAACTAAGCGACGGTCGCAAGCTCAGGGTTTTGCTCATCTCCGCTCCGCTCATGCCCGATCAGTTCCGCACCAATCCGGACGACGCCCTGCGCATCGCGATCCAGGGCGCGCGCTTCGCGCACCGCCTGGGGGCCGAGGTGGTAGGGCTGGGCGCCCTCTGGTCCACGGTGGGCGAGAAGGGCGCCGCCGTGCAGGAGGCCGTGCCGGAGATCGTCGTCACCAACGGCGGCGCTTATACGGCCGCCACCGTCAAGGCCGCCGTGCCCGGCCTCCTGCGCCGCTTCAAGGCGCAAGGCGGCAGCCTCAAGAACGTGACCGCGGCGGTGGTGGGGGCCAACGGCGTGGTGGCGTTCGGAGTCGCGCGCATGATCGCTTCCGAGGTCGGGGAGTTGCTGCTGGTCGGCCGTGACCGTGAGCGCCTGAACCGCTCCGCCGACAGCCTGCGCAAGAAGTACCCGCGCACCCGCGTCCTGGCCACCACCGACGTGGACGCCGTGGCGGGTTCGGACCTGATCTTCACCGCCACCTCGGACCCCAACCCCGTGATCTTCGCGCACCACGTGAAGCCGGGGGCGTGGATCTACGACCTGGGCCGGCCGCTGGACGTGGACGAGAGCGTGCGCGAAGTGCCCGGCGTGGAGCTGGTACCGGGTGGGGTGGTGCGGCCGCCGGGCAGCATGCGTAGCCGTATCGACCTGGGCTTCGGGGACGGCAACGTGCCCGCCTGCCTAGCGGAGACGATGATCCTCACCGCCACCGGGGAGTATGGCCGCCGCAGCCTCGGTAACGGCACGCGTTCGGCCGACATCGAGTTCTACCTCCTCGAGGGCGAGCGCCTCGGCTTCGAGATCGTCACGCGTGACGCGCGCCTGGCGCCCGCCAAGGTTCCGGCTTGAACGTCTACAGGATCGAAGGCCTGACGGGCGAGGCGGCGGAACTGGCGGCCCTGTGGGACCTGGGGTGCTTGGGCATCCAGGAGGAGCAGGGCGAGGGCGGCGTGGCCGTGCTCGCCTACTTCGAGGGCGAGCGTGAACTGCCGGTGCGCGGAGTGTGGCTAAGCCTGCCGGACGTGGATTACGTTGCCCGCTACCAAGCGGGACTGGCGCCCGTGCGCTTCGGGCACCTGGTGGTGGCGCCCAGCCACAGCAGTGTTGAGCTGACGTTAGGCGACACCGTCTTATGGCTCGACCCCGGCTCCGCCTTCGGCACCGGACACCACGAGACGACGGGCATGGCCCTAGCGGCCCTCACGCGTCTCGACCTGCGCGGTCGAACGGTGCTGGACCTCGGCGCCGGCAGCGGCCTGTTGGCGATCGCGGCCGATCGGCTGGGCGCCGAGCACGCTTACGGCGTGGACAGCGACGCGGCAACGGTGGCCGTGGCGAGGGAGAACGCGGCCCGCAACCATTCTCGGGCCCGTTTCGCGGTCGGCACGTTGGACGCGCCCGGACTGCCGGGCCTGTTCGACGTGCTCATAGCCAACCTTTACGCCGAGCTCCACCAACGCCTGTTCCCCGCCTACGTGCGCCGGGTCATCCAGGGCGGCCGCGTGATCCTCACGGGCATCCTGGCTGAGCGCAGGCACCTGGTCGTCGAAGCCGCGCCGCGCTGCACGAAGTTGGTGGGGGAGGCGGAGGAGGGCGACTGGTTGCTCCTCGAGTACGAGTTAGAGGAGGCGCGTTGAGGCTCACCCGAGTTCTGGTGCCCGACCTGCGCGCCGGCACGGTGGTGCTCAGGGGTCCCGAGGCGCACCACTTGAGAGACGTGCTCCGGGTGACTGCCGGCGCCCAGGTAGAGGCGTTCGACGGGCGCGGCGAGGTGGCCGAGGGCCGGGTGGTGGCGACCGATCAGGGCGGCGTGGTGCTCGAGCTGAGCGCGCCCCGGCCCAGCCAGGCCGAGTCCCCCTTGACGTTGACGGTGGCCGTGGCACTCCTCAAGGGCGACAAGTTGGCCGGCGTGGTAAGGCAGTGCACCGAGCTGGGCGCTGCCCGGTTCGTGCTGCTGCTTACTCGCCACGCCGACGTGACCTCACTTTCGGCCGCCAAGCGCCAGCGCTTGGAGCGTGTGGCCGAGGAGGCCGCCAGGCAGAGCGAGCGCGCGCGTGTGCCGACCATAGAAGGCCCGGTGCCGCTCAGCGACCTCGCGTGGGAGGGAGCGGCAGTGGTGGCCGATCCGCGGGCGGAGGCCTCGTTGGCCAACGCGATAGGGGGGTCCGCTGCTCGTGAGCGGCTGACGCTGATCACTGGCCCCGAGGGCGGCCTCGCGCCCAACGAGGTCGACGACCTGGTCGGCCGCGGCGCGATCGCCGCGAGCCTTGGCCCGCGCATACTGCGCGCCGAGACCGCGCCCGTGGCCCTGACGGCCGTAGCGCTGTTGGGTTGGCCGTCTTGAACCGGCGCAGCCGTGGGCGTGCCCTGAGGATGCTCGTCCTCACCCTCGCGATCGCCGCCACCACTGCCGGCTGCCGCCCCCTTTACGTCCCGCTGCTGCCCGACGACGGGCTGCCGGAACCGCACCCCACGCGCCTGGCCAGCGGTAGTTCCCTCGGCCTGAACGAGGAGGGTCGGCCACACCTCGAGTTGACGGTCATCGACATGCCGGCCGCGGGTTGGCTGGCCGTGCAGTGGCTAGGGCCCGACGGGGCCGAGGCGGCGTCGGAGAGCGTCTGGGTCGAGCAGGGCGCGGCCGAGGCCGTGTTCGAGTTGCCGGCCGACGTGGCACTAAGGCCGGGCGAGTGGCGGGCGGCTGTGTCGTGGGGGAGCATGTTGTTGAGGCAGTTCCTGGTCACAGTTCCCTGAGGCACCCGGGCACCAAACAAGGAAGGGGCGGGCGCGATTCTAGAGTCACGCCCGCCCGACTATGCCGCGCGGCAAAGCGCCGTGAGAAGGGGCCCTAGGCCTTGGCGAGCCTCTTGCCTCTCGAGTGATCGTGGCGCTTCTGCTGCCACTCCCGGACCCACACGATCACTGGGGCGACGAAGAAGATGCTCGAGAACGTCCCGATCCCGATGCCCACCAGGAGCGTGAGGCTGAAGCCGCGGAGGACGCTTCCCCCGAAGAAGACCAGCGCCAGGACGGGTAGCAGAGTCGTGGCCGAGGTGGCCACCGTGCGCGTGAGGGTCTGGTTCACGGCGAGGTTCACAAGCTCGCGGTACGACTTGTTGCGGACGACACGCACGTTCTCTCTGATGCGGTCCGCGATGATGATGGAGTCGTTGAGGGAGTAACCGACCACGAACAAGAGCGCGGCCAGCACCGGGATGGAGAACTCGATGCCGACCAGGGCCTGTACTCCCATCGTGATGGCCACGTCGTGCGCGCTGGCCAAAACGACGGCTAGGGCGACGACCCAGTTGGGCCAGAAGCGCCAGCCGAGGTACGCGAGCACGAGCAGGAGCGCCACTATGACCGCCATGACCGCGCCGCGGCGCAGGTCGGCGCCCACGGATGGACCCACGAAATCGGACGAGAGCTTGATGCTGTTCGTGGCGACGGCCAGCTTGTCAGCGAAGTCGTCGCTGGATTCCTGTGATTCGTCTCCGAGGCCCACGCGCACCGTCACCTGGCGCGAACCGTCGGCAGCGGTGTCGTTCGACTCGACTATGGTGGCGCCCTCGCCGGTCACGCCGGGGAAGCCAAGCTGGTCGATGGTGCGCCGGAGGTCGGCTGTCGTCGTGACGGCCGGAACCTCCAGGCTCGTGTTCGAGCCGCCCGTGAAGTCGGTGGAGAGGTTGAGACCCGCCACGCTCGCGTAGACGATCGCCGCCACTGCGAGGAGGGTGGTCATGGTGACGAGCGGTCCGGCGCGCTCCACGAAGCGCAGACCGCGCACTTCCCAACCAGCCGCCATGTAAGTGCGGTCGCTTCTCAGCGCGAACAGGCCAAGGATGTACGGCACGACGACGGTATTGACGAACACCGAGGCCACGATGCCGATGGCGAGCGTGATAGCGAAGCCGCGCACGGGACCGGTCGTGTACTGGTAGAGGGCGAGCGCCGCAAGGAGCGTCGTGATGTTGGCGTCGATGATGGCCGAGAGGGAGTTCCCGAAGCCCCGCTTCATAGCGACTTTCAGGCCACGCCCTTCGCGTAACTCTTCACGGATGCGCTCGAACGAGATGACGTTACCGTCGACGGCCGCCCCGATGGTCAGTACGAGCCCGGCGAGGCCAGGAAGGGTCAGCGCTGCGCCGAGGCCCGCAAGTACGGCGAAGATGAACAGCATCGCCAGGAGGACGCCGAAGGACAGCACGCCGCCGAAGAGCGGCCCGTAGTACAGAAGCACAGCGATGATGACGAGCGCGCCGCCGACGATGGCGGCCGTGGTGCCCTTGTTGATCGAGTCCTGACCGAGGGTCGCGCGGATCGAGCGGACCTCGCCGACAGTGAGGCTGATGGGCAGGCTGCCGGAGCGGAGCACGACCGCGATGTCGGTGGCCTCTTCAAGTGAGTCGATTCCCGTGATCTGGCCGGAGTCGGAGATGCGCGACTGCAGGGTCGGGGCGGTAACGATGTGGCCGTCGAGAACGATGGCCATGCGGCGTCCGACATTGCCGCCCGTGAAGCTCCCGAAGGCCTGCACGTCGGAGGGCTTGATGCCGAAGACCACCACTGGGCCGGACGGGGAGCACTTGCTGGAACTGGGCGCTGGCCGTCTGCACGATCTCGCCCGTGAACGCCACCGGCTCGAGGTCCTCAAGGGTGAGGGCGCTGGTGGGAAGGGCGTTCGAATCGGCCTTCACGATGCGGAACTCGAGCACCGCCTGCTGGCCGATGAGGTCGAGGGCTCGCTGTTGGTCCTCTGAGGTGAGGCCCGGCAACTCGACCCCGATCTTGTGGTTGCCGACCGTGGTCACCAGCGCCTCGGCGACGCCGAATTGGTTGACGCGGTTCTCGACGATGTTGCGCGCGGTTGCGAGGTCCTCGGGGGCCGGGTTGGGATCGTCGGAGACCAACGTCACCCGCAGGCCGCCCTGCAGGTCGAGGCCAAGCTTGAGAGCGGACACGCCCGGATTCCAGGGCTGCCACAGGAACAGGACTGACAGGATGACGAGCGCCAACAGTGCTGCGCCGGTGAATACTCGGTTGTTCATCAGGCTCCAAACGGTACTAGGTGATGGGGAAGGGTCGCTGACCTAAGACGAGGGCGTTTCCTGTCAGGTCAACCGCCCTCTAGCGTCAGCCGCCCCAGGGTCACTAGTCGTGCGCGTCTGGCAAGGGTGGAAGGCGGCCGCTGGGAACGCCAGGGAAGCCGCACCTGAATGCGCCGCGTCGTGACCAAGGCGTGCGGGAGAAGCAGCAGCACTCCGACGGCGGGGGCGGGCAACCTGGCCCCGCCCTCCACCATGATGAGCACGGGCGCGCCCATGCCGCCCTCGGCCCCCTCAGTAGGGGTCGAGGAGTTAGACAGCAAGGTGTGCAGGGGTAGGGGGAGTAGGGCCAGGGCGAACGCCAGCGCCAGCGGCGCCCAGTAGGGCCAGTCCCTGAGCGTGACCAGCCGCCTGGGCGTGCCTGCTCCCCAGCCGTGCATCAGACCGCTTGCACCTCGACCATGTCGTAAACCTCTACGATGTCGCCCTCTTGCACGTTGTCATAGTTCTGGAGGCTGATGCCGCACTCGTAACCGGTGGTCACCTCGCGGACGTCGTCCTTGAAGCGCCGCAGGCCCGAGATCGAGCCCTTGTAGACTTCTTTGCCACTGCGCGTGATGCGCGCCTTGGCGCCGCGGCGCACCAAGCCGTCGGTAACGTACGAGCCCGCGATGTTGCCGGAACGGGGCACACGGATGACCTGACGCACCTCGGCATGGCCGAGGATGCGCTCCTCGAACTCCGGCTCGATCTGGCCGCGCACCATGCGCTCCACGTCGGCGACGAGTTCGTAGATGATGCGGTAGCTCTTGATCGGGATGCCCAGGCGTTCTGCCGACTTGAGAACGCTGCCAGGCGCGCTGACGCCGAACGAGAGCACCGATGCGTTGGCCGTGCTGGCGAGCAGCAGGTCCGACTCGGTGGGTGCTCCGACTTCGGCGAGCATCACCTCGATATCGACTTCCTCAGTGGCTTCCGACTCCTTCTGCAAGACGCCCTTGATGGCCTCGAGAGTGCCCTGAGTGTCGGCGCGCAGCAGGATGTTGATGGTCTTCTTGGTGGGCGTGCCGAACAGGTCGGCCAGCGTGAGGCCCTTCCTGCCGATCGACTCGCGCTCGAGATCCTGGCGGTCGTCGCGCCGTCCTGCCGCCGTGACCTTGGCGGTGGCCTCGTCGGCCACTACTTGGACGGTGTCGCCGGCATGCGGCTGCTCGGAGAAGCCGAGAAGTTGTACCGGCATGGCGGGGTGCGCCTTATCGATGGTGGCGCCGGTGTAGTCCGTCAGGCGCCGGACCTTGGCCCACGACTCGCCGGAGACGACGTAATCGGCGACCTTCAGCTCGCCCTCTTGCACCAGTACGGTGACGAGCACGCCGGCGCGCTTGTCGAGAACCGATTCGATGATGATGCCCTTGGCGGGGCCAGTGTTGGCAGCGCGCAGGTCCTCGACCTCTGCCACGAGCGAGAGCATCTCTAGCAGGTCGTCGATACCCTCGCCGGAGCGGGCGCTCAGCTGGACCGTGATGATGTCGCCGCCGTATTCCTCGGGGATGAGACCGGCTTGCATGAGGTCCTGCTTGACCTTGTCGACGTTGGCCTGCGGCAGGTCGATCTTGTTGATTGCCACCACGATCGGCACGCCGGCGGCCTTGGCGTGAGCGATGGCCTCACGGGTCTGTGGCATGACGGAGTCGTCAGCCGCCACCACGATGACCGCGATGTCGGTGGCGTTGGCTCCGCGCTGGCGGATGGCCGTGAAGGCCTCGTGGCCGGGAGTGTCGATGAAGGTGACCACGCCGCTTGGGGTCTGGGCCTGGTAGGCGCCGATGTGCTGCGTGATGCCGCCGGCTTCACGCTCGGCCACGCGCGCCTTGCGGATAGCGTCGAGGAGCGAGGTCTTGCCGTGGTCAACGTGGCCCATGACGGTCACGACGGGCGCACGGCGCGGCAGGCTCTCCTTGGCGAGGGCTTCGGCCTTGGCGGCTTCCGGCTCCTCCTCGGTGACCTTGCCGGGCTTCTTCGCCTTGGCGGCCTTCTCCTCGGACGTCAGCTTCGCGGCCTCCGGCGTCGGCTCCTTGTCGGCAGCAACAGAGTCGCTGGCGACGAGTTGGCGCACCGTCTCGGCCGTCTCGGCGTCGAGGGTACTGGAGTGGGACTTGTACTCCACTCCGATCTCGTCCAGGATGGCGAGGAGCGCCTTGTTCTCTATGCCTAAATCCCGTGCTAGTTGGTAGATACGGACTTTCTCTGACATTCAAGCCTCCGAGGCGGGGTTCCCCGCGGTGCCTGGGGCGGTTCGGGGAGTGTGGAGGGGGGCGGCTGCGAGCAGCCCTCTCACGTGCTGCGCCTGGCCCTTGAAGGCCTGGCGCAAGCGTTTCTCGTTGGGGTCGGCGGCACACTGGGCACAGATCCACGTGCCGCGACCGCCGAGCCTACGACCTATGTCGAGGCGGTAACCGTCACCCTGTTGCACCAGGCGCAGCAGCTGCGACTGGGGAGCCACGGCGCGGCAGATGGCGCAGCGGCGAAGTGGGACGTGGCGGGTGCGTGCCTCGACCATCATCGGAAGGCTCAGTTCTCCCCTTCTTCGGCACCGGACTCGGGCTCGGTGGTTGCTTGTGCTTCGGCACCGGATTCGGGCTCGCTCGGTGCTTCTGCGTCGGCACCGGACTCGGTTGGTGCTTCCTCGACGGCGGCTTCCTCGGGCGTGTCCTCAGCCTGCTTTGACGGTCCGCCGAAGAGGGCGTCGAAGGCCGAGTGGGTGCGCTCGGGTTGAGTAGTGTCGGCGCTGCGCGAAGCGGCGGCCTGGAAGGCGGCGTCGAAATCGGACACGGATTCGGAGCCTTGTAGGTCGATCTTGTAGCCGGTCAGCTTGGCCGCCAGGCGCACGTTCTGACCCGACTTGCCGATGGCCAGCGAGAGCTGGTCGGAGCCTACGATCACGCGGGCCGCCTTGGTCTCGGTGTCGAGCTCGATGCTCCCGACCTTGGCGGGGGAGAGGGCATTGCGGATGAACTCGCGCGGGTTCGGGTCGTACTGGATGATGTCTACTCGCTCCCGCTGCAACTCCGCGGTAACCGCCTGGATACGACTGCCGCGGTGACCGATGCAGGCACCGATGGGGTCGACGTTCGGATTGTTGGAACTGACCGCCACCTTGGAACGCTGCCCGGCCTCCCGTGCGATGGCCTTGAGCTCGACCGTGCCGTCGGCCACCTCGGGGATCTCCTGGCGCATGAGGTACTCCAGGAGTTCCGGCGCGGCGCGCGACACGTGGATGGAGGGGCCGCGGGGGCTCAGTTCGACGTTCTGCACGTAGACCTTGAGCCGCATACCGACCATGTACCGCTCGCCCTGGATCTGCTCCTTGGCGGGCATGATGGCCTCGCCTCGGCCTAAGTCGACGAAGACGTTGCGCTTGTTGTCGGTGCGGGCCACGACGCCCGTCATGATGTCGCCGGCGCGGTCCTTGTACTCCTCGAAGACGTACTCGCGCTCGGCCTCGCGGATCTTCTGAGTGATGACCTGCTTGGTGGTCTGAACCGCGATGCGCGTGAACTTCTCGGGGTCGACCGGGAACTCCATCTCCATGCCCACCTCGACCTCGTCGTCGAGATCGAGTGCGTCGGCCAGGATGATCTCCTTGAGCGGGTCCTCGACGGTCTCGACGATCCGGCGGATGATCATGATGTCCATCTCGCCCGACTCGGGGTCGAGGTCGACTTCGATCTGATGCCCGGGCATGACGTTACGCTCGAACGCTTGGCTGAGCGCGTCTTCCAGGTCGGTAAGCAACTTTTCCTTGTCGAGGTTGCGCTCGGCAGCCAAGAGGTTGAGCGCGTCGACGAACTCTTTATTCATTCAATAACTCCTTAACCTATTCAGTTGTGGCCGTGTAGCGCAACGCCACACAGCGGTCCTGCGGCGAGCTCAGCGCGGCGTGTCAGGCCACTCGGCCAGCCGTGCAAGCTCCATCTGGGACACGTTCACCACGCGCTCGGTGCCGGCTACGTCGATAGTGACGTCGTCGCCGCTTACGCCCTTGATGCGCCCCTTGAACGTCTCACCGGCCACGCGGAACTTGGCCAACAGGTCGTGGAAGCGTTCGAAGTGGCGGGCTCTCAGCAGCGGCCGCTCGGCCCCCGGCGACTCGACATCGAGCCGGTAGCCGGTGGGGAAGGGGTCGAGCCGGTCGAGTTCCAGGCCGTAGACCGCGGAGGCCTTGGCCACGTCCTCGATGCCGACAACCCCTTCGTCGAGGCGGTCAATGCGGAGTAGAACGCGGCGCGACCGCCCAGGAGTGCTTAGAGTAAGCTCCAGCACTTCGTACCCGAGGGGGCCCAACACCTCGGAGGCTGCCTGCGCCAAATCCATGCTACCTCCCGCGCGTGGACCGACCCAACGAAAAGGCGGTGGGCTAGAACCCATCCGCCGGTCCCGCCGGGACGTTGTCCACCGGCAATCTTACCGCTCCGGCCCGCTTTACCACAAGGGCCGTCTGCGCCAAGCGACCACGCCAAGCCGGCCCGCGCAGCTTTAGAATCATCCGGTGGCACCTAAGCACCCCACGAGCGCTCCCCCGCAGACGGCACCCGATCAGGGCGGCTTCTTGGAGGCCCTGCGCGCGACGCCCGAACTGGCGGACATCGCGGCGCAGCTTCTCTCGGTGCTGTTCCCCGACAAGCGGCTGGTGAGTGCCATGGAGGGCCGGTGGCTGACGTTCGGCGCAAGGCCCCCGTTGGCGGTACACGAATCCAGGCGCCTCCTCAACCACCTGCACGACCTCGTAGAGAGGCCCGAGTGGCGCCGGCGCCACGCGGTGGCCCGCGAGGTGACGGACTCCAAGGGCAGACGGGTCGAGTTGCTCGTACCCCTGCCACCAGGTGCGTATACGGGGGGCGAAGCCCTGGTGGGGCCGTTCCCCGACGAGGAGACCGCCAAGGAGTGGTACGCGGGCGTTCAGCTGGTCGGACTCGCGGCCGATACCGTGCACATAGCGGACGCCTGGCTTTGTGACCTCTTCTTGTTAGGTGAACTCCTCGACGACTGAGAAGGCCCTCGCGAACGCCGGCCGGCCAAGCCGGCACCAGAGCGCTAGCGGGGCGGACCAAGCGCAGCGCGTTGACATGCTTGGAGCGCGCAACTTACACTCGCCTGCATGAGAAGCCCGCTGGCTTCGCAGCCTTTTACCCGCTGAGCGCGGCGCCGGACCGGCCCGCGCGGAACACGCCACTGCCTGGACTGGGTGGTGGTTTTTCGTTGATGCAGGGTGCCAAGGAGAGGATGAGCGAACACCATGGCCGAGCAAGACGCTGAAGTCGAAGGGCCCCGCAACGCGGACGTAACGTCCGCCGAGGGGGCTGCGTGGCTGGAGGCCGTTCATAAAGCGAGCGACATGGCCGCACTGCAGGACCTGAGGGTCAAGTACCTCGGCAAGAAGGGCGAGATCACGCAGCGCCTCAAGGCGCTTGGTGGGATGGCGCCGGAAGAGCGGCGGCTGGTGGGCGAGCATTGGAACCGCGTCAAGGCCGACCTCGCCGCCGCCCTGGACGATCGCAAGGTCCAGCTCGAGCGGAGCACACTGGCCGCCCAGCTGGCCGGCGAAGGGGTCGACGTGACGTTGCCTGGCACCCGCCCCCCGCAGGGCGGTCTGCACATCCTCACGCTCGTCACCAACCGGCTGCTGGACGTCTTCCAGCGACTCGGTTACGAGGTCGTCACCGGGCCGGAGCTCGAGACCGACCACTACAACTTCGCGGCGCTCAACTTCCCGCCCGATCACCCGGCGCGCGATACGCAAGACACCTTCTGGACGACCGACGGTCGACTCCTTCGCACACACACGAGCCCCATGCAGGTCAGGTACATGGAAACCCACAAACCACCCTTCAAGGTGGTCGTGCCCGGCAAGGTGTTCCGCAACGAGGCGCAAGACGCGACGCACGAGGCCCAGTTCCACCAGCTCGAAGCGCTGGTCGTCGGCGAACGGGTCACCATGGCGGACCTGCGCGGCGCCATCAACGAGATGGCCCAAGCGCTCATCGGCCCCGACACCCGCACGCGCCTACAGCCGACCTACTTCCCCTTCGTCGAACCGGGCGCGGAGTTCGCCATCTGGTGGACCAATCCCCGCAGCGGTCGCGAGGAGTGGCTCGAGTTGGGCGGCAGCGGCATGGTGCACCCGAAGGTCTTCGAGGCCGTGGACTACGAGGGTTTCACGGGCTTCGCGTTCGGCTTCGGCATCGAACGTCTGGCGCTGGTGCCCTACGCAATCCCGGACATCCGCTACATGTACCAGGGTGACCTGCGCATCTTGGAGCAGTTCAGGGGCACCCTGTGAAGGTCCCTTACGGCTGGCTGCAGTCGTTCTTCGACGAGCAGTTGCCGGAGGTGGGCCAGGTCGTGGAGCTCCTCGACGGGCTCGGACTGGCGGTCGAGGGCGTGGCACGAACCCCGGCGCCCCCCCGCGAAGTCTTGGTGGTCGACGTCGAGCACGTAGAGCCCCTGGAGGGTGCCAGCAGCCCACTTTCCAAGACGGTCGTCAGCGACGGACGCACCCGGCATCTGGTGGTTTGCGGCGATCCGAACGTTAGGGCCGGCATGAGGACCGCCCTGGCCTTGCCGGGCGCGTACCTGCCCGCCGTCGACCTTCGTGTGGAGGCCCGCGAGATCCTGGGCGCACCCAGCAACGGCATGCTCGCCAGCGCCAAAGAACTCGGGCTCTTCGAGTACGGCGGTGGCGTTTTGGCCCTCGGCCCGGACGCCCGCCTGGGCGCCGAGTTGGCCCATGAGTGGGCGGCCGACGAGGTTATCGAGCTGGAACTCACCCCCAACCGCGCCGACGCGTTCAGCCTCCTGGGCGTGGCGCGCGACCTCGGGGCCAAACTGGGCTACGACTACGCGCACCCCGCTACGGGCCCGGCGGCCGGCGATCCGGGGTTGGACGATGGCCTCACCCTCGACGTGCAGGATTCGCTCGGCGCGCCGCGCTTCACCTTGAGGCGGGTCGACGGCGTGCTCGTGGGGCCCAGCCCGATCTGGTTGCAGCGCCGCCTGGCACAGTTGGGCCTGAGGCCGCGCAACAACGTTGTCGACGTCACGAACTTCGTGACCTTCGAGTTGGGCCAACCCACGCACGCCTACGACTTGAGGGTGTTGGAAGGTGGCCACATGATCGTCAGGCGGGCCCGCGCTAGGGAGCGGCTCACCCTGCTGAACGATGAAGTGGTTGACCTCGACCCGGCCGACCTCGTCATAGCCACTAAGGGCGCGGGCGGCGACGTGGCGCTCGGACTCGCCGGCGTGATGGGGGGCGCTCACGGCGGAGTGGCGATGGATACCACCGACGTGGCGCTGGAGGTCGCCTACTTCGACCCCGTCGCCGTGCGGCGTACGGGCCAGCGGCACAAGCTGATCACGGACGCCCGCACCCGGTTCGAGCGCGGCGTGGACCCGAACCTCCAGGAAATGGCTTCGGCGCGGGTGGTGGCGCTCGTCGAGGAGACCTCCGGCGGCAAGGCGCACGCCGGTTTCACTGCGGTCGGGCGGAGCATCAGGCGCCCGGACGTCAGGTATCGCCCGACGCGCGTTCATTTCCTCATGGACTTCGACGTGCCTCGGCGCGACCAGCGCACCTACCTGGAGCGCTTGGGCTGCAAGGTCGAGGAGCCCGGCATGGACGACTGGCTGATCAGCCCGCCCAGCTGGCGCTACGACATCGGCGTGGAGGAGGACGTGGTCGAGGAGGTGGCGCGCCTGCACGGCTACGAACACATCGGGCTTACCGAGCCGCACATGCGCTTCGTGCCGCCCGCCGGCGACCCTACTCACCGCAGGCTGCGTGAGCGCTTGGCCGCGATGGGCCTGCAGGAGACCATGACGTACGTGTTCACAGGGGCCGCCGAGTTGGCGCGTGCCGCGGCGCCACCCGCCGTGGTCGAACTCGCCTCGCCCCAGGGCGTGGAGAAGAGCGTGATGCGTACGGCGATCTACCCGGGGCTCCTCGCGGCCGCCGCTGTCAACCGCACCGTCGACTCGCTGGCCCTGTTCGAGGTTGGTCACGTGTTCGGCGAGGTCGAGGACGAGCGCGTTGCGCTCCTCATGCGCGGACCTCGTGCCTTGGGCCACTGGCGCCCCGGGTTGCGGGGTGACTTCTTCACCCTCAAGGGGGTCCTCGAGAGCCTCGCAGGTTTAGACGGCGCGACGCTGGAGACGCTACCGGCCGCGCAGCCGCACCTCCACCCGGGGGTGAGCGCCCAGGTGCTGTGGAACGGACGGCACGTCGGCTACGCGGGGCTGCTCCATCCGGAGGTGGCTAGCAGCTACGGGCTGACAGGCACGTTCGTGGCAGAACTCGACTTGCCGTTCGACGGTACTAGGATCGCGTTCAAGGAGATCGTGCGCCAGCCTTTCGCGGAGCGCGACCTGGCTCTCGTAGCGCCCGCGGCTGTCACGTACGCGGCGCTCGCCGAGTTGGTGCGCGGGGCGGCCGGGGAGAGGCTCCTCACTCTCACGCCCTTCGACGAGTACCGCGGCGACAAGCTGCCTGAGGGCACCAGGTCGCTCGCGCTGAGGTTCAGGTTCCGCGACCCGGCGCGGGCGCTGACCGACTTGGAGGTCGACGCCCTTATGGCGAATGTCATCCGGGCGGTGAAGGACGCGGGCTACGATATCCGCGCATGATGAACGTTACGTACGTGGATGCTCTGCTCGTGCTCATGGTGGCGGTGATCACCGCCCTGGGCGCCAAACGGCGTCTCGTGGGGTTCACCGTCGGGATAGGCGCCGCCCTCCTGCTGAGGCCGCTCCTCGTGGTCGCCACCCGTGACCTCTGGTTGGCAGTCGTAGCGGCACTCGTTGGCGGTGTCCTGCTGGCAGTGATAGGCCAGCGCCTCGTGCCCGCCAGCCGGCGCCAGGGCTGGGGCACGTCGGTCCTCGGTGGGATCGGTGGGGGAGTGCTCGGGCTCTCCCTCATGTTCGCACTCGTGACGTCGCTACCCATCCAACGCAACCCCGCGAACGAACGCGAAGTCTACTACCCGCCACGCACCGCACCGGGCAGCCTGGCCGTGACCTTCAACAGGTCGCCGATGATAGCCACCGGGCGCAATATATTGCTCCATCCACTGCTTCCTGAGCCCACGCCTGCCGAGACCCAAGCCACCTACCTTTGGCGGACCTACGGTTTGCTTCACAGCTGGTTGGTGGTGGGTGAGCCGTGGAACGAGGAGAGGTGATGCCAGGGACCACCACGTAGGACGCCGAGGTAGCGCAAGCCCAGCCTGACTGATCAGGTTGGTGACGAGGTGGAGGGCCTCCGCGGCCAGTCGAGCCGGCGGAGGGTAGGCGACGGACGGAGAAGCACCACATGTGTGGCATCGTTGGATACGTGGGCGGGCGCGAGGCCGCCGAAGTGATCATCGACGGCTTGGCGCGGTTGGAGTACAGGGGTTACGACTCTGCCGGCCTGGCGGTCAAGGGGCCCAACGCGGGTGAGCCGCTGCAGGCGGTGAAGCGCGCCGGCAAGCTGAGCGTGCTGCGCGAGGCGCTGGCCACCAGCCTGCCCCCCGGCCGAGTGGGCGTGGGACACACACGCTGGGCCACGCATGGCCGACCCAACGACGTGAACGCCCATCCTCACCTCTCGGAGGACGGCCGCTTGGCCGTGATCCACAACGGCATCATCGAGAACTACGTAGAACTCCGCCGAGACCTTAGCGAGCGGGGACACGTGTTCGTTTCGGAGACCGACACGGAGGTCCTCGTTCACCTCATAGAGGAGAGCTACGCCACCCAAGGCCACGACCTGGCGGCGGCGGTGCGAGCGGCCCTCGGGCGTGTTCAGGGCGCTTACGCCCTCGTCGTGGCGCACTCCGACCACGACCTGCTGGTGGCGGCGCGCAACACGAGCCCGCTCGTCATCGGGTTGGGAACGGACGAGAACTTCTTAGCCTCCGACGTTCCGGCCCTCCTGCCGTACACGCGCGACGTCATCTACCTGCTCGACGGTGACGTGGCCGAGCTGGCCAGCAACGTCGTGAACATCACCGACCTTGCCGGCAACGCACTCGAGCGCGAGGTCAGCCGCGTGGAGTGGGACGCCGAGGCCGCCGAGAAGGGTGGCTTCGAACACTACATGCTCAAGGAGATCTACGAGCAGCCCACGGTGTTGCAGAACACGCTCTTCGGTCGCTTCGTTGGCAACGGCACCGACGTGGACCTCGACCTGGCGCTCGACCCTGCACAGGTCGACAGGGTGGTCATCACGGCCGCAGGCACGGCGTCGTTCGCCGGCCTGGTCGGGGCCACGCTGCTGCGCCGCCTGGCGCGGCTGAGCTGCAACGTGGAGGTGGCCTCCGAGTTCCGCTACTCCGAGCCCGTGGTGGACGAACGCACGCTGTGCGTCGTGGTGTCGCAGTCGGGCGAGACCATCGACACGCTCGAGGCCATGCGCGAGGCCAAACGGCGCGGCGCGCGCACCCTCGCCATACTCAACGTCAAGGGCTCGAGCATCAGCCGCGAGGCCGACGACGTCCTCTACATCCACGCCGGCCCCGAGATCGGGGTCGCTAGCACGAAGGCCTACCTGGGCATGCTGGCCGCCTTCTCGCTGCTCGCCCTGTGGCTGGGGCGCGCCCGGCACGAGGTGGACGACGAGGTGGCAAGCGAGTTCGTGCAGGCGCTACGCGCGCTGCCCGGACAGGTGGAGAGAGCCCTGGGTGAGCGCGATAACGTCCGCGCCCTCGTCGACCAGGTGAAGGGCGCCCGCAGCGCCCTCTACCTCGGCCGGGGCGTGAACGTGGCGACCGAGGGGCGTGAACGTGGCGACCGCCATGGAGGGCGCTCTCAAACTGAAGGAGATCTCGTACATCCACGCCGAGGCGTACCCGACGGGAGAGATGAAGCACGGGCCCATCGCGCTTGTTGACGAGTACCTTCCGGTAGTGGCGATAGCTACCAACTCCGCGCTCTACGCCAAGACCGTCTCGAACCTTCAAGAAGTCAAGGCGCGCGACGGGCGCCTGATAGTAGTGGCCGACGAGGAAGACGACAGCATCTCTCAGCACGCCGAGCACGTGCTCCGCGTGCCGCGGACCCTAGAGCTTCTCTCGCCCATCATCAACGCCGTACCCCTGCAGTTGTTGGCCTATGAGGTGGCTTGCAGCCTCGGCCGCGACGTGGACCAGCCGCGTAACCTGGCCAAGAGTGTGACCGTGGAGTGACCCCGGGACCGGCGTGGGTTTGGCGGGCCGGGTGTGCATCTGACCGGCCCTTTGTCCCCAAGGCCTATTACTATCTGTTTGAGGCCGACTGCGTGAAGACTCTGACCGATATCCGTGATTCCATCGTGGAGCGAGTGAGCGATTGTGACAACGCTGTCCTGCTCAGCGAGATCGAGCGGTTACTGGAGTCCGAGAAGAAGGACGAACCCCTGCTCACTCTCGACGACGATGACATAAGGGCGCTGTTGCGAGACCTGCTGGACGAGTGACCTAGAGGTACCCGGTGGCCCGCAAGATGAAGTACGCGCCAACGGCCGCCGCGCCCCACAGCAAGTACTTCAAGTACTTGCCGTTAGTCTGACCCACCATCTTGCCAAGACTCTCTCGCGCCACCGCTGTCTGGTGCTTCTGCTGCGTGCGTTGCGCGCGGCGCAGCGACTTGACACTCTTGTTGAGGTGCCCCTTGCGGCGGTAGGCCACACCCAGGTTGTGATGGGCGTTGGGGAACTCCTCCTCGATCTTGAGCGCCGCTTGGTAGTGCTCGATGGCGTCGTCCACGCGGCCCTGCTCCAAGGCCACGTTCCCCAGGTTGGTCAGCGCCCGGTAGTGTTTGGGGTCCAGCGCTACCGCTCGCTCGAAGTGGGCCTGCGCCGCCACCAGGTCGGAGTCGTAGATGTTCACGGTGCCCAGCTGCGTCTGGTACTCGGCGGGGAACCAGTTGTCGTCGCTCAGGCCCTTCAGGGCCTCGGCGGCCGCGTCCGGGTCGCGCCGGTCGAGATGAGCCGCGGCACTACCCAGTACCTCGAGCTGCGCCAGCAGGTCCTGCCACGGCACCAGGTCGGGGGGGCTCTCAAGGCGCCCGATCCGCTGCGTGGCCTTCCCGAACGAGCGCTCGCGAACGAGTTCTTCCACGTCGGCGAGGGCGGCCAGCGCCGACTTGACGCTGCCGTCGGCGCCGTTTATCACGAGGTAGGCCTGGCGGGCCACGCCGAAGCGGCGTTCCGCGTTCGTGTTCGATCCACCTGAGGGGCTGGTCACGGGGCGCCCAACGCGCGCCAGTCGGGTACGGGGATCGTTTCAGGGGGGCTAGCGGTCGTCACGTCCAAGACCGTAGCACGGCCCCGTACAGCTCGGAATAGGCTACGGCCGACGCCCCCCACGAGTGATCGGCGGCCATGCCGGCGTCCCTGATCCGGCCCCAGGTGGGCGTGCCGAAGGCGCGCAGTGCCTCGCCGGCAGCCCAGAGGAGCCCCGTGACCGTCGGGTGCTCGAACGTGAAACCAGTGACGCCGTGCGTCACCGTGTCTTTGAGGCCGCCAGTCGACCTCACGATGGGCACCGTCCCGTAACGGAGGGCGATCAGTTGCGAGAGGCCGCAAGGTTCGAAGCGGCTTGGAACCGCCAGGGCGTCGGCGCCGGCGTAGATGAGGTGCGCGAGGTTCTCGTCGTAGCCCAGGCGCGCGCCCACGCGACCCTCGTAGCGGCTTGCGAGCCGCGCGATAGCGCTTTCCAACCCGGGGGCGCCGGAACCCAAGAACACGAGGTCCCAGCCGGCGGCCAGGAGTGCCCGCGCGCCCCCGATGACCAGGTCGATGCCCTTCTGCTCGGCGAGCCGCGAGACCACGGCCAACACCGGCCGGCCGGACTCCAGGCCGAAGCGGCTCACGAGCTCTGAGTGGGCGAGGGCCTTGCCGGACAAGTCGGCGGCGGAGTAGGGGGCCGGCAGGGCGGGGTCGTTGCCAGGGTCCCACAGTTGCGTGTCGATGCCGTTGAGGATGCCCACCAGCTTGTGCGCCAGCGCACGGAAGGTGCCGTCCAACGCGAACCCGAACGCAGGGGTCTGGATCTCGAGCGCGTAAGTGGGGCTCACGGTGGTCACGCGCGTGGCGAAACCCGCGCCCGCCTGCATGGCGTTGGCGGCGCCGAAGTGGTCGAGGTAGGTGGCCTTCAAGTCGGGGCCAAGGCGCAGCCAGCGCACGGTCTCCTCGAGGCTCGCCTCGCCCTGGTACTGCACGTTGTGGATGGTGAACACGCTGGGCAAGCCCGGGAAGCCCGGCGGCAGGTGCCAGCCGCGCTCCAGCAGCATGGGCAAGTAGCCCGTGTGCCAATCGTGGGCGTGGACGAGATCGGGCAGGAAACCCAGGCGTTCGGCCACCTGCGGCACGGCGCGCGCGAAGCGCGCGAAGCGGCGCGCGTCGTCCGGGTAGCCGTACAAGCTGGCGCGTTGGTAATCCTTGTGGCCCACGAAGGCGTAGCGCACGCCGCCCCGCTCGAGCACCCCCACGCCGACGGTCTCGAACCCGCCGTCGAACGGCACCTTCACGTCGCCTACCCAGTAAGGCGCCACGCCGCCCCCTAGCGTGGCGTACCAGGGAGTCACCACCAGCACTTCGTGCCCCAGGCCCGCTAAGGCCTGAGGGAGCGCGCCCGCCACATCCGCCAGTCCGCCCGTCTTGCTGTAGGGGACGACCTCGGCGGCGGGGAATAGAACCTTCACAAGACCAGCTTAGCCGTCCTTGGTGCTCCCCGACGCGGCCCGCACGGCGACCACAACGTAACGCGGCCGCTAGGCCTCTCATGCAAGCCACGTATAAACTGTGCCTTATGCTTATTCAAACATCGGAGGCTTCATGAAGCGGAGATGGTACGTGGCCGGCCTTGCCGTCCTCGTGGCAGGCACCATGGTCGTCAACGCCCAGCTCTCGCGCGATTATGCCGGCGAGTTCTTCAACAACCCAACCGGCCAGGCGCTGGTGCAGGCGTTCGGTGCACTCAAGAGCAACTACCTTTACGATGTGGACGACGACGAGCTCATCCAAGGCGCCATCAAGGGCATGGTCGCCTCTCTAGACGACCCGTTCACCAGCTACGTGGATCCTAAAGAGACGGCCCGTCTCGACCAGGACATCACCGGCTCGTTCGAGGGCATCGGGGCTGTCCTCACGGAGGCCGGACAGTCGGGAACCGGTGTCGAGGTCCTCACCGTCTACGCGGGCGGCCCGGCCTCGAAAGCGGGGCTGCAGCGTGGCGACATCTTCCTGAGCGTGGACTACGTAGACGTCAGGCAGTTCAGCAGCAGTGAGGTCGCCGACGTGGTGCGCGGGCCGAAGGGCACGATCGTCACTCTCGAAATGGAGCGTCCGGGCACGCCGGGGAAACTATCCTTCCGCATCCAACGCGACACCATCGACGTCATCGTCGTCTCCAGCACCATGTTGCCCGACAACATGGGCTACCTCGCACTCAGTTCGTTCAACAACTTCAAGGTGCGCGAGCAGATGGTCGAGCACCTCGACGAGCTCATCGCACAGGGCGCCACCTCGCTTGTCCTCGACTTGCGCGACAATGGCGGGGGCTTCCTAGACCAGTCGGTCCAGATCGCCGACGACTTCCTCAGCGAGGGCGACATCGTGTTCCAGCGCACCCGCGGCGTCACCCGGCGTTACGCCTCGGCGGACCCCGAGGCGTACGACCTGCCCATGGTGGTGCTGGTGAACGAGCACTCGGCCTCCGCGTCCGAGATCGTGGCCGGCGCCCTGCAGGAGAACCACCGTGCCCTGGTGGTGGGTGAGCCGACGTTCGGCAAGGGCGTGGCCCAGAACGTGCTGCACCTCTCCGACGGCAGCAACTCGATCGCCAAGAAGGGCATCACGCCCGACGTCATAGCGCCCGACACTCGGTTCCCGCGCACGATCTTGGCCGACGGCGAGGGCCTGCATGAGGGGCAGACGGCCGAACTTGTCGTCGACGGCAAGGTCGTGGGACAGGCTGTAGCCGGCGACGACGGCAAGTTCAGGATCTTGGCATTGGGTGGGACGCAGGAGATCAGCGAGGTGCAGGGCCAGGCCATCGTTCACCTCGACACCGACACGGCCCTTCAGACGGCCGTGGCCACCCTCAAAGAGACGATAGCCGGGACGAACTAACCGTTCAAACGCGTGGGCCCGCCGCCAGCACGTCGGCGGGCGCCGTGGCCTCGAAACGCGCGAAGTTCTTGCGGAACATGGCCGCCAGGCGGGCCGCAGCGGCGTCGTACTCCGTAGGGTCCGCCCAGGTGCGCCGGGGGTAGAGGGCTTCCTCCGGCACGGCCGGGGCGCGCTTAGGGACCGCGAGTCCGAAGACCTCGTCCTCGTAAGTCTCGATGTTGTCGAGCACCCCGAGCAGCGCGGCGCGCACCAGCGCGCGCGTGTAGCGAAGGTTTATGCGTTCGCCAACGCCGTAAGCCCCACCAGTCCAACCTGTGTTGAGGAGCCACACGCGGGTGCCGTGCTCCTCGAGCCGCTCTCTGAGCATCTCGGCGTACGCCACCGGCGGTAAAGGCATGAAGGGCGCCCCGAAGCAGGCGCTGAAAGTGGCCATGGGTTCCGTCACGCCGCGCTCGGTGCCCGCCACTTTGGCCGTGTAGCCGCTGAGGAAGTGGTAGAGGGCCTGGGGCACATTCAGGTGCGCGATAGGCGGAAGCACGCCGAAGGCGTCCGCGCTCAGGAACACGACGTGAGCGGCGGGCCTACCCACGCCCGACTTGGAGGCGTGCGGGATGAAGCTTATGGGGTAGGCGGCGCGGGTGTTCTCCGTCTTGGAGATGTCCGCGTAGTCGGGCTCGCGGTCCTCTCCTAAGATGACGTTCTCGAGTACGGTGCCGAAGCGCGTGCTGGCGGCAAAGATCTCGGGTTCGGCCTTGGCCGAGAGGTTCACGACCTTGGCGTAGCAACCGCCTTCGAAGTTGAACACGCCCTTTTCCGACCAGCCGTGCTCATCGTCGCCGATGAGGCGCCTGTCCGGGTCGGCCGAGAGGGTCGTCTTGCCCGTCCCCGACAGGCCGAAGAAGAGGGCGACGCCGCCACCCTGCACCTTGTTGGCCGAGCAGTGCATGGGGAAGACCCCGCGCTTGGGCAGGGCTAGGTTGAGGGCGCTGAAGATGCACTTCTTGATCTCTCCCGCGTACTCGGTGTTGGCGATCAGCACCACGCGGCGCTCGAAGTCGAGCATGATCGCCGTCGTGCTGCGGCAGCCGTGGCGCTCCGGGTCTGCCTTGAAACTCGGCAGGTCTAGCACCAGCCATTCGGACAGCTCAGTGGTGGCGGCCGGGCGGCGGAAGAGGTTGGCGGCGAACAGGCTGTGCCAGGCGTACTCCGTGACCACCCGTACCGACACTTGGTACGTGGGGTCGGCGCCCGCGGCCAGGTCCTGCACGTAAAGCTCGAGCCCTTGGGCGTGGGCGCTCATGTCTGCCAGCAGGCGGTCGAAGTGCTCCTGAGAGACTGATTGGTTCACCTCGCCCCAGTCGACGTCTTCGCTGGCGACGTTCGCCACCACGAACTTGTCCTTGGGCGAGCGGCCGGTGAACTGTCCCGTATCGACCACTAGCGCGCCCGTGCTGGCCAACTTGCCTTCGCCCCTTCGCAAGGCGTGCTCGACGAGTTCGGCGCTCTCAACGTCGAAGTAAACGCGCTTGGCGCTCAAGTCGACGCCGTGGGAAGCCCCGAGTGCCGCCTCCCTTGCTGCGGCTTGCTGGTTGGCGCTTCGGCTATCAGTCATGGCGTCACTACCTCTGCAACCGTACACCTCCGGGGGAGGGTTGCCGCAGCCGCACCTCACCATCTGAGGGTAAGCCCCACCTGGAAGGCGCTGCGGTCGGTGTTCAGGATCACGCCGGCATCGACCCCGAACGTGGGCCCGAACTGGTAGGAGAGGGCCAGGCCGAGCTCGGGTCGGGGCGCGTCGGGCATGCCCGCCGCGGGGAAGTCGATGCGCCCGGTGAGGTCTAAGTCCAGCGGCCCGAGCCCGTAAGAGAGCAGCACCTCGTTGGTGAGCGAGTAGGTGCGATCGGGGCCGTCGTAGGTGCCAATGCGGTAGCTGGCGAACAGGTCGGGGTTGAGGTAACCGCCCAGCCGCAGCGAGACGCCGAACGGTTGGCCCGTGTCGTCGAGCAGGCTCGAGAGCGCGGAAGTGCGGATCTCGACGACGTCGATGCCCAGCGCCTGCCTGAGAGCGTTGGCAAGCTCGCTGACGACCAGGACGTCCACGGCCGTGTCGAGCGCCCCCTGCGCCACCGCCAGCCCGAGGCCACCCGTGCCGACCAGGCCGGCGTTCAGTTCGAAGCGGCCAAGGGTGATGAGGCTCAGCAGCTCGGCGTCCGTAAAGGGACGAACTCCCGAGCCCGGCCCCTCTCCCTCGACCTCGATGCGGGCGTCGGACGACACGACCGGCTGCACGTCGAACCTGAAACCGCCCTCCTCGGCCAGTGCCGGCAGCATCTCGCCCGTGAAGGAAAGGTTCACCACGAACGTCTGGCCCTCGCGGGGCACCGCGAAGCTCACGCGGCCGGCTCCACCCTCCACCCGCGACTTGTCGAACTCAGTGTGCGCTGCCACGTCGAGTTGGGGGAAGACGCCGCGGTTCGGGCTGAAGGTGGCAACGGCCCGGTCGACGGTAAAGTCACGGCCCGAGAAGCGCAAGTTGCCACGTAGGGCGGCGGCCGTGCCCGCCAGGCGCGGCTCGCCAGCGTTGCCGCTCAGCACCAAGTCGAGGGACGCCTCACCCGAGCCTAGGCTCGTCGCTAGGAGCACGCGTTGTGGCGCCGAGATGGCGAGGTCCGCGAAGCGCAGCCCGGACACGGGGCTGGGGCCGGACGTGGGCGCGGGCTGCTGCGGCGCCGGGTTCGCCGGGGCCGGGGCCCTCACGGACGGGTCGATGTTCACCTCCGAGGCGGTGATGGCGCCGCCCAGCGCGACCCCACCCGTCTCGCTGGTGAGGCTCAGATCGAGGTCCACGAGGGCGTCGGCCACTAACACCGCGGGGAAGGCAACCGTGAGCCCCTTGCCCGTGGCGCGCAGTTCGAGAGGAGAGAGCCCGCCTTGCACCAAGAGCTCGCCGTCGCCCATACGGCCCGTTGCCTGTGCCACCAGCGCGCCCGAGCCGTCCTGCGTGAGCGCTCCGGTGACGTCGTCTATCACCCCGATGCCAGGCACGTCGAGACTGCCACCGAAGCTCACCTGCACGCCGCTCAGGTCCACGGGCGCGAGGGTGAGGTGGGCGCCGCCCGACACGTCCAGCCGTCCCGTCAACGGCGAGAGCCCGCTGAGTTTCGTGGCGAGCGTCAGGTCGGTGCCACTCAACGCCACGTCGGTGTCCTCGAGGCGGTAGCGGCTGCCCGCCACCTCGAGGTTCAGGCCTGGGCTAGTCAGTTTGGCCGAGGGCTGGACCAAGTCACCGCCGATGTCGATGGTGAAAGTGCCCTCGGCGCCCATGCCGATCCGGGCGAGGGAGGGGAAGAGGCCAAGCAGCGGCGTGAAGTCGGCGTCCACCGCCTCCAAGTGAAAGTCGAGGTCGTCGCGCGTGAGCTGGCCCTCCGCCTCCCACCGGCCTCGCCCCACGAACTCGGCACGCTCGACCAGCAACGAGCCCTGATCGAGCGTGACCGTGACGTTCCCCACCGTTGGCACGCCCGCACGCTCTAGGCGCACCTCCTCCGTGGCCAAGCGCAGGTAGCCGGACAGGATGTCGGACAAGGGCACATCGAAGCGAATGACGCCGGTAACGTCGGCGGTGACGTCGGAAGGGCCGACCACGGCCTGAGCGAGAATCTGAGCCGGGAAGCGCTCGAAGCGCCCGGCACCGCTCAGGTGCTCGCCCTTCAGGTTCGCGTTGAGGGTGCCGCCCTTGAGGCGCAGGCTCGCGTCGAGCGACGCGAGGCTGCCGCTCAGCGAGAGCTCGAGGGGCGACGAGGTGCCGCCCGCCGACACTTCCGGACTGACGAACTGGCCGAACACGACTTGATCGCGCAGCTGCACCACGCCGGTCACGGCGCCCGACAAGTAAGGCGCCCGCTCGTGAACGGCCGGGATCTGCGAGACCTCGAGGGTCCGCAGCCGAGCCTCGAGCCTGCCGCCCGTCGGGGCGTCCGCAGCCAGTGAGGCGGGCAAGATGCCCGCCAGGCCCCACGTGCCGGTGAGGGTGACGCGCCCGGCGTCCGACTCGAGCGTAGCGCTGCCACCCACACGGCCGTCGGCCACGGTGCTCGTGACGTCGATCATCACGCTTCCCAGGCCCGGAGGGTCGAGCCTCAGGCCCGTTACGTCCATGCTGCCCGAGAGCTGCCCGCCAACGTGATCGAGGCGCGCTCGTACCTCGCCACCACTCAGCTTCAGGTCGACGTCGAGCGTGACCGCGTCGGGCGCCGTGTTGGGAGCGTAGTCCCCATGCACGACCCCGAACGGGCCTTCGTACGCGAGGTGCCACACGCCGTCGGTGGTGGTGAGGGTCCAGGGGAGGGTGTACTCGGTGGGTCCCGCCGCGCTGATGGCGCCGCCCGTGAGGGGCAGGTCGGTCACCAGCACGACGGCGCCCTGAACATCGGCGGTGGTGAGGCTCGCTCTCCCGTCGGCCGACACGTCCACGCCCGCGATGCTCAGCCCGAACCCTTCCAACTGGAGCGCCAGCTCGGGAGTCAGGGTGAGCAGCGCGGCGCCACGCACGCCCTCCTCGCCTTCGAACCGGAGGCCGTCCTCTATGACGCCTAACACGAGCGCCACGAGATCGGAGGCGCGCAGCTCTGCGCTCAGGCGCAGTTGTGGCAGGCCGGCCACCTGCACGTTGAGTACGGGCACGGAGTCTTGGCCGGTAAGCGACAGACGGGCGGGGCCGAGTTCGAGGCGCGCCGTGCCCGTGGCGCGCAGCCCGAGGCCCGGGATGGAGCGCAGCCGCACCTGGGACGTGACGGGTAGGTCCACGGCCGTGTTCGTGCCGGGCTCCTCGGCCAGGGAGGCGACGATGAGATCGCTGGTGGGCAGCACGCGGCCCTGGATCCTTACCGGCTTGGTGAGCGGCCCCCCGCTCACGACCTGGTCGACGGTCACCCCAGCCGTAGACACGCTGGCCCGGCCCGCCACACTCAGGGGGCCTAGAGCGTTCGTGTGCAGCACGAGTGGTGGGAGCGCGCCGGCGCCCTGTACTGTCCCCAGGGCACTGATTTCGAAGCCCGCGATGCTGGCACCGGCGAGTCCGGCCGAGCCCGTCCAGGCGCCCGAGTCGCCACCGCGCCGGACCGTGGCGGTCACATCGCCGCCGTAGGCGCTGCCGAGGACCTTGACGACGACGGCTCCGCCGTCCCCGCTGGTGAGTTCGAGCCCGAGGTCAAGGTCGGGGCTAGTGGCGACGGCGTCCAGCCGGCCCGAGGCCATCACGCCGCTGCCCTTGGCGCTGACTGTCACCCCGGCGCCGACTTCCAGGCTGATCACCGTGGCCGTCCACTTCCCCCCCGAGGTGGTGAACGTGGCGTGCAGGTGCTCGCTGATGAGTTCGATGGGGGCCAAGGGCGTGGCCGCTCTGATGCTCAAGTGCCCGAAGTCGATGCCGGCGGCCGCGGCGCCCTCGACGTCGAGTTGCAGCCACGGACCCCCGTCGTTCGGGTTCAGGTCGAGGCCGAACGCGCCCGCCAGACTGGGGTCGATGGTGGCGAGGTCGCCGCCTAAGTGAGCCGAACCCAGGTCCGCGGCCAGCCACGCTTGCCAGCCCGCCAGGCGGCCCGCGCCCGTCATCACGACGGTCGAACCTTCCTCGCCCTGCCCATCCGAGAAGAGCAGGACGGCCTCGCCGTAGCGCGCCGTGCCGGAGGCGCTGACCGTGCCGCCGCTCAGGTTGGCGCGTAGGTCGGTGGCGAACTGGCCTAGACCCAAGTCGCTCGTGAGGCTTAGCTCGCCCGCCAAGGGCCGCCCGCTGGCCATCAGTGTGCCCTGAATGTTCCCGTCGCCCCGGAGGTGGGCGTTGATCAGCGGGTCGGTCACGGCGCCG